>Ga0315279_10001552_pt1 | contig 37847 bp, 45 predicted proteins | sample YL17G06_20_MG_FD_203694 | JGI IMG/M metagenome (GOLD analysis project Ga0315279, IMG submission 203694) | Sediment microbial communities from Yellowstone Lake, YNP, Wyoming, USA - YL17G06_20 | ecosystem: Environmental > Aquatic > Freshwater > Lake > Sediment | place: USA: Wyoming | collected...
GGAGGTGCAGAAAAAATTAGCCGGAATAAAAGTAGACTTGATTCACCCGGTTAAATATTTTCAATGCACCACTATTTACCAATCCCGCAATGTCATTGCGAGTGACCGTAGGGAGCGTGGCAATCTCAAAGGTAGGGGGCTGATTTATCAGACCCCTCAAGAATCAGCGGGGCGGATGAATCCGCCCCCTATCCCAAAAAGTCTATGCATAATCCCCTCTCCCCTTATTGTAATAAAAGGGGACAGGCACTTTATTATTTAAAGTAATCTGTCCCTTTTTTCCTCGTCTATTTATTCTTTATAAAAATATTCATTTCTATAAAACTTTAAAAAATATTTTATATTTGTAATTTAATTCAATATGAAATAAACTTAAAATATTTTTTTAACTAAAAACACAATTAAAATGAATTTATTTTTACTGCTATTTCTTCTATTTCTTCCTTAAAATATCCCTAAATTCATTAGGTGAAAGTTTTATATCTTTTAAAATTTTATTCAAAAGTGCCCTGTCGATATCTTTTCCTTTATGCACTGGGATTATTGTTGTTCTATTATCTGTATGCTTTAGAAACACATGGCTTCCTTTTTGTCTAATATTTTTAAATCCTATCTTTTCTAAAATTTTTACAAGTTCTATACCCGACAATATCGGCAACCTACTCATACCGCTACCTTTTGAATGCCGATTATTTCTTTAATATATGGTTCTCCTTTTCCCTCAACCTCAAGATACAATTCTATCGCTTCTTTTACATTTTTTAGGAGTTCTTCCATAGTTTTTCCTTGAGTATGACAACCTTTAAGTTCTAATGCAGTCCCTATTAAATATCCATCCTCTCCTTCTTCAATAATAACTGTAAATTGTCTTTTCTTTTTCATTTTTATCTTTTTACCTCCGAACTTAACTATAATCAAAAATAAAAAAATAGTCGAAATTAAATCCGAACAACAAAAGACTAAATAAAATACTTTTTGTTGTTCAGATTTTTTATTTTTTATTCTACGCACAGAGAAAACTCGATACAAAAAAAATTTTTTATGCTCTAATAAAAAAGGTCGACCAACCAAAAATGTAGGGGTTCGATTCATCGAACCCGCATAATTATTAAATGTCATTACGAGCCCTGATTTATCAGGGCGTCGCAATCTCGTCTAAAAACGAAAAACTAATAACTAAAAACCTGTAAATTAAAGTAGCTTGTCCTTTTTTCTCCACTATTAGACAATGTTTGCCTTTTTTTATTTCAGTGCGTTTAAAAACTCCTCTATAGTTAGACCAGCGCGGACAATAAGTGATCTTAGAGTTCCTCTTGCAACCTCATGGTGATCAGGAACAGACAATGTAGCAATATGTCCTTCCTTCACAAGAATAATGTGACTTCCCTGTTGCCTTGCCACATCCCATCCCAGACTGCTAAATACTCTAACAACTTCACGCCCACTTAAAAGTGGGATCTTCTGCATTAGACCAATACCTCTACTTCACGCATACTTATAGTGAGTGGCATACCCTTTTCGGAACGAACTTCAAGACATTGTTTTATTGCGTCTTTGATATTTATCACTGCATCCTGCTCAGTCTTACCCTGACTTACACATCCCGGAATAGATGGACATTCTACCACAAACATTCCATCTTCATCTCGTTCAATTGTTACAATAAATTTCATTGTTTATACCCCCTTTGTCATCTTTCTCTCAAAAACCCTCAAAGACTTGTTTTATTAATTCCATGACATTTTGATTTGTAAATTTATTATATCACAAACCTAAAATATAGATAATCCATTTAAAAAAATACAACAATGGATTCCCGTTGGAGACAAGGGGCGTTCCAGAATAATATCACCCCCACCTTAATCCTCCCCCCTCAAGGGGGAGGAAACTATGAGGATAGTGCTACTTTTTAAGTAACCTATCCTTCTTTTTTAATAGAAAAAATTATAAAAAATGATAGAATAGATATCAGTTGCTTTTTCCCAAATAATCCCAAATGTCATTGCGAGCCCTGATTCATCAGGGCGTGGCAATCTCTAATTCAATGATCCTGTCATTCCTGCAAAACCTGTACCTGCGAAAGCAGGTAGCAGGAATCCATCTGCAAACCGAAACCTGTACCTTGCATTTCGCAACTTGCAACCATTTTCGATGAAAGGAGGTAAATATTGGATATACACAATTTAGCTGACATCATCGCTAATCAGGGATTCCCTATTGCCCTGTCCATACTCTTAATCTTTCGAATTGATAGATTTATGCAAGAGATAGTGATTGCCCAGAAAGAGGGTTATCGGACAGAAAGAACTCTCTGGAATGAAGGTAGAGCTAGGTAAAATTGAATAGAACTATTAACAAAAGGGGACAAGATACTCTTGATAATAAAAAGTAGCCTGTCCCCTTTTACTCTATAGGCTTTGTTATTTGTTTTTTCTTTGTAAATTAAAGTAGTCCCCTTTTTCCCCTCTATTTGCTCAGGTAAATTCTATACACTAAAAGTAACAATCTGAGCGTATCCATTATATATCAACTTATCTCCTTTCAAATTTAAGACGCTAATAAATTAGAGGTAAAATTTAATATATCCTCAACCTCAGAAATCATCTTTACTAAAAAAGGAGAATTACCAAACAATTCATATCCCCTTTTTATTGCATCCTCTTTAGATTTAAAAGTATCTATCAATTGTCCTTCATGAATCAAGGCATACTCACCTTTTGATTTCCCCAAAAGCTCACCAAGTTTTGACTCAAAATAATCAAGATCCTTTTTTAGAAGATCTGCTCTCATTTTCCAGTCCTCCTCCTTTATTAAATCCTACTTATACCCGTTTTCACGAGTACAAAATTATTTTTAATATGATAATCCTTTTACTTAATATATCTATTTCTTTTGTGTTTATTATAACACATATTAAAAAATTAAAATAGCATCAATCCTTGATCCCAAATTACCTTAATCACTTTCTAAATCCTTATATAGTTCTTTTATGTTTCCTATCTTGGAATTCCCTTTTCTTAGATTAGCCATCGCTTCTTTAGCCCTTTTAGCAATAGCCAACCTTTTAGCCTCTATCAGCTACTTCTCAATTACCTCTGCTGCATATTCTTTATCATCAAGTGGTAAACGGTTAAAATCTTCAATTATTTTATTTACTGTTGCAACCTTCATAGTTCTAAACCTCCTATTGTTCTTTTTCCTCCTACTTCTCGCGCAAAAACTCCTGAAATTTTAAAATACAACACTCCAAAAGAACTCTCTGGAATGAAAGTAGAGTTGGGGAAAATTGAATAGAACCATTAACAAAAGGGGACAAGGTACTTTTAATAATAAAAGTAGCCTGTCCCCTTTTTTTCTTTTTTCCTTTTTTTCTTCCCTTAAGGGGCGACCCTTTTGGGGGTTTCATATTTTATCGGCAAAAGCCTTTCTAAATTCACATAAGCCTTTCGTCTTTGCCTATATCCAGCACAATATCCTCAGAGATTCGCTTGTTTACAACTTCCTGTTTTCTTTCATCTAAGCGAATATAGAGAAGATCTACCTTGTCATTATAAAGGATGTTCATTTTATCCCTCCTCCCATTTTCCATAAAATACATAAACGATCACCGTTATTATCATATCTTTCTCGATAATGATAATATAGAATACTTCAACTCTTCTCTGCTCATAGTATTTGTGGTGTCGTCTCTGCTTGAAATCATATACCCTGGCTCTTCCAACACGTCCATATTTAGCTGAAATAGAAAAGCCGGTTCAGTCTATCAGTAAGCATGCTGGCAATTATCAACGGATATCATAAAGACGATTTTCTTTTGGCTATCAACCTCGTAAAAAAATCTGTAGCTGCTTATTCTGTAGCGCCAGGTATCCGGTTTATAGATTGCGAGCTTTTTTATATTTTTGCCAAAATAGGGATTTTGTTTTAGTTGAGGGTAAACATAGTTAAGAAGTTTTGTCTTTATCCGTCCCTGCTGTCCGCTAAAATCTTGTTCAAGTCCCTTTAGGAATTGATCGGTCTCAAATATTCTAAACTTATTCAACGAATCTGCCCTTCATCTCTTTGGCATCGCGATGTCCGATCTTTAATTTTTCCATCAGGTTCTTATCTGATTTGATCTGGGCCATCTCAATGGGGTCTACATCATAAGACTCCTCTATATCTTTTATCACCCTGGTAGTGATAAAATTAGAAATAGGACGATGCTCAACCTCAGCAGCAGCCGATATCCTCTCGTATTCTTCTTCTGAAAGTCGTAAGGTTATTACTTTAGCCATCTAAAGCCTCCTTGTTTTGTATATTCAATTATATTTATAAATATTCTAATTAATTCTTGAGCATTTGTCAAGCAAATGAATACATTAGTTTCTTTTCTTTTCCCTTCTTCACTATATACTCGATACCCGATACTATTTTCCTATCCGCTACAACTATACGCTTGCATTTTATATCTTGAATTTATCTTTTCCTCACTAAATACTAACGACCAACGACTAATTTCAATTCCTTCTTTAAACTTCTCCACCACATAATCTATCTGCTCTTCCTTCAAATTATTAAAAAACGGTAAGGCAATGGTCCTTCTCGATACATCCTCGGTAACCGGAAAATCCCCTTCCTTATACCCAAATATCTTCCTATAAAATGACTGCACCAGCTTACCAAAACCGCTTGTTATATTTTTTCAATTCACTTAAGAGTTCGCCCAACACTTCACCTAAAACCTAAACCATAATACATCAAACCTATCCATTCGTGTAGAGCATAAAAATTATTATTTAATGCCTCTTTCTGCTCCCTCATCGCCTGCTGCTGGAGAACCCAGGACCATACCTCCCGATAGAATCACCATTACCGTATCCCCTATCTCCTCTTTACTTAATTGTTCAAAAGAATAGGGAGAGTAATCATCTTCCAGGGTTCTAACTAAAAGATATTCTCCCGGCCAAGTACTTAAAAAATAAAAGGAAATAAAAAAGAAAAATATTAATAGGTAAGCCATCTTTTTCTTTTTGAAAGCTAACAAAAGATATATTAATAAAATTAAAAGCAAGAAAAGGCCAGGAGGAAATATTATCTGCTCTATAACTTTACGAAAAAATAAAAAATCCCACACTTTCGCTCCCTTCTGTCATTCCCACGAAAATGGGAATCTATTATTCCCTCTCCTTTGCATGGGGAGAATTTCTATTATTCCCTCCCCCTTGCAGGTGGAGGACTAAGGTGGGGGTTTTACTAAATACTAACGACCAACGACTAACGACTAATTTTTATTCCCTCTTTCAGCTTCTCCACCACATAATCTATCTGCTCTTCCTTTAAATTATTAAAAAACGGCAAAGCAATGGTTCTTTCCGACACATCCTCGGTAACCGGAAAATCTCCTTCCTTATATCCAAACATCTTCCTGTAAAAGGGCTGCAAATGAATGGGTGTAAAGTATGGCTTACATTGAACCCCTTCCTTATTCAGATACTTAATTACCTTGTTTCTATCTATTCCCCTCTCCAGTCTAATAACATAAACAAACCAACTCATCTTGCTTACATAGGGAGCAATATAAGAAACCTGTACTTCCTCAACTTCCGCCAATTTTTCCCCATACATCTCTGCAACTTTTGTTCTCTTATCTAAAATCTCCTCAATCCTCTCCATCTGAGAACATCCCAAAGCAGCACTCAACTCATCCATCCGAAAATTATAGCCCAATCTTTCATGGTCTAACCACTCTCCACTCTCTCCTCTGCCCTGACTCCGCATACTCCTCGCTAGTCTCGCCAACTCTTCATTATCAGTCACCAGAACTCCACCTTCACCAGTTGTAATCTGTTTATTAGGGTAAAAAGCAAACACTCCTACCTCTCCCAAACTTCCTGCCCTCTTACCCTTATATTCTGCCCCCAGCGCCTCAGCAGAATCTTCAATCAATCTTAAATTATATTTCTTCACAATCTCTTTAAATCTATCCCAATCTGCCGGCTGTCCAAAAGCATCTACCACCAACAAGGCTTTTACTTTTTTTAATTCCTCCCTACTCAAGCTCTCTAATTTTTCCTCCAGCTTATCAGCATCCAAATTCAAAGTATCTTCCTCGACATCTACAAATAAAGGTCTACCCCTCTCAAATAAGATACAATTACTGGAGGCAATAAAACTAAAAGGAGTAGTAATCACCACATCTCCTTCTCCAATCCCCAAACCTCTAATTATCAAATGAAGCGCACTGGTGCCACTATTCACCGCCACCGCATATCTTGTCCCCGCATAACTGCCCATCCTCTTCTCAAATTCCACCACTTTAGGTCCAATGCTTAGAAATCTCGTCTTCATAACCCCCACTACAGCTTCAATATCTTTTTCTATAATATCCGGACTGGACAAAGGCACTTGCATAATCATAATATCATCCTCTTCTCATTATTTTTAAATAGATTTACCTGGAACTCCAAAAACCATTTTATTTGGCGGAACATCACGCATAACTACCGAATTAGCACTTATTTTTGATTTATAGCCTACTTTTTTCCCAGGAATTACCGTTGAATGTGTACCTAAAAATACTTCATCTTCTAAAACACCAAAACCATTAATAGTAGAATAAGGAGATAAAATGCAATATTTTCCTACTCTTGCATCATGACCGCATGATGAGTAAGTATTCATCATTACAAAATCATTTAATATAACATTATCACTAACCAAACAAAAAGGACAAATAATAACACCCTCTCCAATTTTTGCAGTATCTACCACTATTACTGTTGGATGTACTAATGTAAGAAATTGTGCACCTTTCTTTTTTAAATTTGTAACTATATGCTTTTTTGTTTCAATATCGCCTATTGCAAAAAGAAACCTATCTTGTTTTTTAATCTCGTAATTATCTAAGCTTCCCATTATGCCAATATCAATATTATAATTATCTAAAATTTTTGGATTATCATCAAGAAAACCCTTTATTTTATATTGATCTTTGGAAAATGAATCTTTTGCCCATAAATAAACCTCTCGACCAAATCCACCTGCACCCACAATTATAATATTATATCTAATATTCTTCCTTTCTTTATTTTCTTGAAAACCGTTTTTATCTTGCACTATACCCACCATCCACAATTAAATTAGTACCCGTAACCCAACGAGAAGCATCGGATAATAAAAAGGCACAGGTATTAGCAATATCTTCCGGTTTTCCCAAACCTAAGGGATGCATATCTATTATTTCTTTTTTAGATTCTTCCGAAAGTCCTTGAAACATTTTATTTGACATCTCTGTTTCTACTACACCAGGAAGAATACAATTAACTCTAATATTTTTCTTAGCTAATTCTAAAGCCATTGCCTTTGCTCCTAAAATTAATGCCCCTTTTGAGGCACAATAAGCAACTTTTCCCGGCTGGCCTAAAATTCCCATAACCGAAGATATGAATACAAAACTTGTCCCCTTTTCACCTAAATATTTCTTTTTGGAAATAATTCTGGCCAATTCAAATCCTGAGATTACATTTACCGCAAACATATCTTCATAATAAGAAGGTTGCATACTCCTTAATGGTAAAGTCATTTCTATACCTACAGAATGAACAAAGCCAGATATCTTTCCTACTTTATCTACAGCATTATTTATAACTTCTTCCAATTTAGCATATTCGGTAATATCTTGAGAAATAAAAAGATGATTTCCTTTGTCTAATTTATTAAACGTTTCTTTAAGTCTTTCTTCATTTCGAGCAATTAAAATTATATTGGCTCCTAATTGACTAAAGGTAATTGCACATTGTCTCCCGATTCCAGAAGATGCACCAGTTGCTATAATATTTTTATTTTTTAAGTTAAAAATAGAATTCACTATTGGGCTCCTCTTTAAAATAACTTTTACTTAAAATGTTCTATTCCAATTAAATTCATTAAACTACTAATGGTAGTAATCTTGACAAAATCCGATGATGGTATTTGTTTGCCAAAATTTTTATCTATCATAGCGATAATAGCAAGCATACTTAGGGAATCGTATTCTTCTAGATCTCTTAGATCAGTTTCCAGAGTAATTTCTTTATCTTCATCTTCAATTTCTAAAGCATCTTTTAATTCTTTTATAAATTCTTCTTTTTTCATCATATATTTCTCCTTTTCATATGGTTATTATAGTTCCACCCCAAGAATATCCTACTCCAAAGCCTACGAGAAGAACTTTATCACCCTTTTTAATTAATTTATTATCTAAAGCATCTTTTATAGCTATGGGAATAGTCGCAGAAACAGTATTGCCAGTATGTAATATATTTAAATAGAACTTGTCCTTAGGAATATCTATTTTTTTTCTCAGATATTCATTCATATATTTATTAGCTTGATGAAAAATTACATAATCTAAATCTTCTAAAGTAATATTATTTTTTTTTAAAGTTTCTAAAACTGCTTTAGGAACAGCCTTAATGGTAAAATTAAATATTTCTGGTCCATTCATATATAAATTATTATCTGTTCTGATACTACCAGAACCATCATCTATTTCTTTAGCATTAGGATCATACTTATTTCTCAATCCTCCATTGGGAACAATAAGATTTTTAGCACCATTTCCATCTGTTCCTAAAATAAATTCGCCTATCTGATCTTCTTCTGACTTTTCAATAATAGTAGCTGCGGCAGCATCTCCAAATATGGTTCTATTACTTTTGTCTTTGGGATGAAGATGTTTGGTATAGGTTTCTGAGGTAATCAATAAAATATTTGTAGCAATTTTAGAATTTATTAGAGATTTTGCCAAAGCGAGTCCATAAACAAAGCCAGAACATCCCAAATTGTAATCAAATGCTCCAATATTTGTTCTAAGCCCAAGTTTGTGTTGTAAAATACATGCACTAGTAGGTAGATAATAATCTGGACTCTGGGTGCATAAAAGAAGAAAGTTTATTTTATCTTTGTTATGGTCTATTAAAACTTTTTCCCCCGCTTTTAAGGCTAAATCAAGGGCTGTCTCATTTTCTTTAACGATATGTCTTTCTTTAATGCCAATTTTATTTTCAATTTTTTCTGAAGACCAATCTGGAAATTCTCTCTCCAAACCATCATTTGTTAAAAGAGTTTCGGGTAGATAATATTCGATTTTTACAATTTTCACACTCATAACTAAACTCCTATAAATTAATACACATAAAAATCTATAAAAAATTAATCCATTTCAAAAAAACTAACAATTTTTTCTTCAAGATAATTCAATTTTTTTATTTTTTTTCTGATTTCCTTTTCATAAACACAACTAGTAATAATAACTGCATCCACTTCATGTTTTTTTAAAATTAGATTACTATATACATCATAACCCATAAAAGTTTTATGTTGTTTTTCTTTATCATCATCCACTAAAAATAAAATTTTTAAATCTAATTCCGGCATATCCCTCATTACCTTAATGATCACCTTAACTGTTTCTCCCGCTCCATAAAAAACACAATTTTTATAATTTCTTTTTATCAAATTTTTTACAAAAAGCTCGATATTTATTTTGGTCAAATTATATAACTCGAGTAACTCATTCATATAAGTAACCAATAAATAATTTTTTCTATCGATTCCTTTTTTGGTAATTATATATTCAACATTTCTTTTTGTTTTTTTATTCTTTACTAAGAATCCTTCTCTTTCCAGTTGTTTTATATAAGTATTAATCATAGAAGGGGCTGAATGTATATAGTGGGCTAATTTGTCCTGAGTGATTTTATTTAAATTTTGAATCTGCTCTAACAACAACAATATCTTAAGCTCACTGGTGGGATTAAAAAATCTTAAATTTTTTAAAAAATCAATATTCATAGCAAACTCCATATTCATTCATTGAACGAATAATATAGCTAGTAAAAAATATAACACAAAATAATACATAATGCAAATTTTTTATCATATTTTTTCCTCAATCTTATTATCTTACTTATCTGCTGGATACCCTTTATTAAAACCATCCTCCCCATAAATTCCCTCTCTCTTAAAAATAACTACCCAGAGAGTTTTAAATAATATCTTTAAATCTAACCATAATGACCAATGATCAATATACCAGATATCTAACTTTATCTTCTCTGGCCAGGATAAAGTATTCCTTCCGTTGATCAAAGCCCATCCGGTAATTCCTGGTTTCATTTCCAATCTTCGTTTATGTTCTTTAGAATATTGAACCACCTGTTCTATTAAGGTAGGCCTCGGTCCAACTAAACTCATATCTCCTTTAAAAACATTTATCAGCTGAGGCAATTCATCAATCCCCCATCTTAAATATTTGCCTACTCGGGTAATCCGCGGATCATCTTGGGATATTTTTTTTCCTCCAATAACTACAGCATTATCTACCATCGTTCTTAGCTTGTAAGCTCTAAATACTTTCCCGTCTTCCCCTGCTCTTTCTTGAACAAAAAATACCGGTCCCTTAGAATCCAGTTTAATTAACGCTCCTATAACCACAAAAATAGGAAACAATAGAATCAATCCTATCCCACTAATCACCATATCAATTATTCTTTTAAAAATTAAATCTTTCTTTTTACTTTTTTTCATTTTCCGCTATCTCTCTTGTTTTTCAGATTATTCAAAATGTTTCATAATGATTTGATAGGCTTTTTCAACATTTAAATTTTCCTCGAGAAATTTTCTTCCATTTTCCCCCAGTTCTTCTCTTAGCTTTTTATCATTAAGTAATTTTTCCAAATTACCTTTGTATGCCTCTAAATCACCAGTCTCAGACCATAATCCTGCCTTTGCATCTTGAAGAAACTGTTTAAGGTCAGTATTTTTATCGGTTGATGCCAAGATAGGAATACTAGCATTAAAATAATCAACAATTTTACAAGGCATATTTGGTATAGTAAATGTTCTATTTAAATTTATGAGTCCAATATCACATTGCTTTAACAGGTTTCTATATTCATCTCTTGGTATATAATCTTTGATTATCACATTAGAAAGCTTATGGTAATCAATCAAATTAACTATCTTTTCTTTTTGGGCCCCTTTGCCAATAATATAGAAAACTATATCGCTTCTATTTTTATATTCTTTAGCCAATTCCAAAAGAAATTCAAGTTCTTGTGGCAATCCAATATTTCCACCAAATACGGCGACAAATTTATTTTCTAAGCCATACTTTTTCTTATAATCGACCGCAATTACTTCACTATTATAGAAAACCTTTCCCCAATTATAAAGAACCTCCAGTTTATTTTCATCAATATCGTTATGATCTAAAACATATTGTATATTTCCTTTTGACATACATCCAATGTAATCTGAGATATTATATAACTGTTTTTCTTTTAACCTAAAATAATTATATAATAATGAGTTATTTAATAACCCTAAATCCCGTACGTTTTGCGGAAAAATATCCCTTAAAATTAAATAAGATGTACATTCATCTCTTTGTTTTAAATATTTAACCACAGGAGCGAAGGTAATAGGTGGAGTAGGATAAATAACTAAATCAAACTTTATTTTATTAAAATATTTTTTTATATCTTTTTTAAAATAATTAGCAATGGTTAATGTTGTAATACCCTTTACCAAAAGTGAATTAGTATTAAACCAATTTCCAGCCCTCACTCTTAAGATACTTAAATTTTTAACTTTTTCTAAAGATGTGTTTTGATTATGTTTTTTCTCTAATAGAGTAACTACATATACTTGATGCCCATTATTTCTAAATTCTTCTGCAAGATCTGAATATAGATTAGAGTCTTTATTAATATCGGGAAATGATATCATTAAAAATAAAACATTCACTAATTTAAACTCCCCATCCCTAATAATAAATTATTTCTTAGATTATTTCTTATTCCAAATATTTCTATTAACAATTTTGGTATAGCTTTGAATTATTTTTACCACTTTCATTGATATATTTGTATCCTGATAATCCACCGGCAAAATATTTTTATTATCCATTTCTTTAAACATTTCTACCGAACTGTAAATAGATTGAATAACATCCTTAGATTTAATTCCCCCAATTATAATCGAACCCTTATCTAATACTTCTGGTCTTTCTGTGCTGGTTCTAATTAATACACCTGGAAAATTTAAGATTGCTGATTCTTCACTTAATGTTCCGCTATCTGATAATACGCAAAAAGCATTTTGTTGTAATTTATTATAATCTATAAATCCAAAAGGTTTTAATTTCCTAATTAGAGGATTAAATTTTATCTTTTTTTCTTCTATCTTTTTCCAACTCCTGGGATGGGTAGAATATATTATAGGTAATTTAAATTCTTCTGCCACAGAATTTAACGAATCAACTAAATTTAAAAAATTTTCTTCAATATCAAGATTTTCTTCTCGGTGGGCATTTACTAAAATATATTTACCTTTCTCCAATTTGAGCGTAGTTAATATTTTACTTCCATCGATTCGGTCCATATAATTATTTAATACTTCCGGCATGGGGGACCCAGTAACAAAAATATACTCTTTTCTAATTCCTTCACTTAGCAAATACCGCCTACTGTGTTCAGTATAGGGAAGATTAATATCACTGATATGATCTACTATCCTTCTATTTAGTTCCTCAGGTACATTTTGGTCAAAACATCTATTTCCTGCTTCCATATGAAAAATGGGAATTTTTAACCTTTTTGCCGATATTGCACTTAAAGCACTATTGGTATCACCTAAAATTAATAAAGCTTCAGGATTAATCTCCCTAAATAGATTATATGATTTAGATATGATATTCCCGATAGTTTCACCCAAATTTTCCCCCACTGCATCTAAATAATAATCAGGTTTTCTTATTTCAAATTCTTTAAAAAATATTTCATTTAAGGCATAATCCCAATTCTGTCCGGTATGGACTAAAATATGCTTAAAATGTTTATCACATGCCTTTATAACTACTGATAACCTAATAATTTCTGGTCTTGTGCCTACTACAGTTATTATTTTCATTTTATCCATATTAATTACACCTCACAATAGTAAGTATCAGGATTTTCAGGATTAAATATCTCATTAGCCCAAATTAACAGAATCATTTCACCATTACCATCAGTCAAGTTTTCTATAGAATGAGTATAGCCTGGGGGAATATCTATTACTTCTATTTTTTTATCAGAAACATAATAAGAGGTAATTATATCATTTAGAATATTCCTTAACTTTATTACTGCTTTACCTTGTATAACAAAAAACTTCTCATTCTTGGTGTTATGATAATGATTCCCTCTTATGACTCCCTTCCTTGATCTGGATACAGAAACTTGACCAAAGGTTTTTGACTTTATTAATTCTACAAAACTTCCTCTATTATCTTCTTTTGAATCCATTTCATATGAAAGATTATCTTTATCCAAATAAGATAGATAGGTGGTATGTAAAAACTTCATAAAATTATTAGATAAATCCAGAACAATTAAAGTCTTTCTTGCATCTTTTATTTTATATAACTTATCAGCCAATTCTCCTAAAGTAATTCTAAAAGTCCTTTTAATGTTATAATAATGTTTATGAAAATCCCTTTTCTCTCTAATTAATAAAGAAGTAAATTCATCAATTACATCATCAATGTATGCTAATTCTAATTCTTTCCTAGGGTTAGAAATAGTAATATCTAAATTATGGCTTATATTATAGCAAAAAGTTGAAACTACTGAATTATAATTAGGCCTGCTCCATTTTCCAAAAACATTAGGCAACCTATAAATATAAATAGGAACACTATTTCTTTCTGCATATTTAACGAGTTCATCTTCAGCTATTTTCTTGCTCTGGCCATAGGGATTGTCTAATTCCGCTTGAATAGAAGAAGTTAATACAATAGGGATTTTATTATCTACTTCTTCAAGCAATTTTATTATAGTTTTAGTTAAACCTGCATTTACTTTTTCAAATTCTTCTACATTTTTAGGACGATTAACTCCTGCAAAATGAAAAATAATATCTGCTTCTCTAAGATATTTTTTTAAAATTTCTATATTATCGTCCTTATCAAAGGATTTTATCTTTATATCGTTTAATTCCTGTAATCGGACAATTAAATTTTTCCCGATAAACCCTTCACTGCCGGTCACCAAAATAGTTTTCATAATAATTTTACCACCCTCTTTGTTACACTTGGCAGAACATATAAATTACACTATTTTTTAAGTTCATTTTGAATATACTCTATTTTTAATAATATTTCTTTTATCTCTTTAACCTTTAATCTTTTAGTATTGTGTGAATTATAATCTTCTTTTACCGATACTTCTGTTTCACCTTCAATAAAATACTTATTATAATTTAAATCTCTCATATCGGCTGAAATTCTAAAATAATCTCCACAGTCTTCAGCCTTAACCATTTCTTCTCGAGTTAGTAAAGTCTCAAATAATTTTTCTCCGTGACGGGTTCCAATAATTTTAATCTCATTTTTTGCATTAAATAGTTCTTTAATAGCAAGGGATAAATCTCCTATAGTACACGCTGAAGCTTTTTTAACAAACATATCTCCTTGCTGGGCATGTTTAAATGCATATAATACCAAGTCAACTGCACTATCCAGTGACATCATAAATCGAGTCATCTTCGGGTCAGTTACGGTTAATGGCTGACCACTCTTTATCTGATTTATAAATAAAGGGATTACTGAGCCGCGAGAGGCTATGACATTCCCGTAACGCGTGCCACATAAAATTGTTATATGTTTATCAACAGTTCTTGATTTAGCTACCATTAATTTTTCCATCATCGCTTTAGAAGTTCCCATCGCATTAATAGGATAAACCGCCTTATCGGTACTTAAAACAATAACTTTTTTTACTTTATTATTTACAGCTGCATTTAATACATTTTCTGCACCTAAAACGTTGGTTTTTACTGCTTCCATGGGATAAAATTCACAAGAAGGAACTTGTTTAAGTGCTGCAGCGTGAAAAATATAATCTACCCCTTTTAAAGCCGCATTTACACTTTCATAATCTCTGACATCTCCAATATAAAACTTAACTTTGTCATTTTTAAGCCTTATCCGCATATCGTCTTGTTTTTTTTCATCTCTACTAAAAATACGTATTTCCTTTATCTCTGTATCTAAAAATCTATCTAATACTGCATTCCCAAAAGAGCCAGTTCCTCCAGTAATGAGTAATATTTTGTCTTTTAACATTAGATCACCTCTTCTATCATACTATTAATTTATCGATCAGTTTGAAAAAATCTTTCCAGGATGTGTTATAATTAGTATTATTTTTTCGCAACAAAAAGTTATATTATTCTATTTCTATAATACTTGTTTTTCCATCATAATTTTTTAAAGCAATTCCATATGCATACAATTTATTAGTTGGATTATTCCCAGTTGGAAAAGTAAAAACTCCAAATTGGCATAAACCCATTGGCCATTGGTCTTTTTCTCCTTTTAATAATGTTTTAAATCCTTTTTTTAAATTTCCTATAACTATTTGACTGCAATTATTCATTATCCCAAGCCCGGGGTTTTTATCTAATAAATTTAGTATTTTATTGCTTCTTCCACTCCCTGGTTCAACTGAAGTAGAAAATATATAATCACTTCCAACTTTACATCCATATATACAGGGTCCATCTAATGAATGAATATTTTCTGAATTCCATTTTTCAAACTCTTTATTATACTTTAAAATTCTAATATAATTTTTTTCGAATTGGCTATCTGTAGCATATAATAACCCTTCTTTTATTGGAAAACCAACACAAGCCCTATACTGTTGATTCCTTCTAAATACCGAGTGCACATTTTTAAAGTTATTTTTTGCCATCCATATACCTACAGAATTTTCAAAATCTCCTGTAAATATCCAAACTACATTTCTTATATTGTCGGGGATTATCGAATGTATGTGTTTTATAGTTCTCGATGGAAAAGTATATAAAATTTTCCAGTTATTATCGCCTATTATTTTTCCTACAATATTCACCTTATCCTTATCACTATTTCCAAAATATTCACCATAACATACTAACTCATCAAATCCTTCTATATTTTTTATATGAGTTAGTGATAGTGGGTTTCTCATATCTTTTCTATATTTATCACTAAGAATTATTCTTCCTTTTTTTGTATTTATCTCATAAAGTTTTCCATTAGCAGATAAATATATAATTTCTTTATTAATAGGAACGGCACAATGGGGATTACATCTGGTTATTCTGGTTAATAAACGATTAAAATAAATTAACCTATATTTTATATTATTATCTAATTTTCCTATTCTATCAAAATTTAAAAAATTTGTATCAGTTTTATATATAATATTATTCTTTGCTACTATAATTGAATTATTTATAAAACATAAGGGTTTAATTTTATTTATTTGTTTAATCATTTTTATATGATTTTCTTTTTTTTAACATAAAATAAGGATATCCGTTTTTATTTTTACTTTTTAAAAACTCTATTAACCTTTTACTTTCTAAAATTATTTCTAATTTTACTCCACCAATATTGTCTTTCGTAAGTATCCCCTCATTTAACAAATCTTTTGCTAAAGTTCTTTGGGCAAAATGAATTGCTTTTTCGGGCTTTCTTTCCCTAACTACTATCTCTATCGATTTATCATTATCAATAATTCGGAATTTTCTATCTCTATACCAATCGTATTTATCCCACTTCTTGGGTTCGGTATCTTCCGCAGTATGTATCATTGTTAAACTGTCGGCTAAATCTACACCAAGACTAATTATTTTAGCCTTATGGTCTACACAAAATTTCCAAGATGAATTTTCTCCATTTGGTAAAGGTTTATATCCTGATATATTATTTTTCATCATTCTTTCTGCTAAGGGTCCTTTTGCAGCTAAAGTATTTAGAGGATGCCTGCTTCTAATAACATTTGGATAAGTAAGAAAAACATTGGGTATCATCCCTGTCCATGCAAGAGTTTTATCTGGGCAATATTCCAATACTAAATTTGAAAGATCTTTGGTCATATAATCTTTACCTGTAGGATTTTCTCTAAAATATGGATAAGTAGGAATAGCTAATGTTCCTTCGCTACCTATTAAATCCAGTAAAGAATTAATTACTTCTTTAGGTTTTATTCCATATGGTTTTAATCCAATCATACTCGAATGAACAATAATTAAATCTCCTTTTGCAATTCCCCTTTCTTTCATTTTATTTATTATAGATGAAAATGGTAATTTATTTATAAAATATGATTTCTTTCTTTTTTTATTTTGTAATTTATTCTTATATTCTATTAATAAAGAAGATTGCCAATATATTTTTCTCAAAATAACTTCAAAATAAGGAGAAATAGATATAATTTTATTATAAATTGAATCGATCATATATTTTATTTATACCCTTCTATTATTTTTATTAAAATTTTAACATTTTTCATTTACTAAATAAATATTTTCATATTTTACAATTATTTCCCTATAATGATAAATTTCTATTCTTTTTATTTTTTCCTCTTTTGAAAGTTTATTACTTTTCTCCCTTCTATTTTATATCTCTTTTTAATATCAACATAATATGTATATAGATTGAGCATGAATCTTCTACCAATAAGCTATTTATTTTAAAAGTTTTATAATTATCTACTCCTTTTAAATCTTTCACTAACTAAACTCTTTTGTATAAAATTTATTTTTATAGGTATTTTGTATTTATCCAATTTACCCATGCAATATTTTTTTATTAAAGAAATAAACTTTTTATTATTATTTAACTCATCAACTTTAACATTTGCTACCACTATTTCTCCCATAAGCGGATTTTTTTCACCATATACTACTGCATCTTTTACACCATTAATCTCCAATAATACACTCTCTACTTCTATGGGATATACTTTTTGTCCACCTACATTTATGATTTCAGATTCTCTTCCTAAAAACCTTATCCAATCTCCATCTTGCTCAATCTTATCTCCAGTATTATACCATCCGTCTTTATCGAAGGGAGATTCTGCATTAAGATAACCTAAAATTGAGCTCTTTGCTTTGATAAATAATGTATTATCAATTACTTTTGTCTTATAATCTTCACCCCCTACTTTTAGCCACAAAGAGTCAGAACTTTTAGATTTTGTTCTCATTACTCCTAATTCAGTTAGTCCATATGTTTGCTTTAATATAATTTTAGGAAAAAGATCGTGAAAAAATTTTAAAGTAGATTCTGGCATAGCTTCAGTTCCATAGCTAACAATTTTAAGGGAAGATAATTTATATCTATTATATGCACGACTCATCAAAATTAAATTAATAAAAGTTGGTGTAGTAGGTAGTAATTCTATTTTATATTTTTCAATAAATTCACAAACTTTATCAGGTGATCTTTCAACGGGAACACCAATTAACCCTGCATTAGAAAATATGTATAAAAGAGTATTAATCCCTCCCCAATGATCGAAAAGTAAGAAAATAATCGTTCTTAATGTTTTTCTTTCTATTTTGAATTTATTTAATAAATTAATAAAATCATGAATTGCAGCTTTTGGTTCACCAGTTGATCCAGATGAAAATACTATAATTCCAGGGTGATTTCTTTGTTTTAATTTTTTAATTAAACTGTGTGATGCTTTTATATTAGTTTCTATTAAATTATAATCAGAATTTTTAAATTTAATAAAAAATTCTGCTTCAGTAATTTCTAACTTCTTTTTTATATCTTTATTTGAATGACTAAAAGGAACAAAAATGTTAGCATTTTCAATTAATGCTAACATAAGAGTTACGGAGTCAGGATTATAATCTGCTTGCACTGCAACTACTTTGCCTTTCTTTATCCTCTTATTTAGAAAATCTTTCCAAAAATAATATCTATTTAATAAATACTTATAACTATAAATCTTATCATCACAAATGATTGCTTCTTTTTTTAAATTATCCTTAAATTTCTGTATTATAAAATCAATAAACATATACCCTCCTGAATTAAAATTCCATCAAAATTGTGCCATAAGACATTCCAACACCAAATCCTGATAATAATACTTTTTGACCTCTCTTAATCTTGCCTTGAGATAGTGCATCTTTGATTGCAATAGGTATTGATGCAGATACGGTATTGCCGATATTATGGATATTAATAAAAACCTTTTCTCTATCTAATTTTAAGATTTTAATAAGAGCATCTATCGTCATCTGGCTTGCCTGGTGGAAAATGAATATATCAATATCTGATTTATCAATATTGTTTCGCTTTAATAATTTGTTAATTTGTTTAGGTACTAGAGAATTAATAAATCCCCATACTTTCATCCCATCCATATATATATTTTCTTTAGATCTAATATTACCAATTTCATCTTTGTTTTCCTTGGATGTCTCACTGGATTTTGGCATTTTCATTCCACCTGCTGGAATGTAAAATAAATCATAGTTCTTTCCGGATGATGCAAGCTCTAAATCAATTATCCCTCTATTATCAGTTGATTTCTTTATTATTGAAACGGCAGCTCCATCTCCGAATAAAACTCGCGTAGAACGATCATGATTATTTATATATTTTGAATAGGTTTCAGAATTTACTAAAAGTATTTGTTTGGCAATACCAGATTTAATAAATGCATAAGCCATCGACAGACTATAAATATATCCAGTACAGGCGTGATTAAAATCATATGCAAAAACATTGTTGGGTAAATCTAGATACTTATGTAATAGAAAAGAATTAGCTGGCATTATATAATCTGGGCTTTGAGTGCAATATATTATCCCATCAATATCCTCTTTATTATTTCCCTTTTTATTAAAAAGTTTATCGCATGCTTTTCGAGAAAGATCAAGAGCTGTTTCCTCATCCTTGGCTATATGTCTTTGGATAACACCAGATTTTCTAATAACATTATTCATATTCCATTGTGGATTTTCTTTTTGAAGATCCTCATTTGTTATTATACTATCAGGCAGATAATATTCTATTGATTTTATAATTATTCCCATTTTATTGCCTCAATAAATTTGTTATTATATTTCAATTCATTTGATAACATTGTAGATTCTCCATGTCCGGGATAAATAATAATTCTTGTTGGTAACTTGGAAATTCTCTTCAGTGATTTTTTCATTATATGTTTATCTCCCTCAGTTATATCAATCCTTCCAATTTCTCCCTTTAAAAGCGTATCTCCTGTAAAAATAACATCCTCTATTTGAAAACATACACTACCTTTTGTATGACCTGGTGTAAATAAAACTTTAATTGAAAAATTTTCCAACTTAACAGGTAGTCTAATTTTATCAAAATAATAATCAACTTTTGGAACTTGGATAAACTTGGCACCAGGAAAAAACATAATATACAAATTTGCACGCGCTAATAATCTCTGATCTTTAAAACATAAAAAGAAGGGAATTTTAAATTCATCTTTTAGTTTTTTAACAGCCCCAACATGGTCATAATGACCATGAGTATTTAAAATTGCAAGAACCTTCAAATTTTTAGATCTAATAAAGTTAAATATTCGATCTGAATCACTACCAGGATCAATGACAATAGAATATTTATTTATATCATAAATAATATAACAATTTTCTTTCCATTTACCTGTAATAATTTTTTCTATAAATATCAATATTTATGCTCCCCCCATGTAAATAATCTGACCGGTTATTGAATTACTTGTTGTTTTAATAAACCAATCAATCGTATTAGAAATATCTTCAGTTTTACACAATTCCTGTATTGCATTTCGTTTTAATATATCTTTTAGTACTTCTTTATCAACAGAATCCATCAAATCTGTTTTAATAGCCGAAGGAGCAATTATATTACACGTTATATTATAGCCGTATACTTCTTTTGCCATTACTCTTGTAAATGATATTATTGCAGATTTTGAAGCAGTATATATTGCTGTACCTTTAATTTCATGTTTTATAAGCATTGAACTGAAATTAATAATTCTTCCGAATGAATTTTTCATCATTATCTTTGCTGCTTCACGAGACATCAAAAATGTACCTAATAAATTAATTTCAACTGTTCTTAATGCTGATTTATATGGTACTAACAATATTGGTGCAAATGACAAATCTACTCCCGCATTATTTATTAAAACATCTAAACGACCATGGGTTTGACGGATTTGGCTATACATTTTCTTAACAGCTTGTTCATCGGAAACATCCAGACAAAAATGTTGGTAATTTTTATTCTTTAAATTAGTTTCAGACCTCGAACATCCAATTACAGTCATACCTTTTTCTAAATAATATTCAGATAGATATCTTCCTATTCCTTTTCTATCTCCGGTTATAAGAATAATCATTTTTCTGTCTCCAGCAGTTCTACGATAAATTCTGTCATAGTATTTACATTTTTAAATGGACTGTATTTTTTTGAAAATGCTTTTTCACTTACAATAGTAATATTTTTACCTAATTTATCGAAAATATTGTCCTCGATAATAACTATTAAAGTAATAAAATCTAGGGAATCAAGTTTTCCCTGTTTATCTAATAAAATAGTATCATAAGAAATTTCCAATGCTTCATCTTTACCTTTTTCTTCATTAAATTCTTTTAACGAATCTAATATAATTTCTTGAATTTTTTCTTTCATTATTATCTCCTTCAACTATTATTTTTCAAATATACTATTCTTTTCTTAATTATATCTTAAATTTCTATTATTGTTCCACTCCAAAGAATATCCAATTCCAAAACCAATAATAACTGCATCCACTTCATGCTTTTTTAAAATTAGATTACTATATACATAACCGTTTAATGGGTATCCTTTCAAAACTGTACGATCTAACACCTCTTTATTAATTTCCTAAATTTTACCTCGAATTTATACACTACAGAAAAGCGTTAAGAGAGCCCAAAATTGGCGATAGAAAATTTTTTTCGTAGCTCCTATTAAACGTAATTCTTAATACTCATGCGTTATCCTTAAACATCTTCATAATCTCCGCAATATTTACGGTTCTTGCGCCTTGAAGAATTTTACGTTTCTCCATCATAAGTTTAAAATCCCTGAGTGTCCATTTCCATCCCTGAATTAAAGCTTTCAATGAGGATGGTGATTTAAAAAGGAAAAAAAACACTACCGCAATCTCAGCGACAATTAAAAGCGGAAAAAACCGCAGAATAATTATCATAGGAAGATCTTGAATAATGATAGCGTGTCTATTGCGCAGTGTCATAGCACGGAATCTTACTGGTAAATGTACAAAACCCTTCTTGCCATTCCAGGCGGCAGAACCGAAATGCCAAACCCTTGCATCCGGCCAGAATATCTTCTTCCATCCCCTTAATTTAAATCTGAACCAAAGATCAAGATCCTCCCAAGCAGTTATAAAGTCTGGATCAAAATATTCACCAATAAAACTGAATAAATCATCTAATGCTTTTTTTCTTATAAAAGGGAAACTTCCATGGACACAAGGCGGTTCTCTTCTAGAATAATTGTTTTTTACGGTAGTACTTCTTATATATTTTTTTACATATCTACAACATTTTTGCGGGTTGTTTGTTAACTTCCCATCAATCCAATCATAAGCTTGTCCTCCGACCACGCCAATTTTATCGTCGCACGAAATTGCCTTAATACATTCCTCAACAAAGTGTTCATGCATTACTATATCGTAATTAAGAGGGATTACAAATTCTCCACGAGCTATCGCTATACCCATATTCATACCCTTACAATAGCCGAGATTTTCGCTGTTTTTTACAAAGTTAAAATCAGGGTTCTCATTTTCAATTATCTGGATTGAACCATCGGTTGAGGAGTTGTCTACTATAATAACTTCAATATTTGGATACGTTTGATGGCGTATGCTATTGATGCAGTCATAAATAAACTTGCTTCCATTCCAATTTAAGAGGACAATGCTTACAAGGCCTTTTTCCATAATTCAAATCCTCAACTTTCGCAAAGGTCTTAAAAAAGGTTTAACAATAATATACATTGCTACACAGTGAAGAATTACAGCACTAGTAGATAAAAGTAAAGGATTTCCTACACCAACAACCAAGTAACCCATCAAGCCTATAACAAATAAAGATTCAAACACATAGACCCTTCTTACAATTCTAATCGATGCTACCATCAGGGTTATAACATACGATGAAAAGAGAAATATCGAAAACACCCCAAGCTTATGTACAATATTCACATAAGTTAATTCGAAACCATAGCCTCTGGTATCCCGCACATATCCCGAACTCAATGATGAGCCCAAACCATTCCCAAAAAAAGTAAAATCTGAAACTATGTATCCAAATTGCTCACTTCTAACAGCATTTGAGACCTCTTGTGGGCTGAAAGAATTTATAATTATTTCATAAAATGAACTTGGTAATAGATATAATAGCAAAACCACAAGAAAGATTAAAAGCACAATATTTTTATGTATTCGTCCCGTTTTAAGTGAATAACTAATTGAAAAAAACACAACACTCAGAAACAAAATTGTCGTTGCTAAAATATAAGCCTTCGACATTGCAGGCACCACAAGGGCGATAAGAGTCAATAAAGTAAAAAATAAACTCTTCGATAATCTAATAACCATTTGACCATAATTATTCGGAAAATAATGTTTAAGCAAAAGCTGATGAGCCACACCAACCATAAAAAGAGGGAATATGACAATAGATCCAGTATTATAAAACGATCTTAATTCAGAAAAACTCGATTTTATATTAAAAAAAACTACCGGGTTTATAATAAGCCAATAACTTCTCTCAAACCCATAACACATCTGAACTATACCGGCTAGAAAAATCATAATGATCAATGATCTTAGAGAAGGCGAGACAATCAACATAACAGGAAAAATTATATAGACAACCAACCCAAAAAAGTTCCTAAAAACAAGGCTTGGATCAACATCATTAACAAGACCAATCAAAACGCCAATCAACCAAGAGATAACTATCCATAACCATAACCAAATTAAAGTAGAGGATAAACGTCTGTCAACAGGACTGAAGTCTTTAATCGAAAAATTTAGTCTAAAACCAATTGAACACCCCTGAAAAAATTTAATTAGATACCCCCCTACAATAAGAGACATGCTAAGAAACAAGACAACATAAGGCGTATCGCCAAGCTCCATTTCATACACTAATACGAGGGAGAAAAACAAACCCAAAACTAAAATATATTTCATTAATTTCTTCCCTTACAAATATTACGATTTAAATTAGCCACAGAGGACACAAAGATCACAGAGTTTTTTAAAACCATGATTAAGAAAAAGTAAAAGATAAGTGTCAAGTGACTAAAGTGATCCGCATAAGGCGGACTAAAGTTAAAAAAAGGAATTCCCTAGAGTCACAAGGATCAAAGCTTTTGTCTTTTCCCTTTGGGTAAACTTCACGTATGCGTGTCACAGAATCATCGGTTGAACTATATCATAAAAGTTATAATATTCATATGACAAACTACTTGCTTTTATAAGCATAATCATATTTTGAAGCTATTAAAAGTATTTTTTTCTTTTGTTCAATTGAATATAAAGCACAATGATACTGATTACTTAAAATTTCTGGTGAAATTCCACCATTCTAAAAAAAGGAATTGATAATAATCTCTTAAAATGAAGTTTGTTTCTATCTTTCTTGAGAATCTTATTTTTAATAAACAATTTTATTTTTATATTTACTCCTCATTCTCGCTATATTTGTATTTTTTAATTAAAATAGGCCTTCCTATACTTTAAGTTTCTAAAACAAAAACAATCTATAGTAGATTAATATATATTCTTAAAAGTAGATTTGTTAAATATTTATTGATAAATTTTATAATTATCTTGTAAAAACAAAAAATATTATTGTAAAAAATAAATCTTTCATTATATTCTTCCACCCATTTGAATATTTATCATATTGGCCACTCATTATTTCTTTAAACATTATTCGATTAAAACGTCTCCATCTTGGTTGATTATGCAACGATTGTCTTGTTTGAAAATGCTTTATTTTAGCTAAAAATAACATTTTATTATGTTTTGTAAGTTTATTACTTAAAGCTAATCGATCTAATGCATATTTATATCTATCTGGCATATTTTTATAATATAGTTCTTTTATATTGTAAGCTTTTATTATTTGTTCAACAAGATTCATTCTTTTACCACCAATAGCTTGTTGAATATGTTGCCGATATTTTATGAGAGGTTCTTCAATAAATATACCTCTTGCTCCGACTGCACTTGCTAACAAAGCTATCCATTCATCATGCATCCATTGTATTGGAATAGGAAGAATCAATTCTTTCAATTCCTTTCTAAAAGTCATAGTTGCTCCCGTAACTACATTACGCTTAAGAAGAATTTCAACTTGATATCCTTTTTTAAACTTCTCTCTTTGATTTATTGTAAATGGAATCGAATCCCATAATGTATAGTTAAAAGGAGATATATTTTCATCAAACAATATAGCATTAGAAAAGATATAACCAATATCAGGATTACTTTTAAAAATGTGCTCAAGTTTTTCGATTTTATGTGATAACCATACATCATCTTGATCGCTTAAAACTATAATATCTCCTGTACATAAAATTATAGCTTTTTCAAAATTCTTAGTAGGGCCAAGCCTTTCTATATTATAATAAATTTTAACTTGAAAAGAAGCATTTTTACGAAAATTATTTAAAATTTGTAGCGTCATATCAGTAGAATCATCGTCGCATACAATTAATTCATCGGGTAAACGTATTTGTTTAGTAATACTATCTAATTGTTCAGGCAAATAATCTGCACCATTAAAAGTATACATAGCAATCGATAAAGTTAATCTTTTATTTTTTAATTTTAATTGTGACTCACTTTCATTATGTTTACTCAGCATCCTTCTCTTTATATCCTTTGATAATTAAAAATAATTTATCTATCGTAAAACCAACTACTTTCATCTCAACTTGTAATTCTTCTCCAGCCATTTTTTATATTCGCCACTTCTTACTCTATCCACCCAATCCTGATTTTCCATATACCATCTAATAGTTAAATTCAATCCTTTTTCAAAATCATTCTGCTGTTTCCATCCCAATTCATTTTTTATCTTATCACAATTTATAGCATATCTTCGGTCATGTCCGGGTCTATCTTTAACAAAAGTAATTAATCTCTTATAATAATCCTTATCTTTCCCCTTCAACTGCCCTACTTTCTTACAAAGAAAATTAACTAATCTTATATTTTCCCATTCATTTTCTCCGCCGATATTATAGGTTTCACCAATTCGCCCATGGTTTATTATCTTCCAAATTGCTAAACAGTGATCCTCAACATACAACCAATCTCTTATATTTTTCCCATCTCCATATACTGGCAACGGTTTTTCTTCTAATATATTTAATATCATCAGGGGGATTAGCTTTTCAGGAAATTGATAAGGACCATAGTTATTAGAGCAATTAGAGATAGTAGCAGGTAATCCATAGGTCTCATGATAAGCTCTTACTAAATGGTCTGAAGAAGCCTTGGAGGCAGAATAAGGGCTATTCGGTTGGTATGCCGTACTTTCCAAAAAATATTTACCTTCTTCGACTGAGCCATAAACTTCATCTGTACTGATATGATGAAACAGAGTCTCCTCTTTCTCCTTCTCTTTCCAACATTCCCGGGCAACTTCCAAAAGATTAAAGGTTCCCATTATATTGGTTTGAATAAAATCTTTTGGTCCGAATATTGAACGATCAACATGAGATTCGGCCGCAAAGTTCACAACAGTATCAATATCATATTCACTGAATATACTTTTCATTCTCTCAAAATTACAAATATCTGCTTTTTCAAAAAAATATCTTTCTCCTTTTAATTTACTATCAATTTCTTTTAGATTCTCTAAATTTCCGGCATAAGTTAATTTATCTACATTGATTATTCTCCCGTTAAATTTAGTTTTATTAAAAATAAAATGAATAAAATTTGAGCCAATAAAACCAGCTCCGCCAGTTACTAAAATATTCTCTAATCTTCTTTTCATTATATATAACCTTTTTACTCGTCATTCCCTTTTTTAATTTATTTTATTGAGATTGCTTCACTTCGTTCGCAATGACAAAAAGCTTAAAAAATCTTCCAGCGCGTCTTCCCAATTTCTAATATCTAAACTTAATTCCCTCTTTATTTTTTCTTTGCTTAATAATGACCATTTCGGTCTTTGAGCAGGAGTAGGATATTCTTTCGTTTCTATACCTCTTATTTCTACTTCCTTATTAGAATCAATTATTCCTAATTTTTTTGACTTTCTATAAATCTCTCTGGCAAATTCATACCAATTGGTAACCCCTTCATTGGTAAAATGATATATACCAAATTTATCAGAATCATTATTAATTATCTCTACAATCACTTCAGCCAAATCAACGGTATAAGTTGGAGACCCCCACTGGTCAGAGACCACTCTTATCTCTTCTTTTTCCTTAAATAGTTTTAACATAGTAGAGACGAAATTTTTTCCACCTCTTCCATAAAGCCAGGCAGTTCTAATAATAAAATATTTTTTTAAATTCTCCTTAATCTCTCTTTCTCCTGCTAACTTGCTTTCTCCATATAGGTTAATTGGCTCAGTTTTATCATCTTCTGTATATGATAAATGCATATTTTTTTCCCCATTAAAGACATAATCTGTAGAGATATGAATTAATTTAGCCTGTTTTTCGGTAGCAATTCTTGAAATATTTTTTACTCCATCCCGATTTATTTGAAAAGCTTTTTCAATCTCTTTTTCCGATTTATCTACATCAGTATATCCTGAACAATTAATTATCCAGGCTAGCTCTATATTTTTTGTAAACTCCTGTAATATTTGATAATTCGTTATATCTACTTCTTTATCACTGGCCAAATAAGATAATCTTTTTCTTTTAAATAACTTTTCCACCTCTTGTCCCAACATTCCTTTATTTCCGATAAGCCAGATCATTTTTTAATTATCCTCACTAACAAAATCTAAATAAAAATCATCTTCTTTTTCTTCGTGTCTTATTTCATCCACTTCTTCTTCCTTATTCCAACCTTTATATAACTTATTCGGATAATTAATTACCATTCCCAAGTCTTCGGTTATATTATTATAACCATGAACGATACCGGGAGGAATGATGATTAAAATAGGGTTATCTCTACCGCCGATGATTTCCATAAAACTACCGTAAGTTTTACCATTTTTTCGATTATCCCAGAGTTTTATCTTAAAACTTCCCGGTCCGATAAAACAAAATACATCAGTTTGCTTGAGATGTTCATGAGGTCCACGGGCTGCTCCGGGTTTGGTAAAAGACACATAGCTCATTGCCGGTTTTAATCTATCAGGAAGGGTATCTTCCCGAAATGTTTCGACTAAATAACCTCTTTCATCCGTATATTTGGTTAATTTTTTGATAAGAACTCCTTCAATATCACCTTTTTTAAAATTCATATAACCCTCATTTCATTTTATCTTTTCATTCAAGATTACTCTTAAATATTTTTTGTAATCATTTTCCGGTGATTGATTGATTATTTTTTTTAGTTGATCCTGTTCAATATAACCCATCCGATAGGCTACTTCTTCAATACAACCAATCTTTAATCCCTGTCGTCTTTCAATGGTAGCAATATAATTAGAGGCATCCATCAGACTATCCGGGGTTCCGGTATCCAGCCAAGCATAACCTCTTCCTAAAAGTTCCACTTTTAAATTGCCCTGCTTTAGATATTCTAAATTTACATCGGTTATTTCTAACTCCCCTCGAGCTGAGGGCTTTAATTTTTTAGCAATATCTATTATCTCATTATCATAAAAATACAAGCCAGGTATCGCATAATTTGATTTGGGATGTTGAGGTTTTTCCTCAATACTTATAACTTCATTATTTTGATTAAATTCGATGATTCCATATCGTTGAGGATCTGAAACCCAGTAACCAAAGACACAGGCTCCACTTTTAAGATTTGCCATTCTCTGTAATGTTATAGATAGACTATGACCATAAAATATATTGTCTCCCAGTATCAAACACACTGAATCCTTCCCAATAAATTCCTCTCCAATAATAAAGGCCTGGGCAATTCCCTCTGGCTTCGGTTGCTCTTTATAGGAAATGTTTAGACCAATCTCTTTACCCTGGTCAAACAGTTCCATAAATTTCGGTAAATCCTGAGGAGTAGAGATGATCAAAATATCTTTAATCCCCGCCAACATCAAAGTAGATAAGGGATAATATATCATCGGTTTATCATAAACTGGAATTAACTGCTTACAAATTATTTTAGTTAAGGGATTGAGTCTGCTCCCTGATCCACCGGCTAAGATTATTCCTTTCATTGAGTCCTCCTTATTATATTATTTCATAAATTATAAAATATCAATTCTTTTTTAATCTTGTGTTATTTAAAAAGTTAGGAATGGTCTATAATGTGTGCGTATGCATAAAACAGTATTTATTCTATTTAATGTTAATCATTTATCAGAGCTTGCCGTTTAGTTAATGGTTGCTATCGCTAACTCCATAACAGATTTCACTACAAAACAATTATATTATTCATGCCAATGCATAATATCTATATTATTATTAACATTAATTTTTTAAAGAACTTAAAATGCTAAGAAATAGTATCACCTTTATTAATAAATTTAGAGAAGAACCATATTGTTTTAATTATAGAACTCCATTTATCTTTCCTAAATAAATAAGATTAAACAAATCCATTTTATTTATTCCAGTTATTAACATTATTAACATATTCTACCCCACTAGTTCATTTCATTACTTCCATAACACGATTTAAATGATTTAATAGTCTTTTTCCAGCATGTTCTAATGTCCAAAAATTATGAATAGATTCTATGCCTCTTTGAGCTATCTTTTGCCTTTTCTCTTTTTCAAAAAGAAGTTTGGTAACAGCTTCGCCAAACATATTTTCATCTCTTTCTGTGAGTATTCCTGTTTCATTGTCAATTATACTCTCTCTTACTCCTCCTTCTCTTACTGCAATTACAGGTGTTCCACATGCCATTGATTCTAAAGGTACGAGCCCAAAAGGTTCAAGGTATGGTGCATAAACAACCAATTTTGCCTTATTGTAAAGAAGTATAAGTTCATTATCTTGGATTAAATTTCTTATTTCTAAATCAACACCGGTTTTAATCGCCAATTGCTCAAGATAACCCTTCCACCTGATATCAACACTATTAGAAACAATAACAAACTTGGGACGTATTTTGGGGTTAATATATCCTAAAGAATTTATAATAAAATCAAACCCCTTCGATGGACTACAACTCCCTACAGACAAGACAATATTCTTCTTAGGAACTTTAAGGGGTTTAAATACCTCTGTGTCTACTCCAAGATAAGAGACAAAAGAATTAATACCATAACTTTTTAGAATAGATTCTCTGGAAAAGTAGGAATTTGCCAAAATATATTTTGAAAAAGAAGCATTTTTTTTATCTATCTCTGATACTCTATTATGCCATATTCTTCTTATCAATCGTAGGTAATTTTCATGTCTTCTTTTTTGAGAAATGTTCTGTAAGATTGTCTCATGAAATCTTGAAGGCTGTTGGCAATAGTAAACAGTTGGTTTTTTAATAAATTTTAGAAAAAATGGCGATGTAGTGTATTGATCCTGTTCGCTAAATACAACATCATAGTCCTGCCTATTAATAACATCAGCAATTTCTTTCTCCGTTCTTTCAAGGTCTCCTAAAGAAATCCTTATCGGAGGGATATATCGAAGATTAGAATAAATTAAACCGACAAAAGTTGTTTTCATTGAAAACACATTGACCTCATTAGCAATATCTCTTAAGGGTAAAAAATCCTCATTAGCAGTAGATGGAACGTAAACATCGACCAAATGACCCACTTTTGTCAAATAGTTTACAAAGCCATACAATGCCCTTTTTGCCCCCCCAGATGGTAAATTATGAAAAACAGCTATTTTCATTTTCTCACTCTTTCCCCCTTTTTAAAATAGACGCCTATGATTAATGCTTTGGCAGAGTGATGAAGAAAGTCATATTTAGTCCCACGACATTCATTCCAATCAACTTCTTTCCATTTATTATTTTGGGAGATTCGCTTTAGGTAATATTGTTTAGTAAATTTTATCTTACCATTATTCAACAGTTTATCCATTATTCGATTTTCGCCTAAAGGTAAAGTAACAACCATTTTCCCTGAGGGACCAAGATAACTTTTAAGATTTTCAATAGCTTGAAGAATTTTCATAGGGTTTCCTGGACTATCTCCCATATCCCAGCCAACATGCTCTAACGTTGAAATACTAATAATTAAATCATATTTTTTAGGGGATTGAAAATTAACGACATCTTCATTGATAACGCCTTCTGCCTTTTCATACTTGTCCACAATAGTATGATTAACAGCGAAATAATGAGAAAGAACATTGCCTATTTCAAGGAGTCTCTTCTGTTGATTACGGTGTTCTTTTATAATCTTCCAAATAATTGGAATTTCGACGGCTCTCTCATTTTTCCAAGTCGTGTTATACCTGTGGTAAAAATAATTATAGATTTCTCCTTCAAATGTAAAAATTTCCAGCGATTTAAATATTTTATAATAGTAATAATAAAAGTAGATTATTAGCCAGTTGAGGCTTGTTTTAATTATAGAATGAATTACATAATAAATTCCTTTTTCCTTAGAGACTTTTTTAATCTTTGACAGAAGCTTTTCTACTTCTTTTGGGGACATTTTACCACCTTCTCTATCTTATATAGTAATCTTTTCCCATCAGGTTCTCCCTCTTAAATAGCAATAAGCCATCTTTAATAATTCTCTCATTCCTCTTTTCTCATAAATTCTTACTCCTTGACGTACGAAAGAAATAGCTAATATAAAGTTTTTCTTTATTCTGTTAGACACCCAATAGAAGAATTCCCTATAAAGTTTGTATTTTGTAATGTACGGGATTAATCTAGGAATATGCCTGAGTTTCAATCTTATGCGGATACAGAGGACCGTACCCTGTATTTTTATTTAGTTCGATTAAGTCTTTTTTCCTATTTATATACATTTCTAGTGTCCTTTAAACTAAACAAGATACTCATATTTACAATAACAATTGCTACTAATATCACCACTCCCAATTTTAGATTCAAAGAAACAATCCATAGATTGACTAATAAAATAGGGAGAAAAAGTATTGTTAAATACCATAACTTATAAGTCGACGATACTACAACTGACACTAGGATATATGCAAAAATTACACATATTACGGTTGCCCACGCAATACCTGCCACTCCTAAAAATTTATACAATATCCAGTTAAGCAAAACATTAATTACCAGCAAAATAATTATACCTTTAATAAGTCGTGATATCATGTTCTTGCCAATAGCAACAATATATCCAATATTATATTGTGCATAAGGAATAATCATTAGTGTAAGTATCTTGAAAAAGGGTACACTTTGTATATAATTGGGTAAAACTAATCTAACAAAAAAAGGAGCTCCAATAAAAATTATAAATGCTGCTATATATGCCAATAGTATTACCACAAATGTAAGTTTATTCAACAAATATTCTTGATTTTTATTTACAGAAAAATTAAAAAATATTTTCGGTGCAAAAGAACCTACAAAAGCTGCCAATAAAGTTACTACTATTTCTGCCCCCGAGGCAGCAAAATTATAAAAGGCTAACATAGCATTACCTTCTAGAAATTTTACAAAATATTTATCTATGTGCAATAAAAATTGAAAGAGAAGTGCATAAAAAACTAATAAAAACCCTACATGCAACATCTCTTTAACAAGTGGTTCCTTCCATAACCCCTTTGATATATAGAAAGTTGGTTTAATTTCCCTCCATGAAATATATCTATTACTAATATAAATTACTGCTAAAGAAGCTACCAATCCTCCAATTAAATACCCTCCATAATAACCTATATTTTTATACAAAAAAACAAATACATAGAGGAACAAATTTGAACAAGTTGCACTAACAAAAACAAGATATGCAGTTTTTTTTATCTGATTAAGGCTTCTCAAATAAACCTCAAAAAAGCTTGATATACTATTAGATAAAAATACTATACTATAAATAGGAAATGCATAAAATTGCCAATCATCTTTCCCAAAAAAGATACCGCATAAACCCAGAAGGACTGTTCCAAATATACTTGTTATTATTAGAAAAGTTAACGATAAAGAAGCTACTCTATAAACGGATTGTTTATCATCTAAACCCAGATATTTAGGTACTAATCGATCAACCCCATTACGCAAAACGGAATTTGGCATATTAAATAGAATTGCAACTGATGATACAAAAACAAAAGCACCAATGATTTCTGGTAATACAATTCTTTTAATAAAAATACCAATGATAAAAGAAATTACCATTGAATAAAACACTGCACTGGTATATAAAAAGTTATCCTTCATTCCAAAACCATTCCTGAAAAAAATCTTTCTTATCTAAAATAGTTTCTGCAATATATTTTAAATTTCTATCGCCAAGGATTAACTCTGGAACAACATTTAATTTTGGGTGACACCACTTATTTTCATCATAAAAAGAAAGTGGAATTTCATTTAAAACGAAGTAATAAAACAAAAACTTACTCAAAACTTCTCTATTCTTTTCTTGATACTCTAAGATATCTCCTACTTTATTAAACGCCTGAAAATATTCCTTCTTATTTTTAAAATCTACAGTAAATTCTTTATAAGAATATGGTGCCTTCCCTGCAATTAAAACAGGTATTTTTTTATACATCATTTCCAAACCAATTGTTCCATTGTAAACTATTCCAGCTTTAATAATAGGAAATAGAGAATAACTCTTAATTAAATTATTCGATGGAATAAAAATAAGATTTTTTATATCTCGAACATCTTTACCAAATTCATTTTTTACTATCTCTCTTATACCAATACGACTTTTCATAAAAGAAGCGCCTGCGGGATGCTCACGTATTAATAGTAATTTGTCTTCTTCTTTTTCAAAAAATTTAATAGTATCAACTAACCATTCTACAGGCGAATTAAATATATTATCTATGCTTGTTGATAAACTATTATCCCACAACACATTTGGAAATAGCGCAAATATCCTCCTTCTATATGCAATATCTTTAATTTCTTTTAAAAGATTATTATCTTCAGTAAAATTACCGTACAAAATCAAATCAGTAGATTTTCCTTTAAATCTTTTATCAAAAATGTCCTTAATGCTTTTCTCAGCTATAGTTATATCAATTTTATCTTTATATATATTAAAAAATCCGTCATCACATCTGTTTGCTACCAAACCTCTTTTAGAAAAAATAACTCCATTATTTTTATATCCACCGAAGTCATAACTAATCACTTTTTTCCCTTCCTTTTGTTTAAAATACTCATAAAAAGGTCCCCATGTAGAGTATATTCCATGAGATGTAATAATAATGTCTGGATGTAACAATTCTTCTACTTTTAAAGCAACTAAAATGGAAATTACTGCATTCTCTGTACATATTTTAAAAATCTTATTATATTCACGTTCTTTTTCTGAAAAACCAATAGCAGACTTAAAATATCTAATTACAGATGAATCTATATATGGCTTTAAATTAATATTTTTGTAAAAATATTTCCCTTTTTTTATAAGAGAGTTAGCTATTAAAGAAATTTTCTTTAATTCACTTCTACTAATAAATTCTGAGTATTTCTTGTATAAAGGTATCCTCCCTAAAAAATTACTGGCTATTTTCGTTCTAAAGACTACATCACTAATTTTAAAGAAATCCTGATATTGTACACTCTCGTGGTGTCTAAGTATCCCATCATCAATAAGAATATTTATTTTAGAACCAAATTCCCTCAACTTTATTGCCAAAGCATTTTCAAAAAACAATATTCCTTCAAAATAGGGTCTTACTGAATTGAAAACAATTCGTTTATTTCCTATACTACTAGGAGAAGTAAAACAATAAAGATCTTTTAAAGTTTTAAAATATTTGTAGTACCTTAATATAAAATTTAAATTAGAAGCTACTTTATACATATTAGGTATATGTTTTTTTAAAAAATCCTTAATAATTAAAACCTCCGTCTCTTTTTTTTCTTTATCACAATATTTTGTCAAAACGTGATTTTTGATATTCCTCTTAAAAACATATATGTATTACATCGTTAAATAATCTGTTTTCGCTATTCTTTTTCTAATTCCTGCGGTAGCATCATATTTTTAATCTTCACAATCATTAAATCAGTTATATTTCCTAAATACTGGCTTAATAAAGGGTGGCTTAACATATTTATCAATGCCATTTTCTAATGCCTTCTTATATACTTTTAATGTTTTTTCAATTGCAACCAAAGTTTTTTCTAATTCCTTTTCTTTATGAGAAAAACTGGGCGCAATCCAAGGAATTAAAATATTATTTTTTATCATTTCTTGAGAAAAAAGTGTTCTAAATTCATAAGAATTATCTTTATTCTCATCTTTTGTAACATAATTTAATCTTCCAGAAGAACCTTCAAAATAAAAATATTCTTTCAAATTAAAACTTTCTGAAATCTTATTTACGTCATCTTTTAATTTTCTCTCATATTCCAAAAGATATCTCAGAACATTATTTTTTTTATAATAATCAATAGTTGCCATTAATGCTCCAAGACCTGCCATACCAGCGCCAAATGTAGTTGAAATTAAAAATACTCTTTCTTGATTATGATATATCCCCCCTAAATCCATTAATTCTCTCTTGCCTAAAAGAGCATCAACCGCATAACCATTAGCAATGGCTTTCCCAACAGTTACCAAATCTGGAATAACTCCATATTTATGGTAAACAGCATAATCAACTCTAAAACTGCAAGAAATTTCATCAAAGATTAATATAGCACCATTTTTATGTGTAATTTCCTTTACTTCTTTTAAAAAATCTTTTTTGGGTTCAATATGTGTAGTGGGCTCTAATATAACACAGGCTATCTCATTCTTATGACTATTAAATATGTTTTTTAGGGAATCAATATTGTTAAACTCAAAATTTAAAGTTAAACTACTTATTTCTTCAGGTATACCTCTATTCATTACTGTATCGCCAATAAACCAGTCATCATAAGAAAAAAATGGATGATCTTTGCATCTAACTACATATTTCCTTCTTGTATATGCTCTGGCTAATTTTATTGCAGCAGTTGTAACCGTAGAACCATTTTTAGCAAATTTTATCATATCCATTTCTGGAAATAATTCCAACATCTTTTCCGCTGCTAAAAACTCAGTCATAGATGCCTTCGTTAAATTATTACCTTTTTTTATCTCTTTAATCGCTGCGTTATCTATCTCTTTATTGGCATATCCAATACTTACCGCCCTAAGTCCCATACCATAATCTAAATACTTTTTTCCATCTGAACCCCATGAATATGCTCCCTTCCCTTTTATTAAAACTGCTGGAACATTTGAGGGAAATTGATCATCCCCACGACTATATGTATGTGCTCCACCTGGAATTATGCTATTTATTTTCTTCTTTAAATCCTTTTCATCCATTCTTTCCTCCCCCTTAATAATTTTATTACTATAAATAACTTAATAAAATTACATTATAACTCTTTTTACGATATATAATTAAAAATTGACAGCTTATTAATTTAACATAAGTGTTTATTTCTTAATCTCGTTATACTAAATTTTGATGTCATTAATATTCTTGTTCTTGTTTCTCAAACATCACAAATTTAGAAGTCTTATCAGACTCTTCAATTGCGTATAATAATTTTAAAACTTTATGATCATTCTCTATTGTATTTATAAAAGGGTGCTTACCGTCAATGGATTCAACAAAGCACTTAATCTCATCAATATACATATTTTCACCAATATTAGGGTTATAACCAACTTCTGCACTCTCCATTTTATATGGTATATCATTCCACTTTAAGTTTGTTGGATCAAACACTTTTATACAATTCACATCCCAGTCCCAGATTAATTGTTTTTTTTCTCCATTAATGAGAAGTCTCCTTGTAGCATGTCTCGAAACAACATCTACTGTAATGGAAGCTAAAAAATCTCTATAATCCAATAAAAAATTATATGTATCATCAATCAATTCAGCACCTTTAATTGAGATTGTCTTTCTAAAATTACCACATACTCTTTGAGGGAAACCAAAAAGTTTTGTAAACCAAGTTAATTCAAAAGGAATAATCTCACGTGCACCTCCAGTAATAGGATTTGAAACATAGAAATCAGAAACATTCTCATAAGGATGCCAGTCTGACAAATACTGTCCTGAATGCAGAATAATATTTGAAATTTTTCCTAAAGTATTAGTTTTTATAATCTCAGATATTTTTTTAATTGCGGGATGGAAAAGTAACGTAGCAGAAGGAGCGGCAACAATATCAATTTGTTCAAGATTCTGCTTTATTATTTCTATATCATTATCAACTACACTTGCTTCAACAAAAAAATGCATCTTATTCTTAATAGCTATTTTTATGAATTCATTATGCATGTCTGGAGGAACAGAAATTATCAAAGCCAAAGGCTTTACTTCATTTAAAGCATGTAGAAAGTTTGAATATGTTTTAATTGCATATTTCTCTTTAGCCTCAACTCTTCTATCTTCTCTGCAATCAAAACCAAATATATTATTATAACCAAGAACTTTTAAACATCTAATCCTTCTTTTGCCCATAGACCCTAAACCTACAATTAAAAAATTCATCAAATAAATCCTCCATATCTTATTCCTTTATTTAAACGTTTTTATCAAATTAAATAGTGATTCTAACATGAATTTCACTTATTTTGTTTTTTTTCTACAAGTTGTCTGTGTCAATACTTTGGGGGTAGTTTTCTTTAGGGAAAAAATTTCTTCTGGTTTTGGGTAGACCTACCCTTTGCTTGATTAAGGCTTATTGTTTTTACAAATAAGCATAATTATCCTTATTTT
>Ga0315279_10001553_pt1 | contig 37846 bp, 39 predicted proteins | sample YL17G06_20_MG_FD_203694 | JGI IMG/M metagenome (GOLD analysis project Ga0315279, IMG submission 203694) | Sediment microbial communities from Yellowstone Lake, YNP, Wyoming, USA - YL17G06_20 | ecosystem: Environmental > Aquatic > Freshwater > Lake > Sediment | place: USA: Wyoming | collected...
TCTTTCCATACGAGCTGGACTTTCTGCAAGAACTGAATGTGGAACGGTTCGAACTCTCCAAGTCGGGGCAGATCCTCTTCTCGCATCCAGATGGGACTCACGACGATCGCTTATGGGCGTTTGCTCTCGCCGTCTTCGCGACCAAGACAACGCCCTATCCGCAGTTGAAACGTTCCCACACGACTTGGATTGACAGAAAATGATGTGGGCGAAAAGGTCCGACTCATCGCAAGTGAGTGGTTGATGTTCGGTAGCCTTGTTTCTGTATACATAGGTCGCGGCCGATTATGTCTCCCTTAGCTTAGGGGTGTAGGGGGTTCAGTGAAAAGCGCCGGGGGTGGGATTTCAACCCCAATTTACCGGTACATATAAACTGCTCACGTTGGTTAGGCGATTTCTCTAGGTTGTGGCTCGTGGCCTATTGGAAGTGTGTGAAATGCGGTTTCAAATGGGCTTCCGAAGACATTCCTGACAGCTCCCGCCCGAAATGCGATGGCAAGATGATCCGTATGGAGGGCAAAGCTCACAAGTACGGAATAGAGGCCGTTGATTTAAGGAGAGCCGAGAGCCATCAGGTTCTGTCGTTAAACGAATTCGTAGGCAACAGGACATCAAAGAAGTGCGGGTCCGGAGGCGTCTCAACCAAAAGAGGTTCAGGTTCCACTTACGTTCTACGGTACCAATGTTGCGGGAGCGGGCATTAAGGGTCATGTAAGGGTAGTCGCTGGTGCCAATGTTCTTCTCCAAACCGTCGCGTTCCTCCTTCGTCTTGAGAATCTGTGTGGTTCCCAAGAACTCTGAGATGTATGTTCCATCAGGTCGTTGCACTATTGGAAGAGTCATTTTTCCGGTAACCTCGCCACCAGAACCATCATTGACAGCAAAGAAAGAGAGACAGACAACGGCGCCGACGAGCCTGCCACAGCAAGACAACGACCGCCAACGATTCATAATCACCCCGCTCTGTCCAAGATGCCATGACAAACTGGTTCCAGAGAGGGGTGTGTTCTGTCAGCACTGCGGAGCCGAGCTTCCAGACGAGCTGGGGGTTCACAAAGAAATCGTGGTGGCAATCAAAGTTGCAGACTACAAGAAACTTGCAGTGCATGTGAAACAGCGGGTTTGCCTTGCATGGAGCCACTTCGTGAAAGGTCGCGAAGTTCAGAAGGTGAGCGGCTTGGGGCAGAACATCTTCGTGATCGCAGTAGTCGATGAGATGAGAACAAGCACCGTAGCTCAGGAAAAGAGACTTGACGATCTGCTAAAAGAGACGGGGATCGGAAGAACGTCCGTCGACCCCTACGAGGTCAAACAGGCACATGCAATGCTGGACACCGAACGGAACAAACCAGATGAAAGCGCCTAACCGTGATTCAGTCTGATGCTCTAACTCTGGTATCCATTGCAAAGCTTCATAGGTACCTAAATCCTGCTTCTCTGAGAGCCTACGAGAGTCCGAATCACGACAAACGCCCAAGGACAGGGACTGTTTCCTGTGGCAGGATTCGCCCCTGCTTATAAGGCGAGGCGTCGCAGAAGCACGCTGTGTTAGCCCATGACATATGGCACATCATGGTTTTGGGATGTGTTCTACGGAAAAAAGAGACATCGGGCGTTCTCTTAAGCAGGATTCTGCCGGAGTTTCTTCGTGCAAGCATACTCAAGCTGCTCAGCTTATGAATGTGCCACATGTTGTGGGCTACTACAAACAAGCAGCAACGTCCGAAAGGATATATACGTCAAATCCCGAAACTGCCGCTGGGCAAGGTAGAATGGCTCAGTTTGTGACTTTTGGGGAAATCATGCTGAGGCTTAATACACCTGGCTTCCGACGTTTCTTGCAGGCCGAAAGCTTTGAGGCAAGCTACGGAGGTGCTGAGGCTTCAGTTGCAATAAGCCTGGTCAATTATGGGATATCATCGGCGTTCGTGACTTGTCTGCCTCCGAATGAAATTGGACAAGCCGCAATAAACTACGTAAGGCGTTTCGGAGTCGACACATCACACATAACAAGAGCGGGCGAGAGGATCGGCATATACTTCTATGAAATTGGCGCGAATCAGCGTCCCTCCAAGGTGATCTATGACCGCGCTCACTCAGCAATAGCCGATGTCAAGCCGGGAAGTATTCCTTGGAAAGAGATATTTTCGGAGGCCAAGTGGTTCCATTTCACGGGCATCACGCCGGCGATATCACAGAACGCTGCTGATGTATGCCTTGAAGCGGTGAGATCTGCCAAAGACAAGGGACTCACGGTCAGCTGCGACCTAAACTATAGAGCCAAACTGTGGAAGTATGGGAAAACCGCCACAGAGATAATGGCCGAGCTTATGCCCTACGTGGACATTGTTTGTGGCAACGAAGAGGATTGCGAAAAGATATTCGGCATCAAAGGTGCAGATGTTAGGATCGCAGAAGAAGTCTCTCCCGAGAAGTATTCGGAGGTCGCCGGCAAGCTGGTGAAACGGTTTCCAAACCTGAAGAGAGTAGGTATTACGCTCAGAGGAAGCATCAGCGCCACTCATAATACTTGGAGCGCCGTGCTCTACGACGGCAAGCTGCATACGACGAGCAAATATGACATCACCAGCGTTGTGGATCGCCTTGGCGGCGGCGACGCGTTCACCGGAGCATTAGTCTACTGTCTGCTGGCAGGAAAGAGCGATCAAGACGCTCTAGATTTCGCCACCGCCGCCAGTGCGCTGAAACACAGTATACTCTTCGACCCGAACCTTGCCAGTATCCAAGAGATCGAAAGCCTCGTTAAGGAGGGCGGAGCAGGGAGGGTTCAGAGATGAAGGCTGGAGGTGGGACAATGCCGCAAGATGTCCTAGAAAGGATGGAGAAGGCAGGCATAATTCCGATCGTGGTAATCGAGGACCCCAGCAAGGCAGTGCAATTGGGTAGAACAGTTCTTGACGCCGGTTTGGACTTGATTGAGATAACCATGCGCACGCCGAGAGCAATGGAAGCCATAAGAGCCCTAAGCAAGGAATTGCCCGAGATGCTAGTTGGCGCGGGTACAATATTCTCGGTTCCGGTTGCAAAGGAGGCGTTATCCGCAGGAGCACGCTTCATAGTTTCGCCTCATCTGGACGAAGAGATCGTTGCATACTGTGCCCGCAAGAGGATCGTGTGCGTCCCGGGGGTCTTCACGCCATCGGAGGTTCAAAGGGCAATAAAGGCTGCGTCGAGAGGCAGGCGACCGAGAAGCATTAAGGATCTTCCTTTGGTGATCAAGGTTTTTCCAGCTTCGACCGGAGGCCCGGGCCACATAACCGCAATGAAAGTCGTATTTCCGGATGTGAGGTTTCTGCCTCTCGGGGGGGTCAACGCAGGAAATCTAGCTGAATATATCAAGGCCGGAGCATTCGTCGTTGGAGGCACATGGATCTGCAAGAAAGATCTCATCGAAGCCGGCAGGTTCACGAAAATATCGGAACTCGTCAAAGAGGCTAAGAGCATCATAGCGACGGCCAGGAAATAGCATTTGATAGAGTTGGGAGCTATAAGATGGAGACTGAATTGTTCAATGGCATTGAGCATGTGACTATCGCAGCTAAGGAGCCGAAAGGCTTAGCGAGATGGTATTTCAGCACATTCGGCTTCAAGATCGCCTATGAGAGCACAAGATCTCTGACAACATATGTGAAACTTGGCGAAAGCCTTCTTGAAATTATCGAAGCCGGAGATGCCGACAGGGTGTCCCACGGCGAGAGAGATCCCGGCTTTCGTCACATGGCCATATCTGTGACCGACATTAACAAGGCGTACGAGAATCTGAGTAGCCGAGGTGTGGCCTTCAAGTCTGAACCACGAGAGAAGGAGGGCGTGTGGACCGCGTTCCTCGAGGACCCGGAACACAACCTACTGCATCTGATTCAGCGGTCTAAGCCTCTGTAGCCTATCGTCGTGACCGTGTCTGCTCAGTACGCACTGCAAGGCAGAGCTGCGGTGCCTACAGCGGCCCAATCATCCGAGAATATGTCATTGGAGCAGGAGATGCATTCACTTCCAGCTTTGAGGCGAGTATCATGAGAGGAAAGTGGATAGCGCAATTAGCTATGAAGCGGAGCCCAGAAATCGAGATGTGTCATGTTGGTAGTTGCGCATCAGGGTCCACAGCAGACTCGGGTGAGAGATATGGATATTTCTCGAGAACTCTTCTGTCACCTTGAGTTTCCTTTGGTAACGGATACTTGCCGTATTCATAAGCGCCATCAAACACCGCTACAATACTCTCTGCGGGCACTTCAGCCTGAGCGGTATGTTGCAGCGCAAGTATGTACCCACCACGCTCACCGTAGATGCGCATGGTCTCCCTTACTACCTGCTCGATGTCCTCCAGAGTACCAAAGGGCAAGAGTTCTTGAGTATCTATGCCACCCCAGAAGCACATGATGTTTCCGTAGTCTCTCTTGAGTCTCCATGGCTCGTTACGCCAAGGCTTAGCCTGAACATTTTCGAGTATATCTATTCCGATCTCTCTGAAATCTCTAACATAAGTCCAGTTAGATCCACAAGAATGCAAATGAATCTTGGCTTTCGTGAACTTCTTACAATGTTGTATCAGTTCTTTCTGATACGCTTTCCAGTGCTTCCGATAAAAGTCTAGAGACATAATAGGTCCTCCTTGTGCGCCCATGTCATCACCGAACAATAGTGCATCGATATAATCCCCCGTAGCCTGAAGGAATGTCTCCATGATCCCCTTGTGCACGTCCATCATTCTGTCCATGGTTGCTTTGAAGAATTCAGGTCTCAAAACAGGGTCTGTAAAAGCTCTCTCAAATCCGAAGAGAAAAACATAGGTGTACACTAGTGTCCCCCCCTGTTCGGGTACCCCTATAATCCAATACCCAGTTTCCGCAGAACGCCTCGCTTCTTCTTCCTTGCCCTGCGCGATAATTGGATCATGAGGATCGGGCCAAGGGTATCTCTCCATTTCTTCTATCTTCATAACATGCCTCATTACCTCACGGCCACAAACATCATAGTAGGGGCCGGTGGGATACCAACGAAATCCATACCTCTCAATAAACGAACCATCCGGCATATACTTTCGCGGAGATGTACCTGCGTAAAGGAGGCGTGTGTCAACGTGCAGTCTCTTAAGCACGCGTTCATCAATGTTCGTAACCTCATTCAACGAACCCATTCTCGGTTCTGGGTTAGGTGGATAGAAGCCCAAATACTTCAAGAGAGCTGTGTAGCCATGATTTCTTCCCGCAGGAACGTAGCACGGCGGAACAATCTCAATGATTCCCGAATCAGGTGGTCCGAAGTGGATTGGAATCCTATCAGCCTCCTTGTGTTCAACCGCAACCATTACTCTCTCTCTAGGGGACATCTCTTCTACCATTTCTAAGCAACTCCCATGGCCTTTTTGGCGACTTTCACGGCCCTAAACGCATCTTCCGCATACAAATCTCCGCCAGTAGCTTTCGTGAATCGCTCAGTCACCGGCGCACCCCCAAACATTACTCTTACCGTTTCTCTGATTCCCTCTTTTTCCAGAGCTCTAGGAATCTCTCTTAGACCTAGCATAGTTGTAGAAAGAAGAGCCGAAGCTCCGGCAATTTTCGCAACATGCTCTTTGGCTGCGGCCGCAAATTCCTCAGCTGCAACGTCGATGCCAAGATCTATCACGTTGAAACCACTGGCTCTAAGCACCATGGCCACGAGGTCTTTTCCGACAGAGTGGACATCACCTTCAATGGTGCCAATCACCACCGTTCCCAGGGCCTTTGCTTTCATTTTCTCCCTGTCTAGATAGGGTTCCAATACTCCGGCGACACCATATACAGCTTGAGCGGCCAGGATAAGATCAGCTAGGAATACCTCGTGGTTCTCAAACTTCTCTCCCACCTTTTTTATGCCTTCTGTCGAGCTCTTCAGAAGATCTTCGGGAGGAATTCTTCCCACAAGATCTCTTGCACAGCTTATTGCCCCCTCCCTGTCTCCTCTTTCTATGGCGTCAGCCAACTGTTCAATGGCCATAACTTTCGCCGAGACAACGCGGCTGAGAGTACGATATTTATGGATTCCGACGTCTGCAAGCTCTTGAGCCGTCCGCTATTATGCGTATTGGACCATAGTACTAGAAAATAGTCCGAGCAAGAGTCACGTCATGGATAGAATCGAGAAGACCGGAAGACTGCAAAATCACAACTGCATTGAGAAACAGCGAGAAGGCAGTTGAGCGGCGCCGGAACGCCTACAGGAAACATGCATCGGCCGCGCTATCCATACTACAAGTACGACGTGTCCATGCGCTTAACGTTCTTCCATATTCTGAGGCTTTCTAACGTCTCATTAGGGATTGTGTGTGGCAGATGCGATGATTTCCTTCTTATTGTCTTTCCCTACGCTGGCGGGGCTTCGCGCTAGCCAGCGCTCATGTCTATGCCTCTCCGCCGGTTATACCACTACCCAATGCCGTATATGACATGGCCTACGCACATCGTGAGAAATAACGCCAAGGCGTAGATTGGGTTGACTGGAGCGCCTGTGTATATTAGCATCACCGGAACAATAGTATTGAAGGCACTGGCCCATGCAAGATCGAAGGCTACCTCAGAAATTATGGAGGCGGAGGCGTAGTCGCGGTTGGTCACAACGCTATCCATCGAACCCTCATGAAAGCTGGGTTGAACAATCCGATTGAGACGCCGAGAAGGGTTTGGGGCAAACGTAGATTCGAAAGGTTGCACAGCAACAATCTATGGCAGGCAGACTTCAAAATGACTGAGAAGGATTAATGGATGATAAGCTACCTGGACGATCACAGCCGATCCGTTCCCTGCAGCGAGATCCATCATAGCCCAACGGGTGAACGCGCGATTCAGCTGCTGGAGCATTGCATCCACCAATATGGCAAACCAGATCAGATATTGACTGATAAAGGACTCAAGTTCCATCCAGCCCGTGGAGACCATTCAGCCTTAGTTTTGGACTGGAAACGGCATACAGGATATCATGCCAAGCATACGGCGGCCTTCAACCATAGGCAAGATAGAAGCTTTCCACAAGGCATACGATAGCCAAGCTTGGATGTTCATCCACTACTGGAACTATCAGCGGCCACATCAAGGAATAGGCTACCTCTACGCAGTTGACATATACTTCAAGGACCTAAACAGACTGACAAATGTTAGGGCGTAGAACAAACCGGCGGTCAACGTAGTTGTGAACCGATAGCAGGTGATCAAACGTTAACCTTAGGCTTTGAATAGACTTCCTGTAGCGTGGTCCGCTCTGTGTCTATGTTTACCATGACGCTTGGGGCGAAATCATGACCTCGGACATCAACATGCTCTACGCCTGTTTTTTGCGTCGCACAGGAACCTCTATGCTTTGGCTGACCCTCTTGCCGAGAACTTGTTCTTTGGTTTGTGGAGGATGAGAAACTCCACATTTACCAGTGAAGCGAGGGGCAAAGAAGGGTGTGAGTGCCTAGCAGCCTGTGTCCTGCGCGTAACTTGCTGTTCTATCCCCTACGGCTGAGTGATTCACATACGGGATTGCTGTAGGTCTTTCATAGTACGAGCTCTTCCGTCGCCTTGTCGAAGATGTGCATCTTCTCCTTGTCGATCTTGATTTTCACTTTCTCGCCGATCTCGGCCTTGAACCCGGCGGGTGCCCTCGCCTTTGCAAGATACTTACCTATCTTCAAATCAACGATGGTGCTCTCTCCAACAGGCTCCACGACATAAATCTCAGCGGAGATTTCGTTCTTGCCCAAGCTAGCCTTGAGAACAGTCAAGTCTTCCGGTCTCGCTCCAAGAATGAATTCGTTGGATGAGGACCTATTTCGGATCGCCTCGGCAAGCTCCGGGTCTATCTCGAGTTTGAATTCTGAAGCGTCAAGGAGCGCTCGTTGCCCTTCGAGGGTAATAGTGCAGTCAAAGAAGTTCATTGGGGGGCTGCCTATGAATCCTCCCACCCAAGTGTTCGCCGGCTTGCTGTAGAGCTCATCTGGGCCGTCAACCTGCTGAAGTTTGGCCTCGTTCATGACTGCAATTCTGTCGGACATCGTCAGAGCCTCAACTTGGTCATGCGTAACGTAGATGGTGGTCACGCCGAGATTACGTTGGAGACGTTTCAGCTCAGCTCTCATGTAGACTCGTAGTTTCGCGTCCAAGTTCGAGAGGGGCTCGTCGAGAAGGAAGACTTCAGGGTTCCTGACGATGGCTCGTCCGAGGGCGACCCTTTGTCGCTGGCCTCCGCTCAGCTCCTTGGGTTTCCTATCAAGTAGATTCTGAACCTCGAGGAGGCTGGCCACGTCCATCACGCGTTTCTTGGTCTCATCCTTGGGGACTTTGTGGACCTTGAGCGGGAACGCCATGTTGTCGAAGACGCTCATGTGAGGGTAGAGCGCGTAACTCTGGAAGACCATCGCGATATTTCGGTCTCGCGGGCTCAGGTCATTTACTAGTCTCTCGCCAATGTAGATATCTCCACCTGTGTGAACTTCGAGTCCTGCGATGAGGCGCAGCGTTGTGGTTTTTCCACACCCCGAAGGACCCAGCAGTGCAACGAACTCCTTGTCTTCAACCTTAATGGAGACGTCGTCTACGGCAACAACCTTGCCGAAAGACTTGCTCACATGCTCAAGAGTGACAGTTGCCAAACCATGTCATCAACAACCGAATGTGGATATGGCCGTATTAGTTTTTCCCACGGCGTCAGCTGTATTCGCTCAACATTCCTGACGAGTCGATTGAGACGACTCCCAATGATCAAGTATCTCCTCTCGCGGCAACCGGTCCGCAGACCAATTCTAGGACACGTTCTTCCTCCATGTCCCCAAAGAACAAGCCAATTCGTTCTCGTTCTTGCCCGTCTTTCTCTTCCCTTTCACTTCATTTCTACGCTTGCATTACAACCGCCAAATCGTATCCATTCGCCACGGGACCTCGGTAGGCTTGTCATACTGTTCAGCTGAGCGCAAGGGAATGGAACCGATATTCAACGAGCTGCACCATGACCAGGATGATGCGCGTTGGCGTTCTGAACTGGCCACTCTTGTCTGCGCTGTCCACCTCGCCGAAATCATGCTTGTCAGGCTTTTCGCCTTTCTTAACTAGGGAAAGGGCTTCATGCAGCAGCGAAAACTTGGAATCATGAATGTGTTTCTCACCTATACTTTTACGGTGCATTCTTCCACTGTAGATTCGTTTAGCTCGATCCCTAGCCCTGGTCCGTCAGGGATCTTCAAGTACCCATCCTCAGCTTCGAACGGTTTCTTGATGAGTCTACTTATCAGCGGACTAGGTGTTTTCCTGAACTCAAGCAAGAAGGCGTTCGGCATCGAAGCTACAAGTTGAAGATTCGCGGCCACGTTTATGGCGCTACTGAAACCGTGAGGAACCATCATGATGTTCCACAGTTGGCAGAGATCAGCAATCCTTCGAGCCTCTGTAAGCCCTCCCGCTTTCGTCACATCCGGTTGAAGAATATCTACTGCCCGCTTGGTAATCCAATCTCGAAAACCGTACCGTGTATATTCACCCTCGCCAGCAGCGATGTAGACATCGCTAGCTCTAGTCAGCTCGGCATATGCGTCAGGATCCTCTTGAGGCAAAGGTTCCTCTAGCCAAAAGACGTTGTACTTGGACAGTCGTCTGGCCATTTTGATGGCGTAGCCAATCGACCAATTCACGAACCTTCCTACGTCGACCATAATGTCGACTTTGTCGCCCAATTGCTCGCGAAGGGTCCGAACGATCGCCTCATCCTTGTCGGCGTCCAAGCCAAAGGACGTCTCTTGGGTTTGTCCCCATCCGAACTTGATTGCTGTGTAACCTTTTCTGACTTCGCTCTTCGCGTTGTCTACTGTTGCATCGAAGTTTTCCATGTCGAAGAGGATGCTTGCGTATACCTTGATCTTCTCCCTGAATCTCCCGCCTAGCAATATGGAGATCGGCACGTCAAGAGCTTTACCCGTAATGTCCCATAGCGCGACATCCAGACAACTGAGCGCATAGATTGCAATTCCGCGCCTGCCATACCATTCAGAGTATCCATACAACTTCTCCCAGATACGCCCAATCTCTAACGGATTCTCTCCGACTAGGTATGGTCTCAAGCCGACCTCTACTACATCCTTAACCGCGAGCGCAGCCTCTCCTTTTTCGCTGAGCGCACAGGCTTCCCCTATGCCAGTGATGCCCTCATCCGTCTCAACGCCGACGAGCACCACGTCGGGTGCTGCGGACCTTGATTTCTGGGGAACTCGGAGATGTTTTACCTTAACATCAGTTATCTTCAAGGATCTTCAGAAAGGACTAGGTCGGATGATCGATTTATTTCTGGTGGTACTCCTCGAACTCCTTAACCAAATCGTTTGAGTTCTTTTGAGTATCGCCAGAAGCGGATCCGGAGTTTTTTCCGAGAAGATGCTTGTTACTTGAGACAAACTTTTTGCACGAACGGAATCAAGCACAAATCGTTCTCACATATTTCGTGAGAACGTCTTGGAGCGCTACCAATTGGTATGCAGGTAGCCAGGCGTGAATACGGTTATCAATCAATGCTTTCCAACCGTTCGATACGGGGGCATTACGGTTAGGTCCCAAGACTTGACCAGCATTTCAGCTACTGCGAAGCGTAGAGAAGGTGAACCAGATTCCCCGCTTTGTCCGGCTCCCTTAGGAAAGCTATTTTCACGCCTCCACTTACCTTCGGTTCCGCGAGGTGGATACTGCGTTCCGTCAGGTATTTGCAGGCTTCCTCGAAATTCGATACTCTGACAGCTAAGTGACAGGGGTGTTCCACTTGTTCTTTGATCACCTCTATTCGTCCCGCTCCTTGTCCTGAGATGAAGAAAGACGAAGTACCCTCGCTCTTCTTGAAACCGAAGACATCGGCATACCATTCTGCAATTTCGGCAGCTGTGGCGGTCTTCCTCGGGTAGAGGCCAACATGCTCTACCCCGAGAAAAAGTGGCTGACCCCTAGTCTTCTTAATCCACCATATGCACTCCTCGACCTTTTTTCGAATTCCTTCGAAGTCTCTGGCTGCGACGAGTTCTTTAGTAATCAGTCTTGACCCCATCGCCACGCAAGCGGTGCCGGCCTTTATCCATGATGAGATACTTTCCCAAGTTGGCTCTACGCCTCCTGTTGGCATGATCTTTGCCCATGGACACGGTCCGAGCAGATTCTTCACGAAGCTCGGGCCACCCATCTCCTCCCCGGGGAAGATTTTGACGATATCGGCTCCGAGTTCTTCAGCAAGAGAAATTTCCGACACGCTACCACAACCTGGAAAGTGAGCGACCTTTCTACGGTTGCAGACCTTGGCAACTTCAGGGTTCAAGACCGGGCTCGCGACGAAATTCGCTTCGCTGTTGATGTATAGAGCGGCTGTGGCTGGATCGATAACAGAACCAACTCCGAGCGCTATTTGGGGTAGGCTCTCATTGCACCACTTGGCCAGCTCTGCGAAAACCTGATAGGCAAAATCCCCTCGGTTGGTAAATTCAACTGCCTTCGCCCCGCCGTCTCTGCACGCCTCTGCAATCTTCTTGGAGACTTCCAAGTCATTTTGATAGAAGATCGGGACGAGCCCTACATCTAGTATCCTGCCAACAACTTCGTGTTTCGCAAACCTAGCCATATTCGTTCCCTCATGAAACACCCTATCGGGCAACTCTGCCTGAAACGACTTCGCTCATTAATCTCTCTAGCTCCGGCAAGGTCACCACGTTTGCATCTCCTTAGATCGTGTGCTTCATGCAGCCTGCCCCAACTGCCAGCTTGAGCGCTTCGTGCAAGACTTCTCGGTAATTGAGGAGACCTTATATGAACCCTCCCGCGAAAGCATCTCCCGCTGCAACTCGATCGACTATTTCCGTTATCTCGTAAATGGGAGCTGTGTAGAATTTTTTCCCATCGAAGGGGACACCTGACCAAGTGTTCCAATTCGCATTGGTGCTTCCCCGAATGGTTATGGCAATCGTCTTTGGGTTCGGGAACTGTTTGCTGAGTTTCTCTGCAACTGTTCGGTAACTTTGTGGCTCGGCTTTCCCTGCAGTGACATCGACGTCCGGTGCCTGTATTCCAAAGACCTTCTCCGCATCCTCTTCGTTTCCAACCGCAATGTCGGATGACTTCACAAGCTCTGTCATGACTTCTCGAGCTGGCTCTCCCCATTTCCACAGCTTGGCACAATAGTTCAAGTCCACCGAGACAGTCAACCCCATCTTCTTAACGGTTGTAACAGCTTCAAGCGATGAGTCCGCACAAGTTTTGCTGATTGCCGGAGTGATACCGGTGATGTGGAACCAAGAAGCATCTGCAAGAGCACTTTTCCAGTCCACCATTCCAGGCTCGATAGTTGCAATCGATGAACCGGACCGATCGCAGACTACCTTGCTTCCTCTTTGGACTGCCCCAGTTTCGAGGAAGTAGATTCCGAGACATTCTCATCTCTCCTTTCTTGTATGACCTTGTATTAGAAGCTTCGGAAGCATCGGGCGGAGCTCAGTGGCGATGTCTTGAAGGCGGCCCTACTATGGTTCAGGAAAGTGAACGCAAAGACCTTTTTCGCGTTTCTCTCTCGCTTCAGGTCGCGCGGTACTCATTGAAGAGTTGTTGGCTCGATATGCCAAGTACGCTTTTGAATTCTCGTCTACCTTTCCAACCCTGCACCGCTACGCCTCCAAGCCCAAACAAGAAAGAGGCCGATTAACCTTCCACAGCCGCGCCTTCCCGAAAGCTTTGAAAGCTACAGCATGTCTACTTGGCTCGGTGGTCTGGAGTGCGTACTGGCAAAAGGTTCACCAAGATATTCTTTGCAACCGACATACATGGTTCAGAAAGATGTTTCCTGAAACTTGTCAACGCAGCCAGATTTCACCAAGCTGACGTTCTTATCCTAGGTGGCGACATAACAGGTAAAATGATTGTTCCAATCGTGCACTACGAGAATGGCACCCATCGTTCCTACTTTCTGGGCCACGAGGTAGTGGTGAAGACTGAGATAGAACTTGAGAGATTGGAGAAAAGGGTACGTGATAGCGGCTATTATCCGTACCTCACAGATTCGAAGAAAGCCGACGAGATGAGACATAGCCCTGCAGAAGTGGACGAGATCTTTACTCAACTAATGTATGAAACGCTATTAAGATGGGTGAAGATCGCCGAGGAACGTCTCATGGGTTCTGGCGTCAAATTCTACGTAACCGGAGGCAATGATGATCGAGAAGAGGTCCTCCAAGCGTTGAAAACGTCAGAGTATATTGTGAATCCAGAGAACAAAGTGGTGCATATTGATGATTCTCATGAAATGATATCGTGTGGTTACAGCAACCCAACGCCATGGAACTGTCCGAGAGATACGAGTGAGGAAAGGCTAACAAAAATGATCGACGACATGGCATCTGGTGTGCACGAGATGAGCGAGTGCGTCTTTAATATCCATGTTCCGCCAGTGAATTCAGGGATAGATAGTGCGCCAAAAATGGATACAAGTGTGACTCCCCCTAAACCGGTTGTTCAAGGAGGACACGTACTTTGTACGAGTGCTGGAAGCATTGCCGTCCGAAAAGCTATCGAGAAATATCAGCCCTTACTGGGACTACACGGTCACATTCATGAATCTAGAGGCTTTGTCAGAATTGGGCGCAGTTTCCTCATGAACCCGGGCAGCGAATATACTGAGGGCGTCCTCAGAGGGGCCATAGTAAACCTAACCAAGGAGGCAATCCTAAACTACCAACTAGTGTCAGGCTGATCTACGAGAATTGCAGGATTGCTGTTTCTGAAGATTCTCGTTTGGTTGGTGAGACTTCTGCGAGATGCATTGAAACAGAGCGAAGAGATCCCGGATCTCTTGGACGAAGCTGTAAGAATCATTGGCTCGGCAAGAGATAAGGGAATAGTGCTTAGACTGATTGGCAGTTGTGGTATACGATTGCATTCGCATGGACCTACAGAGCTCGGAATCAAGGATATTGACATTATCACTTATCGCGATTATGTCCCGTCGCTCAAGACTTTCTTCAGCTCTTTTGGCTACGTTGCTGACAAGAGAATCCTAGCCTTGCATGGTACTGAGCGACAAATATATTATGACACCGTAAGAAACATAGAGATAGATGTTTTCGTTGACAGGCTTCGGATGTGCCACACTATTGATTTCAAAGGCAGATTGGAGCTAGACTATCCGACAGCCACTGTTACCGATCTGTTGCTGGGGAAAACGCAAATCGTGAAACTGACTGAAAGAGATGTCAAGGGTATTGTTGTTCTCTTGCGGGATCATGATTTGGGTCAAGGGGAGAATGAGATGGTTGATCTACAGTACCTAGCACAATTGTTTTCGAGTGATTGGGGGTTTTATTACACGTTCACCACCAACTTGCAAGGAATTAGCAAGCGCTTAGACGAACTCCCATTACAGACCGACGAGAAGCGAGAGATCTCGGAAAAGATCACTACAATACTACGTGCGATCGAGAAAGAACCGAAAACGCGGGGATGGAAAATGAGGGCGGCCATAGGGAGTAGAAGAAAATGGTACAGTGAAGTGGACGAAGTGGCACGTTAACACTTGGCATCGACGTCGTGAACCTGTGCCCATTGTGTTCGATTGCTTGAGTGACCTAACTCTGTTTGTTGGCTAGGTTAGAAATTCTCGTGGGCAGAACGCAATATTCTCTTTCAGCAAAATGTTAGCTCTCCTGCAAATTGGATGATCTGGTGAAATGCCTGCGCCGGTCGCCTTCTCGTAACATATATTTGCCCAGTGAAACCATTCCTCGCCCGCCGCCTGCGGGTGCCGCCAAGGGTCCAACTTTCGCGTTTTTACGAGGAAAACCATCATGTCAGCAAGCGCTATGATTTTTTCCTCTCGGGACCTCGGCAGGTGACTTTTATAATTCTCTGGGAACGGGAACTTCAATTGAGTCGCTTCCTTCCTTGTATGTCCTTCATGTCTGTCTACACAGAGGGCAACGGATTCTGGGTACCGCATTCCTCGAACATACCACGCGCCGACAACACCGTGTTCTGCAGACCAAAGTTCAGGTTCTTGCTTCGCAAGACCAACGTCATGGAGCAACGCCCCGGCCTCCAGGACTCTCTCATTAAGCATTGTACCCTTCTGAATCATTTTTGACGCAATTTTCGATGCCAGATCGGCAACAGCTATTGAGTGGTTTATTCTCTCTTCTGACAAGCCTACTCTTTCTAGGTTCGCAATGATCCGGTATTTTGACGGCACGAAACTTCTAGACATATTTGTCAATCGCCGTGGGCGGGCTGTCAAGAGCTCCTTGTGTATCTCCCAAATCTTGGGGCCTGCTGCTGCTGTTCTGGAGGGTTGCTATCACGCATGGAGCTTCTGGAAGAACGGCAATTTCAGCATTTTTTCCGACCTTCTTCAGTGCAATTCCAATCGCCTCGTCAACTGAAGTTGCATGAGATATATTCATCTCCGTGAGGGTCTTCTTGGTGATCCCATCTGTTACCACGACAATCTCAGTTCTTTTCAGTATAGTGCACCATATCTGCGCTGCCCATTGATCCTGCATCCAAGAATTCGGTTGTGAGATACGTTCAAGTATATCTTCTGGCGTACTTCCCATCTTCATTATTCTATGAAAGAAAACGCTGCCAACCCCTTCCCTGCACTCTGCTAGTAGTATTATGACTCCATCTTCCCGAACAATGGGCACTGGCAATCTGAAAGCCGCTGCAATGCCACATGTGGCTTGATACAATGATATGTCCTTGGGATAGTTGCAGGCAGCTATGACAACATCTGCCTTTCTGGGAAGTGCGACCTTAGCCATGCGGTCAACAACCCTTGTACCCACCCTATGAGCTTTTATCATATCTCCGGCCACTACTTCAACAATCTCATCCTTCGAGTTCATCACCACATTTGCAATAAAGCATGGTCCCACCATCTTGGCCGCTTCCTCAATGTCTTCGCGTATTGGATTGCCTCGAATTTGACCCAGAACAGACTTGGGGTCAGCGGTTGCTTGGAACCCATGGTCAGCGGTTATCGTTCCTATCCCTGAAGTGCCAGGTAGAATAGCCTTCCCGCCACCAGTGTAACCGGCCATACTGTGCGGTCCAATGTGCCCAGTAAGCACTCTAAGATCCGCTTCAACTACATTCTTGTTAATCCACACAGGAGTACCGCGGGATGTAGCACCTAGCTCAACCATCGCTTGAGTGCGTCGCGCATCGTGATCCCTCACTTCGATAGTGCTCAGGATATCTTTGCCAATCATTCGTTCCTTTTCCTTCCTCCTTGACTTCCGATGCAGACCGTTTGCAACGACTATCGTTATATCCCGATCCCGTGTGCCAGCTTCATGTAGTTCGTTCAGAATTGGTTGGAGTATCTTACGTGTGGGAGTCGGACGAGTTGTATCGTCTATGATTATCGCGACTTTTTCGCCAGTGCCAGTCATTTTGCTGATTCTGTCGCTCTCTATGGGATCTTTCAGTGCTGCTCGAATTGCGCTCTGCTGGTTTTCGAAGCCTCTAAGATCTCTCGGTTTGACTATCGCCATAAGATTTCTGTCACGCACGTTCGCGACGATAGATCTTCTTGCATAAGGTAGGCTGATTCTCATTTTGTCGAGGCCCACTTATCTGATCAGCAGCAGTGCAAGGTGGTTGGCGAATTGGCAAAACGCATACGGATGAGAAACATTGTTTGCTTTGCGAAAGACGGGAGACACTTACTCCGGAGGGATTTCCTCGAAGGCTGCGGCTATGTCAATACCTCGTGCCTTATGATATGCTCTCGATATGTAGTATATGGCGAAGCCGAGTACTACAGTACACAGCAGGCCGATGAGTCCTTCACGAGTAAGTGGTGATCCTCCTACAGGATTGGTTTCAAGTTGATACATCATCCACCCGAAGACGATCACAGTAATGGCCCCGCATATGCTAACGAAGGGAACAGGTCCAATTCTGAATTTCATGGGCGATGCCTCATAGAGCGCTCGTCGTCTAAAGGGCAAGAGTATTCCACTTACGCCCGCGAGAATCGCTGTTATGCAAGCTGCCCAGAGATAGTTGAAAACAGCCAAGAGACCTGGTATTGCAACTGTTATTATGAGTCCCAACTCACAGATCGCACCGGTGAGTATCGCTGACGGCACTGGAACGCGAAACCTCGGCGACACATCAGAAAACCGTGCTGGTATAACTCTATCAAAACTCCACGCGAATATGTTACGACTCACTGCTAGGAAGTTTGAAGGCATCCACCCGAGATACGTACATATGACACCTAGAAACGCAAGGAACACGATTACCCCATTCGGCATTAGTAAGGATATCAATGTTGGAGCATACGGCGGGATTGGAAGTGTGTAGAGGTCAGGACGCACATAGAACAAGTATCCAATAGCGCCCAAGAAATCATACGGTATAGTGCTTGTGATTGTTGTCATCACCAGGCTATGGACGACAATAGCGAACACCATGCTTCCAACCATGGCTACTAACTGTGTATACTTGACGCTTTTTACCTCGCCCGCAAAGTACGCTGAATATTGATACCCAACCAAAGCCCAGTAAGCCAAGGGCAGAGCAGCGATCGTACCAGCCCACGTAAACCCGGGCCACGAGTAACCAGCCTGCTTGGCTGTTGCAATGACAGTATTGTAGTCCATTATGTGACCAAAGCGCAGGTTCCAGACAGAAACAAAATCAGATGGAGTAAAAATAAGCAGAAGCGCCACAGGAATGAAACCCAGTATGGAAACGAACCACGCAGTAGTGCACCATCTTGCTGTGAATCGAGAACCCAATCCTAATACGGTTATGCCTATCGCAATGAAAATCGTGCAAATGATGAAAATTCCAGGTATGCTTGTGGCGAAAAATTCACCAATTCCCGCAAGTGTCGGATTGCCCAAAAGATAACCAGAAGTGTATATCAATGAACCTATCGAGGTGCCAGCCCACCGTACCACCATACCAAGAAGCATAAGGAGGAACATGTTATACACAAAGCTCTGCATAAAGCCTATAGACGGATGAAGCAGTCTGCTGACCCAGACATAGTCTCCACCAGAACGTGGCATTGCTGTCGAGCATTGCGCGTAAGTCAAAGCATGCCATATGTACATTACTAGGGCGATGAGAAGCGCCTGAGATATCAGGACACCGGGAGCTGAAGACGGCCAAACAAGGGGTATTTCCAAGTAAGACAAGTTTACCGTCAATATGCATATTGAGAAGGCCGAGATCAGGCCGATCTCTCTCGACAGCCCCGATGCGGCTCGTACGAAAACGCTTTTCTGCGCCATTTCAGGTCTATCATAGGTATCGCCGTTGGGAACGTACTTCAGCCTAATCTCATTACTTTGCGAAATGAATATACCCCTCCTTGGAAGTATATATCCATAGGACCATTCGCTCCGGCAAAACACTCTCCTGGCCGTAGTTTTCATAGGCACATATCGGGCTTGAAGCGAGATGGCCCATGCCAGCATTCACAGGAGTCGTCGGTTCACTTCACCGCAGAGGTTGCGTGCAATCTCGGTTTTCTAGTCCAGTTCCATTGGGAACAGAGATAACTTCTCGAACCCCTCCTCTGTGATGAGATAGTCATCTTCAATTCTTATGCCGCCTATACTTCTGGCATATATGCCGGGCTCAATTGCACAAACAACTCCCTCTTTGAGCTGTTCGGTTGAATTGGGCAGAAAGAATGGAGGTTCTTGGCTTTCCAACCCAATTCCGTGCCCAACATGGTGAGGGAACGAATTCCCATAGCCTGCTCTGTCTATAATCCTGCGAGCAGCCTTGTACACATCGCCAGCTAGGCTTCCCGGTTTGAGGACGGATTCAGCTGCCTTTTTTGCTTCAATCAAAACTTTCCAGACCTTGAGTTGCCGTTCGTTTGGTCTTCCAACGGCAAATGTTCTCGTATTGTCTGACCAATAGTTGTCGCAGACCGTCTGTAAATCCAGAATCATAGTGTCACCTCGTTCTAGTTCTCGGTTAGTAGGAGGGCCGCTAATCTCAATTGTTCTTTCCCCTGAGATGTAATCTCCTAGTACAAGCTGCATCCTGCCGGTCTTTTCGAATAGTGCCGCTTGAACTCTAGCGCAAATCGAAATCTCTGTCAGACCTTCTCGCATGAGGGGCTTGATGACTTGATAAGCTTCGTCGAGATATCTACAGCCCTCCTTAATCTTCTCAATCTCGTTCTGAGATTTAACAAAACGCATTGAGAGAATATCTTTCGAAACGTTGGCCAGACTAGCTCCAAATGCATCCTTGATTGCATCGGTCAAGATTGGGGGGAGGTGCCAGTTTTCTATTCCGATCCTGCCGTCCAGACTTCGCCACAATGGTGCTATCTCTCTCAATTGCTCAGCTATGAGCTCGGGATAGACGACCATGCGTTCATCGACATCGTAATCCTTGAACGCCACTACTCTTTCTTTGAAGACCTCTTCAGCTCTCTTGGCCTCCGTTGAGCCTACCATCAGGACCGAGTCGCCATACAGAGGCAAGAACAAAAGAGCTGCCAGTCTGGGGTTGGCTGTCTGAAAACCTGTGAAGTAGTAGATGTGTCTCGGATCCGATATCGTGGTCAGAGCAATTTTTCGAGAGGCAAGATCTTGCTTGAATTCTTTCCTACGTTCTACATATGCGTCAGATTGCAAACTTTAAATCCTTTCCTTCCTGAATCAGCGTCTATCTTCAGGAGATAACTTCAATTTTCCGCAAGACGGATGTCAATTCTTCGATGTCTGCTCGCTTCAGGAAAACTGCGGGCTCTCTCACGTTGGAAGAGCGTATGATACCGCGTGCCTTCAATGCTTCCTTTTCCACAGCTACAAAGGCCAGAGTGTTCAGAACAAAGAAATTCAGATAGGCCAAGAACTTGTTGAATGTAGCTGTTGCAAGTTCTCTATTGCCTTTGATGAATTCTTTGTAAACATGGACAGTAGCTTCCGGTATGGCTGCTCCTGGAATCGTACCTGCCACTCCGAGATCTAGCTCTTCGAGAAAATAGCGTCCGGCCATTCCTCCAAATATTGGTAGCTTCCGATTGGCTAGTCTTAGTATATCAGCTATCTTTCGCAAGTGTCCAATTCCTTCGATTTTTACAGATTGAATGTTACTGCACCGGGTCATGACGCTGACAAGATCGGAGGCACACATATGAACGCCTGTGAGAGTTTCACGGTCTTGAATCATTATGGGGATGTCTATGTTACGGGATATCTGTTCGAAATGGCGATTCAGAGCAAGACTGGATTCGATCACAAACGCGGAATGATATGGTGGAGTGATTATCACTCCATCGGCCCCGGCGTCCTGCGCGTGCTTGCTGAGCTCAATACAGGGTTTTGTGCCTGCGTGCGAGGTCCCTACAAGCACAGGAACTTTTCCGTTGGCCTCGTCGATTACTATTTCCGCTATGCGTCTCCGTTCTGCATCAGAAAACTTGTAGAACTCCCCCGCGAAGAGAAGACACGCAATGCCGTTGGCGCCTTTCTCGATGCAAAACCGAACGACAGCCCGTTCCCCCTCCTCATCCAAGTCGCCTGAATCATCGCACACAGTGACGAGAGATGGGAACACGCCAGATAGTCTAGACATGCCTCAGCACGAACCATTGTTCCCGCATGACTAGTTAAGAGGCGAGAAAAGAGAGAATATATAAAATATATCTACTCTTCCACAATCTCAGAGGACTAAGACATCCTAAATGCTAATCTGATCTCGATTTCTGACTTCACTCGAATTCATTGATGGTGCACGGATTCAGCTCGATGCGCACAGGTCTCACCGATTCCTCTTGAATCTCAACGTCTGGCCGATCAGAAATTGATTCTTCTGCGCTTTGCAGCGTCGTTAACATCTGCCATGTTAGGTCTCAGAACTCGAGTCAGCAGCTTACGGCTATCTGTTCAGAAAGTGCGCTCAAGACATTTGCACGCGTCGAATGTCTTGCTCAGCCGTATGTTGACTTAATGTATGGAACCACGTGCTTCTCTGCTATCTCAAAGAATCTATTTTCGTCAGGGCTTGTGCTTTGCAGATATGCGTGATCAAAGCCCATCTTCACCGCTCTCTCAATAGGCTTGATGATATCTTCCGCCTTGGTGCATATGAAGAAGGCTTTCGCCAGAGCCTCATCCGAGACTAGTTTTCCCATGTTTTCGATTTCTCGCGGATCGTAGATAGGCAACTTGAACATGAAGGGAAACAAAGTTCCGGCCCAGAATCTTACTTTCTTCACTGCTTTGTCATAGTCCTCATCGTACGCGACGCCAAGCTCGACGACCTTTTCAATCCCTGAGGGATCGCGTCCGGTTTCTTTAGCACCTTCAGCAACTGCGGGCAATAGAACCTTGTTCAATCGATCGGGGTCGACTAGGCTTGTGAGCAAACCATCTGCGTACTTGCCTGCAAGTTTTGCGACCTTGGGACCGAACGCTGCCACATACAGGGGGACCGGTGTCTCTGGTTTGGTGTAAAGGTTCGCTCTTCGTAATCTGTAGTATTTGCCGTTGAAGGTGACGAAGCTTCGTGACCATAGCAGTTTCATGATCTGGATCGCTTCATCTAGCCTCTCAATCCTTTCCTTGGGTGAGGGCCAATCATAACCAACGGGGATCTCATTCATCGCTTCACCTGCCCCAAGCCCAATGAAAATCCTTCCAGGAAACATGGCACGAAGGGTTGCGAATGCTTGAGCTGTTATGGCCGGATTGTAGCGGAAGAGTGGGCATGTGACTGCGGTTCCAAACTTGATCTTGCTCGTCCGAGCTGCGGCAGCTCCAATTATGACCCACGTGTGGCCCGCTTGCGCCTCGGAATGCGACCAAGGATGGAAATGATCGCTCACCCAGAGTGTTTCGAAGCCCGCTTTTTCGGCGAGGACCGCATGTTCTAGCAGTATTCTGCAATGGTATAGCTCCGTCTGTGACGCGTAGCCCAAAGTAAATCCCATGGCGAATTCATCCAATACCTGGAATTTCCGTCACAGGTGATATTAGTGTTTACACACTATAGATGTCAGGGGATAGAATAACCGGCGGTCAACGTAGTCGTATTGAGTCTGCTGAGTGTCGAATAGGCCCAATTGTGTAACAAGGAGTTTCGCAGGGCCGAGTTTCCCAGGAAAGAGGGCTGCTCAAGGCAACGAGAAGGCCTTGGCGCTCGATTTCATTGTCGAAACAGTGCGAACATAGCAGCTGCATCCTGATCCACGATGACAGGGGCCTCCACTCAGGCATTTTTCTCGTCGGATTCGTCGATTGGCGAGCCGAACGTAGGTGGGGTTGATTTCGATTCCCACGTGATGCCTGTTGAGCTTGTCAGCCACCACCGCGGTCGTGCCCGCGCCCATGAACGGGTCAAGTACAATACCTCTTCAGTAGCGTGCCCGGCAACCGCAGTCCATGTAGCCAGTAAGCCAAGTTACGGTTTTCTTGTGCTTGAACCTCAGAGCAGATGTGGGACTGGCATTCACCTTATCAGCGCAACCTCTTCCCATGTCTAGAACCTAGCTCTTCACAATTTTGACTTGCGGTTTGCCACATCGACTGCAGACCCCTACGGCAATCTGCGAGTATGCATAGCCTCGCCAGTTCTTCGGGAAAGACAGCAAAATGGGTGTCTCTATATGGCTGAGTTAGTATTGTCCATACTGAGCGTTTGTTTCTGCTGCCAGGATTCCTAGCGAAATTCTCTAGGGTTCTGCGCACGGAACGATTTGAGTTGGCGCCATGTTGGTAGTCCTTAACTCCACCTTTCTGACTCCGGAAGCCTTTCTGCTGGACTCTCCTGATACTCGATTGGCTCAACGGCGCTATTATCGCATGCCGGTCATAGTAGTAGCTGCGTGACTTCACCAGTGGGAAGACGTACTCGTGGGCTCTCGTCGGCCTGTGCTTGATAGATTCGGGGATGCAATTTGGCTTGTACCAGAGCGGCGCAAATACAAAGTGGGAATAGGGAAGAACCATAGAAGGCTGAGAAACAGAATCAGGGTTCGAAGTTGGCATGGGCAACTCGTCTTCATGGAGCCTACGAGAGTCTGGAAAAAGCTGGCATGCTGAGACATGGGGTCAGATTAGTCGTCGCCTCTGGAATAGGCACTCAGCACTATTGCGAGATGAAGGTTGAACAGCAGCTCATCCATGGTGACATTGAAACTGAGAGCAAGCTCGAAGGAAGGAGGCTACATGACATAGGAACAAAGGCTGCCCACCGAGAGAACTTGCAACTCATGAATTCAAGCTGACGCATGTCGAAGAAGGATTCAAAGTTCACAGGGCTTGGAAGTCATTGAAATGCATCGTCAGGCCACATGCCCACGCTCTCGCAAGACGCTGTGGACACGTGCAGGCGGATAGATTTTTATTCTTTTTCGACTGGACTGCGTCAGGACAACAGATGAAGCTACTGGGAAGATCGGCCATAATAACTGGCGGCACATCTGGCATAGGAAGAGCGACAGGGTTACTTTTTGCTAGAGAGGGCGCTAAGGTTGTGCTCGTTGGACGTGATGAGTCAAAGGGAAAAGTGAGCCTGGAGGAGATCAGGAAAGAAGGCGGAGAGGCGGTTTTCGTGAGAGCTGATGTCTCGAAAAGCGTAGAGGTGAAGAAAATAGTGGAACGGACAATTCAGGCGTATGGGCGGATAGATATTCTCTTCAACAATGCTGGAGTGAACCCGTTAGGCACCGCACAGAGTACTTCGGAAAAAGTCTGGGATGACGTCATTGGCATTAATCTGACGGGGATCTTCCTCTGCTGCAAGTACGTTATTCCATATATGCTCAAGCAGGGAGGAGGAGTCATAATCAACACTGGATCTGTAAACTCGTTCATGGCGTGGGAGAACGAAGTCGCCTATGACGCTTCGAAGGGGGGTGTTCTTATGTTTACGAAGGCCACGGCTCTGGATTTTGCTAAGAACAATATTAGGGTTAACTGTATTTGTCCAGGGCTTATCATAACGCCACTGGTCCGGAAGCTCTGGGATGAATTACCCGATCCCAAGAGGGCTGAGGAACAGATGGTCAAGAATCATCCTATGAACAGGGCTGGCCTGCCGGAAGAGGTTGCGAAAGTTGCATTGTTCCTTGCCTCAGACGATTCCAGTTTTGTTACTGGTGCGGCGGTCCCTGTTGATGGAGGGATCTTGGCCGGTTGGCCGGAGTCTGTGAACATGGATTTTGACTTGCGTGGATCAGCCTAGGACCACTCACGCAACCCATAACCTTCGTTTTCGAATGCAAATGGGGGCTAGTGCGAAAGAGGCAAGTCGATGATTTCTTCACAGTCATCCGATGGAGTGAGGAGTTCGGCGCCGACACCCCGGACGGGCATCAAGTCAGGAACGGTGTCAACTGTATCCTCACAGGAGACTTATTCGACCCAAACGATAAGTCTGACTCGAAGACGACAAAACCATGAGTTAGTGAAGCTCTTCCAATGGCCAGGTTGTTCATTAAGACCGTCCGGCCTGCCCCGAAGGAAGTATGTCGATTTGAAGCTCGCGAAATAGAAGAAGAGCTCGACGAAGGGCTTCTGGCGAGCGCGGCAGGTGACTTGATCCGCTTCATCTCGCCAGTCCTCGGCTGTGTGATGCACACACAAGAATGCCCACGGCTCAAACAGTATATATATGGCTGTCCGACACAGCAGCAAGACTGCGAAACACTAAGCGCATTATCAAGATTCGATGATCCCAATGAGATCTGACAGACTGCGGATTATGGGGATAAATGCCCATCCTGATGATGAAAGCTCGTACTCTGGAACTATTGCCAAGTTCGCGAACGAAGGTCATGACGCGACTCTGGTCTATGTGACTAGTGGAGATAAGGGACATACAACAATCCCGCCCAATGAGCTGACTCGGATTAGGGAGAAAGAGACGCTCAACGCATGCAAAATCTTGGGTGCAAGCGCCATGTTCCTGCGCGTCCCTGACCACGAAATCTTTGATAACTACGATGTGGAGCACAAAGTCATTGAGGCAATGAGGAAGGTCAACCCTAACATAGTCATTACACATGATCCCAATGATTATGATCGTGATCACTGGACAACCTCGCACATCGTCCTACAATGCGTGAACTCAGCCTCACTGAAACACTACAAAACGAAGTCCCCAGCAATAGAGAAGATAGACGCCGTCTACTTCTGCGATACAGTGGGAGGCCTACACTTTGATCCTGAGCTCTGGATCGACATCACGGACACATTCGATGGAAAGATCAAAGCCCTCAAAGCTCATGAGAGCCAGCTCAAGTTTATGAAAGATCTATTTGATATGGATATGGTGGACTTCCACACTGTGACAGCCAGTTTCAGAGGAATGCAAGCGAGCACAAAATACGCGGAAGCGTTCAGACGATTTAGGGTGTATCCTCACATTCGGGCTTCGGCGTCTCTTCCGAAATGAATGCGCCAGAACCACCTTTATCCGAAACGCCTTGTAATAATAGAGCGTCGTTGAGGACCGTTCAGGATGAAGTATGGAACACTTGTCTTCAACATCTGGGTATTGTTGGACATCAAGGTGTGCGAAGATGTCGGCCACTATTGGTTGCCGATCATAACTCTGTTCGAACTCTTAGGCGCACTTTCAGAGCCAGTTGAGAGTGACAATGGCTAACGGCGATTTCACGAACTGGCGTATCGTACCTTCTTAGCCGAGCGACGGCAAGAGCTTTCTCTTGTGCCCTTTAGCACCTCATTTGGTACGGTTTCGACAAGGGGTTTTCAAACGCGTTTCAAGACAAATGACTTGAAGTGCTTAACATCACAGTTAGGCAGATTCAGGTCTTTCTTTAGTGTTCTAGCATGGCACTTTCCGATCTACTGGTGATCATAGTGATCAAGCCTTGATTCCAGTTAGTAGCATACCCTTCACCAAGTATCTCTGGAATAGAACAAATACGAGAAGAGGGCCGATGAAACACAAAGTTGCGATAGCCATTATTAATCCCATATCGCTCGCTCCTCGAGCCGTATCGAGGCTCGAAAGACCAATAGTCAGAACATATCTGTCACTGTTTGTCACTACTATCAGAGGCCACAGGAAGTCATTCCATCTTACCAAGAACGTGAAAGTTGTGACTAGCATTATTACTGGCTTACAAAGCGGTGCAATAATCTTAGTAAGGATCTGAAACTCGGAGCAACCGTCCACGCGTCCAGCATCGTCAAGATCCTTTGGAATAGAGAGCATATATTGCCTTACTAAGAAGATATTGAACGCATCGATCAGGTATGGTGCGCTTAAACCCAGGACTGAGTTCGTCAAGCCAAGATAGAGTATCAGGAGGTATTGAGGAATCAGAACCAGAAACCCTGGTATGAGCATCGTTATGACGATGAGAAAGACAAGTCTGTCCCTACCCCGAAATCTAAGTCTGCTAAGAGCGTAGCCAGCCAACAGCGCCAGCACAAGGTTGGAGAGTATGGTAATTGCACAGTAGAGCATGGTGTTCACAAGCCAAAGGCTGAAACTTGTAGCCTTGAATGCAGTCAAGTAGTTATAGAGCGTCACTTCCGATGGGACTAAGCCAGTGAAATAACTATGAGTAAACTGCAATGATGTAACCACCATCCAGTAGAATGGAAATAGCATGAGCACAGCGCCCAAGATCAGTAGCCCATATGTTCCTGTTGCGGTGATTCTGTGGCCCTTGATGTGGATTGATTTCATTTGGATATTTCTCCTAGTAGAGGATTTCCGTCTTGAAGACGCGCCATTGAATATACGCGAAAATTAACGCGATTGCAACAAGGGCAAAGGACATGGCTGAAGCGTAGCCCAATCGCCATGCTTGAAATCCATGGAGGAATATGTAGAGCATAAGCGTCGTTGTGCTGTAAACAGGTCCACCGTGTGTCATTTGATAAGGCAGAGCTATTTCTGGAATAGCCCAGGATGCCACCATAACCACTATGAACATTATTGTCGGCTTGAGCAACGGCAAGGTGACGGAGCGCAAAGTCTGCCATGAGTTCGCACCATCGATTTTGGCAGCATCATAGAACGGTTCTGGGATTGCTTGGAGCCCCGCCAAATACACTATGCTAAAGAGGCCCATGTCTTTCCAGACGGATACCCATGCCAAGGAGTACAATGCGATACTAGGATCCCCCAACCAGTCTATCGTAGGCAGTCGAAGTGCTCCAAACACAATGTTGAGAATACCATACTGGGGGAAGTAAATCCATGACCAAAGAATTGCCGCAACAACAATGGAGGCCACAGCAGGAACGTAGTAAACAGTCTGGAAAACGCCTCTACCTCTCAGTATGCGATTGAATCCTAGTGCAATGAAAAGGGAGATAGTTAGAATACCAACAATATTGATAGCCGCTAAAACAATTGTGTTTCTCAGCGAGACCCAGAAGACAGCATCGCTAATCATCTCTTCGAAATTTCGGAGTCCAACGAAATTCCAGTGTTGAAGCGTCTGAATGGATGAAAGGGAAACGAAAAACGCGAAACAAACAGGACCGTACAAAAAGACGCAAAAAAGGATCAGAGTAGGGAGAACGAAGAGATATCCCGAGGGGATTTTAGGACGTTTATACCTCAAAGTCTCTACATCGCGTTCTGCTCTTTGGCTAGATTGAGGCTACGTACCGAACATTTGCTTGGTGCCATAGTTCGCCGCATCGTCAAGAGCTTGTTTGGCCGACATCTGACCCAGCAGGCAACCCTGTATATCCTTGGCCATCCTCGAAAGGATCAATGAACCATTCTTAACCGGGGGAACTTTCTTGGCTGTCTCAATGTACTTCATGGCGAGCGTCATGCCCATGCTGTCGGGCGCTGGATTAGGAACATCATCTCTAGTTGGCAGACTCATAGAGGCCTTCTCGTAGAGGAGCATATTGTCTGCACTGCTGAAATACTGTATGTACTTCCAGGCCAAGTCCTTGATTTTCGAGATGCTCGACAGAGATAGGTAGTCAAAAGCACCGAAAGTGTATCTTCCTGCTTTACCACTGATCATGGGTTGAACTCCAAGGTTGCTATAGACTTCAGGTGCTTCAGCAATCATTACTTCTTTCCAAGGTTGCTCTGTGAGAAATGCCGCCGCGCCTTTCTTGAAAACTTCGATTCCTTGATCACGTCCAAGGGCGATATCTGACTTAAATATAATATTCGTGTCCACCAGATCACGCAACCATTGTAGAGCTTCTACGCCCTCGGGGCTGTTTACCGTGCACTTTGTTGGATTCGCTTCGTCATCGAGGAACTGGCCACCTGCCTGCCAGAAGAAGGGCCACCAAGTGTAATTCAACTCAGGCCAATCCGCAAAGGGGGCAACAAATCCTTCCGCCTTTCCTCCGGAGCCACTTTTTACTTTTACACACGCAGCCTTGAAATCATCCCATGTCCAGTCGGGCGTCGGATATGAAGCGCCATATTTGTCAAGTACAGCTTTGTTGTAGTAGAGTAGAACTTCACCACCAAGAATTGGAATGCCGTATATTTTGCCCTTGTAGCTTGATTGTTTGAATGGCGCCTTGAAGAAATGCTTCGAATCTTCCCAAGCCGTGAAAAGGTCATCCAGTGGTTCGAGGTAGCCTCCTTCTACCATCATAGGCATAATCTCTGAATAGTCATATAATGCGTCGGGGGCTTCGCCGCCCATGAACATCGTCAGTAGCCTTTTGTCGTAGTCGGCCCAATCTATGACATCCCAAGTCAGTGTAAGGCTGTTCTTTGCAGCGAACTCATCTGCCATATTCTTAAAGACGGGGTCGACTGACGGTCCGAACGGACACCATGTTGCATAGAACTTCCCGCCTGCTGCGGATGTCGTAGCCGCAGCCGTAGTAGCGGGAGCCGTAGTAGCCGCAGTCGTTGCCGGAGGCGGGGTTGGGCTCAGTTGTGTAAGATAGTACGCACCCCCGGCCGCCGCAGCTACCACAACCGCTCCACCGGCGACGTACTTCAAATAGCGTCTTCTTGTGATTGGCTTTTCTGTGGTCAAATTCTTCGCATCGAATTAGTACGTGGCCGTATCTAACCTATATAACATATTCGGACTCGATGCCCGCTTGTGTCACCCAGGGACATTTGGCGAGGAGATGTGATTATGGAAGCATGCCGACCATGTGGAGCTTCGCGATCTTCAAGCTATCCACTCTATCGTTCTTCCTCTTGCTCTTCACGATCCAGGCATGCTCTCTCGGATGCGCTACAGTAACATCGTATCCGAATCTCCTGAGCGCCCTAGAGACCGGATACGCCAATCCAGTAGCTTCGAATGCTATTTTCGTATCCCTCGGAACCCTGCTTGTGAGCTAGCTACCCACATGTGTCAGTGATAAAGAGACACCAAATCATTGAGACAACTCGGGTGGCACCCGTGGATGGAACTCTGATCAGAAGAAGATGGATCATTCACAGAAAACTCGAAAACTGGAAAAGCGAAGAGACCGCGGCAGCTCTACGAATCGATGAGAGAACAGTCTATCGGTGGTGGCGCATCTACAGGAAACATGGGTGGGAGGGTCTACGAGTCAAATCCAGAGCCCCGCACCGGTACTACAAGACCCCTCAGTCAACTGTGAACCTCATCTTGGAGTTGAGACGCAGCAAACATTGGGGACCAAACAAGATCGAAGGATACCTACGAAACTACAAGGTTCAGGGGGTCACGTCTGTCAGCCAAAGAACCATCCATCGAATCCTCGTCGAGGCTGGATTGAACAATCCAATTGAGATGCCGAGAAGGGTTTGGGGTAAGCGTAGGTTCGAGCGGGAGCATAGCAACAGCCTCTGGCAGGCTGACTTCAAGCTCACAGAACGCGACGAGTGGATGATCAGCTACCTTGACGATCACAGCCGCTTCGTTCCAGGCTCACGGATTCATCACAACCCAACAGCTGAGCATGCCATCAAGCTTCTGGAAGAATCCATGAGGCAGTACGGTAAACCTGGTCAGATTCTGACGGATCGGGGAACCCAATTCTATCCCGCACGAGGAGGCAGGTCGGAGTTCACGGAGTTCTGTAGCGGAAACGGCATCGAGCATATCGTCGCAAGTGTGAGGAGGCCGTCCGATCGGTAAGATTGAGGCGTTCCATAAGGCGTACGTCTGCGAGTCATGGATGTTTCCCAGCCATCGAGGGTTCATTCATTACTGGAACTATGAACGGCCGGATCAAGGGATTCGTTATCTGTATCCTGCGGACGTATACTTCCATGACAGACGTGGGTAGTTAGAACACTCGGAACCCTGCTTGCGAAGAACACGTATCCTTCCTCATTCATCCCGAATGAGAATCTGTCAGTTACATCTCCGCTTGGAGAGAGAACCGTCGCGAGGCTCTTCGTGTCCCCAAGGTCTATGCCCGCAACGATTGTATTGCTCATGCTTCCTCCTCCGAAGCTACTTTTCTCCTTCTCTACCATATCTATGACTACTCCTTGCTGTTGATGAGCATGGCAGCGACTCCAAATTCTGACTTGGAGTCGCACAGAAGAGACCACTGCACCGGAACGCGTTATGATTCAGTCAACATGGTCTTCTGATTTGTTTCACGAGAAAAGAGAGATGTCGGGCATTCTCTGAAGCAGGCTTCTGCCGGAGTTTCTTCATGCAAGTATACTCTAGTTGCTGATTTCGATAGTGCGCCATATGTTGTGGGATAGTGCAGTCGGGTTACTCACCCGAAACTCTTATTAGAAGTCGATTTGACTAACCTGCCGAGTCCGCCTTGGAGTGGGTAACCGCCACTTCCGGAGACCTGGTCGAATCCCTTCGGGAGCAGGTGTGCATCATCCCCATAGGGTGCTTGGAAGAGCATGGGAAGCACTTGCCCATGGGTATTGACGGGCTAATCGCTCACAAGCTAGCTTTTATGGCGACGCAGGAAGAGCCGGCAGTCGTCTTGCCGACGCTGTACTACATGAGTGTAATGTGTATGAAGCATCGTCCGGGCACAATATCAATGGATACTCACTTGCTCTTGGATTTTCTCGAGAAGTTGTGCGATGAAGTTGCCAGAAATGGATTCAAGAAGGTCATTCTGCTGAATTGCCATGGCGGTAACCAAAGACTGCTGCATCTTTTTGTTCAATGGCATATCCTCGATAAGCACAAGGAGTACATGGTGTACTATCCTCCGGGTATAATATATTGGGACGAACAGCTCACTCAGCAGATCAGGGAGACATCCGACATTGGACATGCTTGCGAGATCGAGACAAGTGTCGCCTTGTACCTCTTTCCGGAATTGTGCAAGATGGAGAGAATCCCAAAGGAATATCATCGTGTAAGAGAAGACCACAATCCTTGTTGCGTTCCGGCAGCGTGTACCTATAAGCCGATCTCGCCCGCGATTACGTATATTGATTGGTACGCCTCGTACCCCAGAGCCTACACCGGAGATGCTCGGAAGGCAAGTGCGGAAAAAGGGCGCCTTCTAGTTGAACCGGCGGTGAAGAAGCTGGTCCAGCTAATACGGAACGTCAAGAACGACAAAACGCTGCTAGCTAGAAGCAAGGAATTCGCGAGCCTCGTTGAGAGACCGGAATGGCTGCACGATCGATGAACGACCGTTTATACTCGGACATTGGAAGCACGATCTAGGACAGAAAGCTCGTCCATGAAAGAGCTAGTGAAAGAAAGCTGGATCGATATCGTTGCAGTGCCGATAAAAGGGATTCGCACTTAATTGTTGGTGCGGCCGCCGAGAACCATCATTCAAACGTGGTTCCCACGATTCAGCCTAGGTCACAAATCTCAGACACCCATGAGAATAGGTTTCTAAGTATTTTTGTCTTCAGGCGAGGCTGCCCTCACGTCCTAGCAGCGAATTGTGAACACCACAGAGGTTGAGGGGTCGAATCCCGTCCGGTCCACCATATTTAGCGCTTGTTGTTCCCGCGTTTTCGCCGTTTCTTGCGCGAACGGTTCGGATTTGATGCCTGGGGTCTGGGAGATTTCCTACTGGGTACAAACCCGCACGATTTTGTCCGGCAGGGCAAGTTCACCGAATGAGCTCCTCGTGAGTCGCGGCTTTGGCGACTCCCTAGAAGGAGTAGTAGAGATGATGCGCCGGTTGTCGAACATCTGGCTCAACATGTGGCACACCAGCTTGCTGTCCCGCCGACGGTTCAGCTATATCACCGTGGACTCTGCAGATCAGTCCCTTGCTCGCGAACGGACTTAAGCTCTTGTCCCACAGCTGTCTCGGAAGGTTGGTGAGGAATCCTATCGTGCACGCTGTTGTCGGACCGGGATGACCGAACGGATCTTGCTAGATCTTCTCTGCTTGGAATCCTGCATCTCTGTAAAGACACATGAATGATCGGTGATGGGCTTCAACTTGGGGCGGATCGGGAACCTGAATAGCAGTAGTATGGCGCAACGGGGAAAAGGCAGATCTTGGTGCAGCTGGATTTCCAACTCTGTAAGTGTTTATGTTCTCACGCGTAAGGGTTCGTAGAACTCCACGTACAACTCTTGATATGGCCGTCCAAGAATTTCTGGATGTCCTGGAGACCGCTGCGAAGATGCGGTATTGTGTTGTTGCGGTTGTGCAGGAGTTCTCCTCTTGGACCAGAAACTGTACTAGAGTTCTGAAGATGCGTCAATATATTCGATTTGAGACCATCAAGAGATGACCAAATCTGTTGATCAGTGAGTCCATTGCCCTTGAAATCGACTAGTAACCGGCAAAAGGCGCTCAGATACTTTGCGCTTAAGAGCAATGATGCGCCTGATTTCCAGTCATTGTTGAAAGCGCTTGAGACATGAGAGAAGTAGGTGCCGACAATCTGCTTTGCCTCAGAAATGGCTTTTGTTGACCTCGTCTTGCTCAGTGGTTGAGCAAGACTTACTGAGAATACATGGCTAAGAGTGAATAAGCGAGATAATTCATTCGTAATTGTGACTAGCCTAACCGGTTTCGCACCCACGCGATTCTTTTTCAGGAATGGACGCGTTTTGAAAACGTTAGCCAGAGGGCCAGTCTCCCCCACGTTCAGTTCGATCAGTACGCGCGCCGCAAGTGCAGTGGGCACTGTTTCGCCCATCACCTTATTCGCGATTAATGCCACGAGCTCTGATGGCACTCGGGTCTGTTCTCTGTTTATGTCGACAAATGTTCTGGCTGCCCATTGTTGACCTTTAGACTCATCACGAAACTTAACACCAACTACGGGCAGTCGACATTGGTGTAGTTGATTTTCAGTTAGTCTGCTCTCTGCAAAGGCGAAAAGCCTGTGCTGACCATCAATTACTTCTACTGAACCATATTCGACAGGGATGACCCACTCACCTTCCTCGTTGGGATTTCGATGGAGCTTTGAAAGCACGATTGTTATCGCATTTGGGAACGAAGTGTGAGCCTTCTCCTTGTTGATGTACTCCTGGATCTTCCTGAGTTCTTTCTGACTGAGTAAGCGTTGGTACGCTTCTGTTCCTAATTCATGGACAGGTTCATTTGGAGAACCATATCGCACGACCCTCGCAATCCTAAGCAGATCGAGAACTCGTGCCTCAAAGAGGTACAAGTCACAAAGCCCCATGTTATTCGATATCTTTCGGCTCCGAATTATGATAGGTTGAATTCTGATATCTAAGCCGCTTTCGTCAGCGTCCTGCGACGAAATCCCGAGCATATTGCTAATTTCGAACTTTGCGTACTTACCTATCCTGCCAGTTAGAAATCGTAGATATTCAAGGTGCTCAGCATTCAGGACCTTGAGTGTTATGCTTGGAGTTATGGGTGGGGTAAATCTCCCGATGAGTTCGTTAGATGTTCCGATGTAGACAGTCATCCATTTCTCTACGTCATCGAGTTCATCTCTCTTGGATTTGCTCAGCCCAAAGAACTGCAATCGCCGGTCCAATTGAACTGGGGAGTTTATGAAAATAGAACAGTGGCGACAGAATTTTCCGATCTTTTGACGTTGATCTGCCTTTTGTGTAGTTGATTCTATTATCAAGCCGACCTTACCGATCTTCGCAAACAAATCAAATTCGAGGTGATCTCCGGAAGTAGCACCACTATCTAGCTTGATTTGTGGAACTTGCCGGCCGCGTGTATCATAGCACTTTATCCCGGACCGTTGAAGCAGTTCAGCCATCTTCTGGGAGTCGCCGATAATTATTCGGTTGGTCATGCAGGGGTTGTGGGTGCTGCTTTAAAGCAGCCGGAGCTCATTTTTCGCGAATGACTCTTCCTAGAGCGAAAGCCTCGATGGAGACGATGACGGCGATCGGATCGAGCCTCCAAACGTGGGCTCGCACGAGGGTTTGCACTCAAGTCCTCAAACAAGAACTGGTTAGTCTGAAAATCGCTCTTGCACCAAATCGTTCACAAGATCCTGTTTTCGGTAACAGAGGTCTTACCGAAACGTTTCGGAATTGGCCGACCTTGGTGTCAGGTAGGCTTGATGGTTAAGCAGGAAGTTTCCAGGAACGGATTTTCCTAAGAAAAAGGGGTATTCCTTGAGGCATCTTCACTCACGGGTTTTCCTCATGCGTTTCTCAAGTTGTGTGGGCGGATGGTGGGCATGGTCGGCGCGACCATGACCCTCCGAGCTATGTCCTCATACTTTTCTCTAGCGAGCGGTCGGGTTCTCAGTTCGTGTGTGGCGTAGCTTGTCAGAGCGTTCGCCAGGTCGTATTTCGTGAGGTCGGTAGTCCGCTCCAGCTTCGCAACGAGTTTGTCGGCGACCTTCGGTCCGATTTCGAACCTTTTCAGGACGGTGTTGACGTCTTCGTTGAGGCGTTCTTGGGCTGCTCGTTGGACTAGTCGCTCGAACTCGGGCCGCTGTTCTCGGATCCGGTGTATGGCGAACCGAACCCAGTTGCGGACGCTGCTACTTCCAACGTGAATTCTTCTGGCCGCCATTTCCTTCGCCCAAGCATGCAGGCCGTTCTGGCAAACCTTCCTCCAAGCGTAATAGGCCGCGCTGACCGCGGTGCTTCCGTCGTAGCTGTTTCCGAAGAGAATGCCGTCCCGGTATGTGTCTCCGGATATTGGCTGGAACTCTTGCGGTGAGAGGGCGGTCATCCAGATGCGCCCGTCGTCGTTCCAAGTGTCGACTCTGCCATGGTTGTCGTCAAGGCCGAATTCCGCAAGCTGGGAGACCACTGCCTTGATGAGGGCGGCGTGCTGGACAACGGTGTAGGTTTTGCCCGAGATTTGCCAGAGCCTCTCCCCGCTGAAGACTGCTTTATAGTCTCCTGCGTTGCGCCAGGTTTCTGCGGCACGAGGAAACTTGGCCAGTGACTTGGTTTCTGCCACGGGCAGCTTGTCGGCGACGGCCAGGAGTTCGTCCAGGCCACTGAACTCATAGCTCGAAAACTTCGTTGCGTTGCTCAATCCAATTTCACCTCCATTTTCATTTCTTCGTCGTAGGTCGTTCAGTCGTACGGGACGCGGCTTGTCCTAGCCGCCGCCCAAATTTTCGGTTGATTCATTCCCACTCACCTCCTTGGTGTGGGCGGCCAGCGTTCGAAGAAATCGTGTTCAACAAGTCCGGCAGAGCGTACGCTGACCAGTAGGCGCTCGTCCGGTTTGAGAAATTAGCGTGAAACGGTTTGGGTCTGTTCGGCTTTGCTCTCAGGGAAGGTAGCGACGCATAAACTCCTCGCGCCCGATTTTTGTAATGAATTCTTCAAGCACTGCCAAGGAAACTGTGTCATGATACCGTTTGTGATCAAAGCCGCTGATGAGGTGTTGGTCTGTTCTAACCTCGATAATGTGAATGCACTCATGCGTCAGCGGACCGTGTAGCGGAAAGACTTCTCCTGCCGCAATCGCTTCGATCATATTGTCGTCGTGGACGAAAATGACAGCGTCAAACTGTGAGAGAGCATCAGCCGTTTCCGCACTGACACCATACTCGAGCATGCTCCTCTCCCTTTCATCCTCGCTAGCTGAAACAATCTGACCAGTGTTGAGGTTTCGTTTCACACCCTGAAAGAGAAGAGCGTTTACTTCCTGCCAGCTGTCGAAGCTAACCTCGGGTGCCTCTTTGTATTCCTTTGCAAGTCTCTCTCTATCTACCGTATGTTTTGCAAAAGACCATAATGCGATCCAGCTCTCTCGCGTTTGGCAATGCGCAACTTTGACCTTCAAGCTTGCACATTGAGGAGCATTGTACTTTTCAGCTAGATAGTGGAGCATGTCTGTTACGAAAATGTCAGGAGTTTTCGGGATAGAGAATCTCTCTCGCATCGTTTGATTCATTTCTTCTTTCACCTCTTTCAATTAGATTAGAAGTCGCCAGCCTTCCGGGTCGTATCTGTGAATTCGAGCTTTCGCGTCCACGCCGATGAGCTTGATACCTCTCCGCTGAAACGCCCTCTTCCTGAGCCGCTTCGCAATCCGTAGTGTCGTCACGAGAACTGCCTACCTGTAGCCCGCGCAGACAGCCTCGTAGCATTGACCGACACCACGAATGACGTCGTCACTTGGTGATTTGACTTCTATGGCTATGCGCTCGCCTTCAGGCCCGACTGCGACGCCGTCGACCATTGCGTTGCCAGCCCTTGCGGGCTTCATCGAGACCTTGCATCCATGCGAGCGGTAGTATCGTGCTATCGCCCATTTCAGCCACCGCTCATTCGTCATGGTGGAAGTTTCTCCTCACTTTCGCTTCCTGAATAGCTGGATGTCGTCAATCTCGCCGACATATTCGAATCCGCTTTCAACGAGCGCGCTGGCTTCATCAACGTTCCGTGCAGTTTTGCAGATGTACTCGTCTCCTTCAAAGCTGACTAGGTGCGTGTACACGAGTGTGTTCCTGATGTTCTTGTGGCCAAGCAGCTGCATGACGTGGAGAATATCCTTCGTACGATGATACTCCATTGTGGCTTTGAAGTGGCGGAGGGTCTTGAATGTTATTTGCTCTATTCTTGGGTTCTGAAGCTTCCGTGCTATTCTCCATCTCTGCCCCGCATAGAGCCTGCGGAAGACTTCCATTGATGATAGAGGGTCGACGTCTGGATTGCGAAAGAGAAGCTTGTACCGCTTCGGTAGAGCGTTAAGCATGCTGACTAGCCGGACGGAGATTCTGAGTTGTCTGGGGTTGCTGTTCTTCTCCGGACATATGTTTAATGTTCTCTGCTCTGGGTCAAGATCGATCCATCTGAGGTTCCATCCTTCTCCGGCCCTTGCTCCGGTCTCTTTGATGAGTTGCAGATATGTCGCGGTCTTTTTGCCGACTCCTGATATTAGTTGGTCAACTTCGACCTCTAACGGAACGAATGGGAGTTTCTCTATTCGTCTGTAGTTCGGTTTATCGAATGCAAGATGCATGTAGGCGTAGAATCTTGCAAGGTCTTCCGTCAGCTTGGCTTTGCGGGATTCGCTTATTTCGGCGTAGGCTAGGTACGCTTTGGCGGATTCTGGCTGGAGCAGGTTGGCGTGTCTTGCTATGGATTTCAGCGCCTGAATGCAATACCTGACGGTTGAATGTCTGTATCCTTGCTTGCGCATCCATAATCCGAAGTTGATGATCTGGGAGAGCGCTTCGGGTTCGATTTGTTGGATATGTCGAGTTTCGACACAGGGGGTGGAGCTAAAAGCGCCGGGGGTGGGATTTGAACCCACGAGGCCCGAAGACCATCGGCTTAGCAAGCCGACGCCTTACCTGGATGCCCAACACGTTCCCCACGCGTTTCTAGGCAACCCCGGCATCCGAGTAAGTGTGAGCAGTCACAGAGACTGATAACATTTCCGAAACGTGTGATGGTGAAATTCCTTGGTTTCGGGCAGAGACTAGAGTTCCGATGCTGGCTGATTCTGGATCAGCGATCAACAACCTGCAAGAGGGTGTTCCAAGAAAAACAGGGGGATCTTTCAAACCGCACTTGGCCT
>Ga0315279_10001554_pt1 | contig 37844 bp, 40 predicted proteins | sample YL17G06_20_MG_FD_203694 | JGI IMG/M metagenome (GOLD analysis project Ga0315279, IMG submission 203694) | Sediment microbial communities from Yellowstone Lake, YNP, Wyoming, USA - YL17G06_20 | ecosystem: Environmental > Aquatic > Freshwater > Lake > Sediment | place: USA: Wyoming | collected...
CGGTCTGGTCCACGTCTTTGCCCCTCACGCCACTGGCATACTGATCTTGACTGAAAACGACTACAGCCTGCTCAGCGACATTAAATCTCTCCTGGAAGATCTCGTCCCACGCGATGGCAGATACGCGTATCCTTCCAACGCGCATGCTCACTTGAGGTCTGTGCTTCTGCCGCCTGAAAAGACTCTTCCAGTCATTGGGGGCCGAGTGGAGTTTGGCACATGGCAATCTCTACTTTTTGTGGAAACCGACGTTCACCCCAGAAGAAGAACAGTCATAATCCAAGTAATTGGCGAACAGTAGAGACGGTCTACAGAGTGCACCCAGAAATACCAGATGGCATCACCACCTTCCTCTTCAGCTAAACTGATGCAACTTTCTGTAACGGGCTAACGTCCTGCGTATTTCATGCGGGCAGCATCGTCTGTGGAAAGCAAGCCCCTATTTCCCAGCCCTTATGTTTGCTAGTTCGAACTTCGTTTGTCTTTCGTGCGTCGTGACCCATGGGGGATTTTAAATTTTCATTGATTTCAGTAAGTGTGCGGCTGTTCCTTTTGACATTTTACCTACAACTATGGTGTTTTCGTTTGGCATCCGCAAGTCTAAGGAAGCTTGCCAAACCATGCATCTTACCCAAATACCTTTGTGATTTGTGAGATAGTGGACTCTGCAGCATCGATCCGTCGCAGAACTTCTAGAGAATCGCAGGAATCAACGTGCAAAACTGATCACTGGCGCTCTCAGTTTCACGTATATATAAGCTTCGACCTGATTCGCAAGGTTGCCAATCAAGAAGTTGGAAAACAGCAGGGTTGGCTGAGTTGGCTGGAGAATTTCGGGTTGCTGTTGATGCTTTTGTATACGGATGAATCTTCTGTCTGGTTCTATCGTTTTTCACGTTTTTCTGGAAGTCTAAACGAAAGCAGCAAAGCGATGAAGGCAAAGACTGCTATCAGGTAGAAGGCTGCATCCAAGCCGTACAGGTCACCAACATAGCCCGCGATAGCTTGCGAGATTGAGCCTATACCAAAAGATGTGAAGAAGAATACACCATAAACCGCTCCTCTCTGATTCGCGGGGCAACAGAAACTCGTCAGAGAGTTAAGCGCAGGTTGGTGGGCGTAGAAGGATAATCCATACAATGCAATAAAGAGGGCTATGCCTACGATGTAGATTGGGAAGAATAGAAGCGAGAGCAGACTTAGACAGACGCCTATTGACGTGGCTATCAAAACCTTCCTTGAGCCGACGATGTCAGCGGCTTTTCCGCCAATCCACTGCGCAGGAACTCCAGGTGCCAAAACTAGCGTATAGGCAACTGAAGCCCACATAGGATCAACCATTCTGTTTTCTTTAAGATACGTTGGGAAGAAAAGCTCGACTCCCTTCATGAAAAGCCCTATCGCCACATTAAAGATCAGAAGCACCCAAAGCTCACGAATCTTCAGGGCATCAAGTATTGTTCCTCCATTGTCTGTTATCCTTTCTCTTTGATATGTAGGGGCTTCTCTTTGCATCAACCACAGGGAAAGGATAAAGCAGAATGCAAAGATGGATGCCAGAGCGATCGTTCCAAACACCTCATACTGGATCAACTCGTAGTAGAAGAGGCTGAAGTCCAGAAGACACAGAAAGAGCATTGCCAACGGAATGCGCCCTTGATTTTCAGCGAAGAATAATGCGAGTAGTATGCACAGAGTGCCGAACGTGACAAAAGCCCAAGGCCATCCGTAGGCTGAGCCTATAAACCATGCAATAGTTGGGGTCAGAACGACGCCGAGTGTTCCGCCTACTCCGTGCAATCCCATTGCTTGGGAAACCCTGCCTTTAAAGGCTTTTGAGATTAGCGAGTTTGCTGTTGGATGATAGAGGCTTGCCCAAGTGGCCATAAGGATTAGCGCTAGCGCATAAATGAGAATGGTCCTGCTGACTCCAGCAACAAGCATTATGAAGGTGGAAAATCCTGAAAGCGCGAGACATATGGTGATTGTCTTTGCTTCGCCGATCTTATCGCCTAAGGGTCCTCCTGCAAGTGCGCCTACGCCGTAGATTAGTGATGAGATCATTGTGACAAAGCCTATTTCCGATTTGGAGACATTGAACGTGGACATTATCAAGCCTAGCAAGGGTGGAGCAATGACGAACAGTGAATGGTTGAAAGAATGTGCTGCCCCAAGCAATATGAGATAGCGATTGCTCTTTGAAGGTTGCTCCATCCGATCTCATTCCTTACGCGAACACAACGAGTTTTGCGGGGAAATAGTGTTGCAGACCGTTCAATAAAGACTTAACTCTCAACAGGCTTAGCGCTTAATGGACAGAGAAAAGAAAAAGGAAGGATGGGAGGGCGACCTGCCCTTCAAGATCCGTAGACTGCGCGTAGACCGTTGATGTCGCCAAGTCCAAGCGTTCGTGCGTAAGTCAGTCCGTAGTCTGAGTAGCCATACATCGTTAGCCAATAGTCTTTGTCATTGTACAGGTCTTTTAGACCGCACCAGTGGCCAAACTCATGCGTCATGATATTCTGCACGTCCATCTTGCCAGCTTGACCAGACAGGCTCCAGCTATAGTATATGCTCATTCTGCAGCCAGTTTCAAGAATTCTTTTGCCCCTAGCCCAGATGTACGTAACGGCTATAGCACCAGCTTGGTATGAACCCCAAGAAACCACATTATAGCCATCGCGTGTACCAGCAGTCTTTGAGGCCGTTCCTTTGTAGGAGAAGACTTGATAGGTTGTTTCTACATCCCATGTGTTGGCTGATGTAGTGATGGTGTTTACGACGGTTGATGTTGAGAAGCCGTAGCTGTTGGTTGGGTTGATGTAGTAGTTAATCGTTGAATACCAATGGTAGTTGAGCAGTGCGTGGTCTGGGTCAGTCATGGAATCGTCGGTTGGGGGAATCGTGTAAATGACTACAACGTACTCATGAACTGAGGAATCAGAAGCGAAAGCAGCCATAGGTATGGCGGCGAGAATTGAAACCAGCACCACGAGAACTAGTGGTAGAGCATTCAACTTCCTCATTTGCTTACTTCCAAAAAAGTAATTCTAGTAGCTTACTCTATTTATGACTTACCCGTTTCTGTTGATAGTCTCAGCTTCCCTCAGAAAACGTAAATAATACCGACCCTCTAAAAAGTGAGCATCACCAGCATACGAAGTCAACAAAATGTGGCCGGGGTGAGGTAGCTTGGTAGCCTATAGGCCTGTGGAGCCTAGCGCCCGGGTTCAAATCCCGGCCCCGGCCCCACAAAATCGCTTAGCTTACCTGTGAATTGACGTTGGTGAGGAAAACGTAATGCAAAGAGTCTGATGCATGCTCGATAGCTCTGGAAGATAGTATCGCAAGTCTTATTTCGATTCAGAGTCAAATATAGGCATACGAGGCTAAGAATTGAAGAGACTCTGCAAAGTGAACTTGCGCTATGCCTTCATTCTTATACTGATATCGTTACTCTTGAAACTGAGCTTGTCTTCTCAAGCTATGGGAGCAACCGATATTTCGATAACCAATTTCTATCCATGCGATGCGTTGGGCATTCCACAGGACAGCTTTCCAAAAAAGACGACATCCTACTTCAACATAAGCGTTAAAAACGTCGGGCAAGCCCCAAGGAGCATTTCCATCCACTTAACCGTCCAAGATGAAGTGGATGCTCCTGTAGGCGTGGACCAGTTTGACACCACCATATACCCGAATGTCTCCATGTATCACATTATGAGCATCGTAATACCTAAGTGCGTTTTCGTTGGGCTTGCAACAGCCTATGCGTCCGTTTTCGCTGATGGGATTGCAGTTGGAAGTGCGAGCACCAGATTCCGCATCGAACCTGAAGACCTCACTTCACCTGTAATACGTATCCTGTCCCCACAAAACTCAACGTACAGTACGCCATCTGTTCCCTTAGTCTTCACAGTTAATAAGAGAACAACTTGGCTAGGCTACCGCCTAGGTGGTCCGAAAAACGTCACTATCCCAGGGAACGCCACGCTGACTGGCCTAGTTTATGGTTCATACTACATAACAGTCTACGCAAACGACACTTCTGGGAACATGGGCCGCGCAGAATCCTATTTCACCGTATTGATCGTGCACGATGTGGCGGTTATCGAGCTCAAATGCTCCTCGGTAAGGGTCTACAAGGAGCAGACCGTCAACATCAGTATTCTCGTTCAAAACCAAGGAACTGCTCCCGAAACCTTCAACGTCACAACGTACGGCAATACGTCCGCAATCAAAACACTGACTATCACCAATCTGGCTCCAAGCAACCAAACCACACTCGTTTTCACTTGGAACACCTCAAGCTTTTCATATGGCAACTACACGATCACTGCGGTTGCTAACACAGTCTCAGGCGAAGTGGACATAGCAGACAACAGGTTCACTGGGAGCTTTGTTAGGGTTTGCATCCCTGGCGACATCACTGGGAACGGCTTGGTTGACTCTGAAGATTTAGGCATACTCGCCAATGCTTGGGGCGCATCCAAGGGAGAACTAAGCTACGTTCCCGAAGCTGACATTAACAGCGACGGCACAGTAGACTCCGCGGATTTGGGTACAATGATGGCGCACTGGGGAGAATCGGAATAACTAGTGGCATGGTATAGTCGCGAGAAAACGTCATAATGGCATGGTCATTCAAACGAGTCAGAAAAGCCCAACTGCACGTCACTAGCGCCAAAGCTCAGACCCATAAGCCAATTCCCACGAAGAGACAACTAAAAACTAATAGGTTTAAACTCCCTTCTCTTCACACGTAACCGAACGGAGCAATCACAGAATGCAACGAAAACGACTGGTCTTCCCATTCTCAACAATCGTTGGACTAGACAAACTCAGACTAGCCATACTGATAAACGCGATAAACCCCAAGATCGGCGGCCTACTCATACGGGGACCAAAAGGCTCAGGAAAAAGCACCATAGTCCGAGCTTTAGCAGACATCCTCCCAAAAATAAGAACGGCCAGAGACTGCCCGTTCAACTGCAATCCTGACGACACATCCAACATGTGCCCCGTCTGCAACGCAAAGCATACAAAGGACGGAAAGCTACCGTCCCAAGACAGAGAGATGGTCGTCGTTGACCTTCCGCTAGGAGCAACAGAAGATAGGGTCATCGGAAGCTTAGATGTAGAAAAGGCAATAAAACACGGAATAGAAGCCCTAGAGCCTGGCATTCTTGCAGAAGCAAACCAAAACATCCTCTACGTAGACGAAGTCAATCTATTGCCGGATCACATAGCGGATGACTTGTTAGATGCCGCAGCCACGGGATGGAACATCGTTGAAAGAGAAGGCATATCCGTGAGCCATCCCTCACGCTTCATATTCATTGGAACAATGAACCCCGAAGAAGGAGAACTCCGCCCGCAGCTTCTAGACCGTTTTTCATTGTCGATCACAGTCAACGCGATAACATCTGTCGAAGATCGGGTTGAAATAGTTAGAAGAAACATGGAATTTGAAGCCGACCCTGAGAAATTCTACGAAAAGTCGAGACCGACGCAAGAGGAATTTCGAAACAGAATAGTCCAAGTCAGAAAGGCACTGAGGGAGGTAACCCTTTCAGACGACTTGCTCAAGAGTATTTCTCAAGCTTGCTTAGACCTGAAGGTTGACGGTTTGCGCCCAGACATCGTTATTGCAAAGGCAGCTGCAACACTGGCAGCATTTGAGAACAGGAAGGAAGCAACGCCTGATGACGTTCTAGTTGCCGCTGACCTTGCCCTAAGTCACAGAACACGAGAAGGAGGCTTTCTGGAACCTGCCACATCCCAAGAGATAGCAAGCGTGTTTGCAGCTACCACAAAGAAGGTTTTCCAATTCGAAAAGACTGGAGAAACGACGAAGAAAGAACTAAGCAAACACAAGTTTCTCAAGGGAAGAGCGGTTTTCTGGGTTAAGAAAGACGCTCGAAAAGACGAAGAAGAAAATGCACAGAAGGACAGCCGTTTCAAGCAGGTTCAGAGACAAAAACTCAGAGTCATGTTCTTCATTGACAGGTTTTTCGCTGGAATCTGGGGAAGAGCAAAAAGACTCAACCAAAGCCCTAAAGATGCGCCTCTTACCGATGGTCTTCAGGTAGGCGGAGACAAGCTCAAGGGCGAGACGTACAAGGAAGAAACTGTAGAGAAGAAGAAGGACAAGATGAAAGGCTTTCCTACTGTCGGCGGAGCCGCAAGGTCAACTGAGATCTCGCAAGGCTTTCCAATGATTACCAGTTTAGAAAAAAGGATCGTTTCGCCATCCACTTTTTTTCTCAAAATGGGAAAAATCAAGACAAGAAAGCGCAGTGTTTTTGCTGGAAGGCATCCTCAATCAATCACGACTCTTCATCGAGGCAAACCTTACGGCTGGAAATTTCCGCACGGAAAACCCGTAGACATTCACATGCCTGCAACTATCCGTGAGGCAGCCAGAAAGCAGAGGAACCGCGAGAAGCCTCTTGAGACTGCCTTAAGAATCTCTCTTGCGGACGTACGTGAAAAGCTAAGGTCATGCAAGGCTCCTCTGACGATGGTTTTTGTCGTTGATCTGAGCGGATCCATGCTTTTCAACCTCAAGGCGGTTCGAGAGGCATTGCTCAAGCTGCATGGCGACGCTTATAGGTGCCGAGACCGCGTGGGTATTGTCGCGCTGAAGGATTTGGGTGCGGTTGTTGTTCAACATCCGATAACGAATTTGAGAGTTGTGGCAAATAAGCTTGTGAACATGCGGGTCAGCGGGTTCACTCCGCTAGCTGCTGGGATGTTCAAAGCTTGGGAAGTTCTGAAAGAAGCTAACAGAAGAGATCCTTCAACCGTTCCCATCATGGTAATCATAACAGACGGGAGCTCCAACGTTCCTTTGAGGAGAAGCATCGAAACTGGCGCAGTTCGGAAGATAGACGAAATGCTCGTTGCTGTGAGGGAATATGAAGACATCGCCGTAGCTGACGTCTTTTCTGTTTCAAAAATGATCAAGCGTGAAGGAATCCATGTTATAGCAGTCAACACAAATCCACACATGTACGGTGCCGAAGCCTACGGCGTTTCAGTCACGCAACACGTTGCTGCACTGACGAATGGAACGCACCATACCATAGGCAGGGTGACCACCGAAAAAGAGTTGATTGGCAACATGATCGAAGGCATCAGAGAAGACCAGAGAAGCATAGTTGACGAAAAGAGAACAGGCTGATATGTAGCTCCACAGAACGAGACAGCCTAGTAGTTTCGTGCTCCCTCCTAGCTGAAGATTCAGACAGGGGGCTTCTTATGCTTTCTAGCTTCGACGTCTTCCTTCGTCCATTTCTCAAACTCCTTTGAAGGTGGGTCTTCTGCAAAAAGCCTCTTCCTTGAAGCTTCCAAGAAGCTATTCTTCTTTCCAAGAAATTCAGCAGCCGTCAGCACGGTATGATCTGACTCATATGCCCTGTAGAATACTTGCATAGATTTTTCCTTCCAGTTTTCGTCTCTCAAAATATGATGATCCAAAATGGTTGTTGGAACATGCTCAACGATCTCTTGCAGATTCCCAAGCCCAGCTTCTATTTCCTTTTCGTCGACCTTAAACCCAGCCAAATAAAGAGGAGGTCCGCCTAGCATTAAAAGCCGAGGTTTTTGGCCGACTATTTTTTCAAGCGTTAGTGTTGAAATTGGACCTTGGACGTCAGGTGCGAACATGAACTTTTCGCCTTCATACTCAATCGTGGTCATCAAGACCCAACCCAAGATCGAGTCTTCTGGTCCATGATAGACCGGCTCCGAGAATTTGACAGACGTATTCGCAAAAAAGAACGTTTCTCCGTCCGCGATTTCAAGTTTCTTAGCATGTTTTCCGCTTGTTCTTTGGAACATCCAGCCTCTTCGTCTTTGGCTATAGTTGATGAAGTCTCGCGGATTCTTCATGAGAACGGTTTTGCCCTCATAGATCTGTCTTGCGGTTTCGGTTCGCTCTGTCCATTGACTTACCCAATCCTCGTATGATGGAGTGTGATGGTCGAAGTGATAGTGACTCAACGTTATAATCTCGGCTTTGCAGGCGGCTTCAGCGATTCTTCTGCGGTTTTCAGTTATTGCCCTAAACTCCTGTGGATGGGGAGGTAGTCCGAAGCGGTTTGGGCAAAGTGAAACCCCAGCATCTAGGAGAATTCTTGTGTCAGGTGTCTCGACGTAGGTGCACATGGACCGTGTGCCGAGGCTTTCTGTCGCTAATGGGGTTACTTTGATGTGTTTTAGCATGTTGTTCAAGACACTAATGGGTGCGTCCCTATATCTTTTTATTTTGGGTTTTTTCCTTGTTTGGTTTGGTGGGCGATGACGACTCTGGCCCCGATGAATCTTGCGTGATTTGGATCTTGAGAGGATTGTTCAACAACAGTTTGAGAACAGTCCCAAGAATGCGGGAGCCCACCGTTTTTGGGGCTTTTTGGTTCATTAGATTTTTATATAAGTTGTGAACAAAGGGCATCGAGAGTTGAAAAGTATGAAGAAGAGATCAGTTGTATTGATGCTCATTCTTACTGCAGGTGCAATGCTATCTGCCTTAACCACTCGTCCTGTAGCAGGCTATATTGATTCGTATCGCTGGCTTGGAACGATGTTCTACTATGACACGTACTGGGATCAATACTACGTGACAGTTTTTCCAGAAAACACCATTGCGACACTTTCAGTCGTCGTTTACAACTCTGCTGCTGTTGATCTAAACGTCTCTGCGATCAAGGTGCTAATGGACTGGAACATTAACTACACGTCTAGTGAATGCAGCGTGGACAATCCTATCGCCCTGACGCCATACACGTATCATACGTTCTCCTTGACTTTCACTGTGCCAGATGTCACCGTGGCTTCGAACCTTGCGAGGCACGGATACACGATCTACGTTGAGCAGGTCAACGCGACGACGGGAAATAAGCAGGCTAGTCTTCATGACAGACAGAGCGACTTCGGATTCATTGTATACTCAACGACGCAGCTTGAGGCTCAGAGGTTGTATGAGGAATTGGACGTACTTACGGGGACCTCTCACTATTTCCAGTCTTCTCAGGCTCAGGCGTTGTGGGACAATGGCACTACGGAGTTCTACCTAGGCGAATCGAGTCATTGGTCTGGTGATTTTAGCGCAGCTAAGGCACATTACGAGGCTGCAAGGAGTTTGCTGTATCAGGCGCTTTCAACTGAGTTGAGTTACGAGGGTACGTTGGATAACAACGAGCTTCAATATTCTAGCCTACAGAATATGCTGCTGCAGGCGCAGATTGACCAGTATAAGGCTCAAGCAGCCTACTATAACGGGCAGGCAGAGTACTACAAAGGTTTGGGTGCATATCAACAGGCACAAGCTACTGCTTCACTTATGGAAGCCAATGCGTCGCTCATCGAGGCTAATGCTTCGCTTGTGGAGGCAAATGCTGCAATGAGAAACGCTGATGCTCAGTTTGCTCTTTTGAACACGCAAGGCTACGCATGGATCCTGTTCGGCTTTGGCTTCATAGTGTTTGGCATTGCAGCGGTGGTGTGGGCATTCCGAAGAACACCGAAACCGCAACAACCTCCTGCATAGAATCTCTCAAAAATCTTTCTTTTTTTCTATGTTGAACAAAGAGCGATAGTCAGAGTCAGATTCTTATTCAGGGGGTTTTTCCCAAAGCTCCAGCATCTTCTTCTTGAGATCTCTGCGCTTACGGTGCAGGAAACGATAGACAGTGGCGTGCATGCTTCCTCTGACGAGCATTTGTATTGCTTCTCGTGCGACTTCAGCTTGTTCAATGGTTCCGATGATGCTGACGGTATGGCCGTAAACGGCGACGTTGCTGTCGGTTAGTTCTTCGATTATTTTCCGGGTTTTGCCGTCCATTCCGATTATTCGTCCTTTGACGCGTTTGAGGTCTGTTTCGGATCTTCCGAAGACGGTTCGTAAGTCTATGACGTCTAGCATAGCTTCTTCGTCGCGGATCAGCCTGAAAGCGTGTTCTGGGGAGAATCCTCTGCCTAGGGCGGTTATGACGTCTTTTGCTTTGAACAGCAGGGAGGGGTCTGTTGCGTCCTTTGCTAGGGTTATGGTTACTCCGCCTGTTTCGCTTTCTATTTGAAGTTCAACTGACAGCTTTGTTTCGATGTTTTTCTTTGTTACGCCTTCAGGTCCTACGAGGACTCCTACGCGTTCTGCTGGAATTCTGATTAAAGTGCTAGGTTTTGCCATGACCTGTGACCTTCCTGTATGTTACATCGGGTGATAGAACTTTAACGTTTATCCTGCTAAAAAACCTATTCAAGTTGGCTAGATCCCTTCGTAGGAGAAAGTCTGCCATTGGATGTGCTATTGAGACGGCCTGCGAAACGTCGAAAATTACTGGTCTACCTTTCCATACCATGACGTTGTATTCGCTTAGGTCACCATGGACAAGCTTAGCTTTCCGATAGAGTTTTTCTAAGTTGTCGAGGAGTGCCTGGTAGATCTTGTTTGGGTTTCTTGGCGTTTGTTCCTTTAGTAGTGGGGCGCTCACTCCGTCTTTGCCGATGAATTGCATGATGAGCACGTTGTTTCTGACTGTGATGGGTTTGGGGACTTTGACTTTGGCTCTTATTGCTTGTTCTAGGTTTTTGAATTCTTTTCGGGCCCATGTGAAGATTAGGGATCGGGTGTCTCGTTTTACTGTCTTGAATCTTGGGTCTCCTTCGATGTATTGGAGCATGCTTTTGCGGAATTCGGCTGAGAGGGTCAGGTAGATTTTGACGGCTAGCTCGTTTCCCTCGTTGTCTTTTGCCCAGTAGACGCGTGATTCTTTTCCTGCGCTGACGACTCCGTGGATTTCGGCTATGGTGCCTTTGTTCATGAAGTCGTAGATCACCATGAGAGTGGACTTGTCAAAGACTTCTTCGAGGGCGTCGTATTGTTCGCTTCGTTTCTCCTTCATTAGTTGGCTGGTTTCGTAGGCTCTTTCTTGCTTGGCAAGTTTGTCGTCGACGTGTTTCCTAAAAGACACTTGTTCTTATCCACCCATAAGCAGGATATATGATTAGATTGTTACGAGGCCTTTTCTCCGGAGCGTTTCAGCTTGTCCTCGCGTGTAGCGCCAGATTATGTCTCCTCGTTTGTCGGTTTGGAAATCCCATGGAGAAACCAGAACAATATCGCCAACACGTATCCACACGCGTCTTTTCATTTTTCCGCGTATGCGGCATAGGCGTTCGTGTCCGTCTTGGCATTTTACCATAATACGGTCGTAGCCAAGTAGTTTGAGGGCTATTCCATAGATGTCGTTTTTGGAGGGGTACATCATGTTGCTTAGTTCGCTTTCGCTTAGGACTTTCTTTTTGCCCAACGGAGCACCTCAAATCATATTGCTAGATGAGTGGTGTGTATCTTGCTTAAAATGATTGCCTATCATGGTGAGAGTGTCTGTTGCGCTGGAAGCGATTTTTAACCCCCCTATATATAGTTTCAACATGGTTTTTGTGGGGTTTGTGTGTGAAACGGTTCTATTCTTCTCTAGAATGGTTTGGATGTGCCTAGGTGTTTTGTCGTGAGCTGGAAGAGTTTTGTCCGACAAATCAGTTGCCGTGCAGTGGAGCTTTCTCGTGGTGGCTGATTCTGGCTCTTTAGTGCATGGGATCGACAAGTCCTTCTTTGCTTGGCGAGGAGGTTGGCTAGAAAACAGGGAAATTCGTCGATGCTTTTGTATACAGAAGACTCTTAGCATGAATTGCCAGAATGAGAGAAGCGCATATATTAGTGAAGCAACGTGATTAACGTAAGCCATGCGACAAAGATATCGAGAATGAATACAAGAATTCCCAGCGTCAATAGCTTTTCGGCCATGTTCTCGCTGTCGTCTTTTACAGCCACATAACCGATAAGCCCACCCACTAGACCGAGAAATATCGGAGCAAGATACCACAGCATCGTTGGTTCTCGTCCAATTTCGCTGGCCATGACTGATGATGGATGGACAGATGAGTCATAAATTCTGTCTCCGAGGATTTTCTGGACGAATCTCTTAGTTTCTTCATGGTCTTCTGTCAGATTGAGCTTCTGAGTTTCCAGAAAGGCTGCAATAGCATCATCTTTGGATTTCCCTTCTCTGATCATAGCCTCTATTCCCCGATGCCAGAAACCTGAAGCTAGGGCCAACTCCAGAACGGCTCTCTCCCGAGATTCGCCTTTGCGCTGCAAGAATAGGAGGTCAATACTCAGTTTTTGCAGGGGATTCTGCGGAGAATCATAAACGTACTTTCGTACCAACCACTTGTACACGGAATCGATTTCGCTATCTGTCAAGGGTTCTTTCCATTATGATGTAGCTTGAGGAATGGATTTAAAGTTTTGTCGACACGCCAACCGATGCGAGGACTACAAGTAAAGACTCTGGATAGACTGCATTGCCGCACAGCAAAGTCAAAGTCGTATCGCGTGGTCTTCGAAGAGTAAGTGAATAAAGTCAGGTCATTAGCATTGGAGATCTCACTAGGCGCGTGTGGTGAAGTCTGTGATATCTCCTATGCGTTCCCTTGTCTCTGTCGCCGTGGCGTCTCACGGATGATTTGCTTGCTCGGATAGCTAGGAGTTGGGCGAGAACCAACGTCTTTTCACACGCACAATACGAGTAGAAAATGTGATAAGTCCTTTACGCGACTAATGATCAGGAATCCGAGTGTCAAAAAAAAGATGAAATATGTTGGCTGTCACCTGCTATACTGCGAAATAACGTTGAATACTCGCGAAAGATATATAGTCTCCTTGAACAGGATTTTAGCACGTGCACTGAATGGATAGCGCTTGATGTTAGTAATTTGGAGGTGTTCTCCTTCAGATTAGCGGACCTGATTTTGAGGATCGGACCGGAAATACTGAGAGTGTTCAATTTGATTCTTTTCAACAACCGAAGAACAGAGTCATTCGTCATCAAGCCAACATTGGAAAAAGCGATAATTGACATTCAAAGTAGAAAGAGACAGATGAAAGATGGTTTCAATGATTATATGAATGCTATTTGCCTTTATGTAAGGGATCTAAAAAATATCAAAGTGCCGGTCAAAGCGCTCGAGAAGTTCGTTATTCCTCTTGAGACGGAGAGAAGAGTGAAAAATGGGAGACCATTTAACGTAGTTCCATGGTGGGAAGACGGATACAACGCCCTGAAACATAGAGTGATTGAGGAATTCAAAATGTCTGCAACTATGGAACATGCTTTGTTCTCTCTAGCCGGTCTATGGGCTCTACATTATTTTCTTGACTATGACTGGGGCAGAGCAGGCTTAGCAAGATCCGAGTTCTTTAAGCAACCTACAACAAGCGCGGTTGGTCGGCTGTATGCCGAGCAGATGAAGCGAAGAGATACGCATCAAAGTGCGCGATAAATGCCTGTTCATCTTCTCGTTTGGGCGCGTATCAGTGAAGGGAGAAGCGAGTGTCTCTTCGGCTTGAGGGCAGCTGCAAAAGCACAAGACTATGCTATAGTCTCACTATTTGTGCGTGTGGTATTCCTTCGATGTTTAGCACTGCTTCTGGGTGCACGTAGCCCTTCTCAATCGCCTTCCCAACCACATTCTTGCCAACCATATTCACTATTGTTGAGTTCTCTATCATGCAGATCGCCTCTTCAATGCTCACCTTCGCACCCTTATAAAACTCCTCTTTAACGTGGAAGACTATCTTACCTTCGCACAGCTTCTTACCCAATATTTCAGCATCACAAATCGCTAACAGGACGTTTCTGCCCCTCTTCTTCAGGTTCATGTACACTTCCAATTTAGCAAACGCTCTCACAGCTGCTTAATCGCAGATCTAGCCCCACACGCCTCACAAACCAAGAAAGACAAGCGCCTCTCCTTCACAATCTTCGTGTCCGGACTCTTACATATTGGACACACAACAAAGCTTTCCATATACCTCTGCAACAGCCTCTTAAAAGTGTCAGGGTGAAACTTCCCCTGAAAAATCGCCCTAGACTCCTGCATCGTCGCTGCTGTCGCCATCTCGCCCGACAAGTACTTCAAAATATGCATAGGATCACGCTCCAACGCGTCAGAAACCTCCTTGAAATTGTAAATAACCGTACGCATCCCGATAACTGCATGACTCAACCTCGGAATCTCGAGACGTTCCTGCTTCAGTCCTACGTCTGGGATTTGGGAACGCGCCCGTTTGAGCAAAGCCTCATAATCATACGCCATATGCCAAATACCCCAAGAGAAAAATGATGCAACATACTATTTAAGACTTATAAACAATCTCGATAAATAGCAACATCAAGGCAGGGACAAAAGCCAGTGGGCTATGTCTATCTCTATACTGGAACAGGAGCCGGAAAAACCGCGAACGCTCTAGGTCTAGCACTACGCTCTGTCGGGCACAAGAGAAAAGTTGTGATCATTCAATTCCTGAAATGGTGGAAAAACACCGGCGAATACAAGATTCAGCAAATGCTAGCGCCATACTACGAAATCTACCAATTCGGACGCAAAGGCTGGATCGGGCTTAGCAACTTGGACGAAGAAGACAGAAAACTCGCAAAAAAAGCCTTAAAATTCGCCGAAAAGATTGCCCTGGAAAAGAAACCGCGTCTGCTTGTCCTTGACGAGATAAATCTGGCTTTGTATTGCAGACTTCTTAACGTTAAAGAAGTCTTAGATTCTCTCAACAGAATTCCGAAGAAGACAGATGTTGTCTTGACCGGAAGATACGCTCCTGACGAGCTTATGGAAAGAGCGGACTTCATCAACGAAGTAATTGCAGTCAAGCATCCGAAGGAAATGGTCACAACGAAAGGAATTCAATACTAGCTTCCAAGCAATTCTAGGATTTGAAAAAGCTTAAAGAAGCATTCTCAACCTTAAGTTAATTCCTCAGCGGTGACAAGATTGGACAAGCCAAATCACCCTTACATTCCAAACTCACAGCCACAAGTCAAACAGGCGATGATGCAGGCAATAGGCATAAAAAGCATTGAAGAACTCTATGCAGACATTCCTGAGAAATACCGCCTGAAGAAGCCCTTGAACCTACCGAATGCCCTATCAGAATTTGAAGTAAGAAAGCATGTCGAAGGCCTGCTCTCAAACGGCAAAACCTGCAACGACATGCCCATATTCCTAGGCGGCGGATGCTGGCCACACTATGTGCCTGCAGTCGTTAAGGAAATCGTTCAACGCAGCGAACTCCTCACCTCATACACACCTTATCAGCCAGAAATCTCCCAAGGCATGCTTCAGGCTCTATTCGAATATCAAAGCATGATCTGCGAGCTAACAAGCATGGACGCGGCAAATTGCTCAATGTACGATTGGGCTTCTGCCCTAGCCGAAGCCGCAAGAATGGCAACCCGCATAAAAGGCAGAAACGAGATCTTGATCCCAAAGATCATCCACCCTGAAAGGGCCACCACCTTAAGGGCATACGCTAAGCCCACTGGAATCTTAACCAAACAGGTTGCATACGACGCTGAAAGCGGTCAAATAGACCTCAAGGACTTGAAAAGAAAACTCTCAGACAAAACAGCAGCAGTATACATCGAGAACCCTTCATACCTCGGATTCATCGAAGCACAAGTTGAGGAAATAGCCAAAGAAACCCATGCGCACGATGCCCTTTTCATAGTAGGCGTTGACCCAAGCTCACTTGGCATCCTGAAGCCGCCAGGAGAATATGGTGCAGATATTGTAGTCGGCGAAGCTCAGCCACTCGGAAACGCAATGAATTTTGGCGGACCTCTCTTGGGAATCATGGCTTGCCGCGATGATTTGACCTTGATTAGGCAGATGCCGGGTCGCATAATCGGTTTAACCACAACGCAAGATGGCAGCCAACAAGGTTTCTGCATGACACTGCAAACACGGGAACAGCACATCAGACGCGAAAAGGCAACATCCAACATCTGCTCTAACGAAGCTCTCTGCGCTGTAGCCTCAGCAGTCTACATGTCCTTACTAGGACCAGAAGGCCTACGCGAACTCGGCGAAACCATCATGTCCAAAGCGAGCTACGCGATGCAGCTACTCTCAAAGATAAAGGGAGTCAAGACACCAATCTTCAAATCCGCTCACTTCAAAGAGTTCACAGTAAACTTTGACAAAACTGGCCTAAGCGTCAAAGAAGTTAACGATAAACTCTTGGAAAATCACGTTCACGGAGGCAAGGACATTTCTAAGGAGTTTCCTGAGCTTGGTCAGACGGCGCTTTACTGTATTACTGAAATTCACTCAAGAGAGGATATCGAGCATTTGGCAAAGAGCTTGGAGGACGTCCTAAGTGGGCTGTGAAAGGCGCATGTTCAGACAGGCAAGTTGGAATGAAAAGGTAATATTTGACCTCGGATCGCCAGGACGGAGAGGTCATACTCTGCCGAAAGTTGAAGAAGAAATCAGAAGAACCGTTGGCGACGTGACCGATCTTGTTCCCGAAAACATGCTGCGGACTACGAAGCCGAAGCTTCCTGAGCTTTCAGAAGTTGAGGTCACACGGCATTTCATACGTTTGTCAGAGATGAATTATGGTGTTGATTCTGGCTTGTATCCTCTCGGAAGCTGCACAATGAAGTACAACCCGAAGATCAACGAGCAACTTGCAGGCTTGTCCAGTCTAGGCATGCTCAATCCATATCAGGACGAAAGCACGGTCCAGGGCATACTTGAAATCCTATACAAGCTTGAACGCTGGCTCGCTGAGATAACAGGCACCTATGAGGTTTGCCTGCACCCAGCAGCAGGCGCTCACGGAGAGCTTCTAGGCACCCTGCTTATGCGAGCCTATCACAAACTGAATGAGGATGGCAACAAACGAAATGAAGTGATAGTGCCAGACTCTGCACATGGAACGAACCCTGCAAGTGCTGCCATGGCAGGGTTCAACGTTGTAGTAGTCCCATCAGATGATGACGGTTGCGTCAGTTTAGGAGCTCTGAAAGCGGCTGTCTCAGAAAAGACGGCAGGATTAATGCTCACAAATCCAAATACGCTAGGCATTTTCGAGAAGAACATTGACGAGATCGCAAGAATCGTGCACGAAGCAGGCGGACTGCTCTACTATGACGGGGCCAACTTGAACCCACTGTTGTGCAAGGCAAGACCAGGAGACATGGGCTTTGACATAGTTCACATAAACATCCACAAAACGTTCAGCACACCACACGGCGGAGGCGGCCCTGGAGCCGGACCTGTTGGAGTGTATAAGGACTTGGCCAAGTTTTTGCCCGTCCCACTTGTGGCTCTTGACGGTCAACGTTACCATTTGGACTATGACAGGCCTCAAACCATTGGGAAGATAAGGAGCTTCTACGGGAATGTGGCAGTTTTGCTGAGGGCCTACGCATACATCTTGAGCCTAGGACGCGAAGGATTGGAGGAAGCAGCTGAAGTCTCGGTCTTAAATGCCAACTACCTTTTCAAGAAACTTAAAGAAGTCAAAGGATTGTCATTACCCTACGACAGTAATAAACCGAGAAAACATGAATGCGTGTTCAGTGCAAAACCTCTGAAAAACGAAACTGGCGTTTCTGCCCTGAACATTGCCAAGCGACTGCTTGACTATGGGATACATGCACCCACAATCTACTTCCCACTTATCGTTGATGAGGCGCTGATGATTGAACCTACAGAATCTTATGAAAAGGAGGAACTTGACCATTTCGTTGAGGCCATGCGAGAAATCTGCGAAGAAGCCTACACCGATCCAGAAACTGTCTTGAAGGCACCACACAATGCGGCAGTTAACAGATTAGACGAGGTCAAGGCTTCACATCCCAGAACAATGGCTTTGAGTTGGCGCATGCACTTGAAGAAGAATGAGGCGAATCGATAGGTTCATCAATTGTTCCTCACAATCTGCTGCGAACAGCAATTATATATACGAAGGATGCTTTACTCATCGAGAACAAAATGGATGTGCAAACAATGACTGAACTAGAAGATAAAGTGCGCGAGGCTGTGGGCAAAGTAGTTGACCCCGAGACGGGCATGACTTTCGCCGAAATGCAGATGATTACCAATGTCAAGGAGGAAGAACCGGGCGCTTTCAAGGTGGAATTCGTTCCATCCAGTCCCTTCTGTCCCATCGCTTTCAAATTGGCTATGGACATAAAGAGTGTAGCGTTGACAGTTCCAGGTGTCAAGAAGGCATTGATCTACTGCCGCGGCCACATGATGGAACAGCAAATCAACGAAATGACCAACAAGGAACAACCGCAAAAATAGCTTTCCGATTTAATCTCTTTCTCAACGCAGGAGGGAAAGGTTACACGCGCGTAAAAGGTGAGCATGAAATTCTCTGCTGTGGCTCCCGAGTGCGCATTTCACCGAAAGGCGTAGAGGTTCTGACCGAACCTCTGGTTGACTATTGTCCATTGCATGAAGCTCTGTATGGAACCAAGCATATTGACAGGGATGTGGTACGCAGGAGTGTGGAAAAGAAAATAGAAGGATACGGCTTCTGTTGCCAAGATCGGCTTTTCGAAGCCGAACCAATAGTGGCATATGGAGCTTCGGAAATGATGCGCGTCTGGCTGGAGAAAGGTCTCATTGAATGCGCGGTTGTCGTTTGTGAAGGAGCAGGAACAGTCATTGCAACCAAAGGTAAGTTGGTCCAAACCATCGGCGCACGTTTGACGGGCATAATCAGAACTTCTCCGATCCAAGAGACTATTGAGCAAGTTGAAGCCGACGGCGGCGTGATCTTGGACAAAATAAGTGCCCGAATCGACCAAGTTGAAGGTGTCAAACGAGCTTTCGATCTAGGCTTCAGACATGTTGCCGTCAGTATAGCTGGCTTTCAAGCAAGGGCTATTAGTGAAATGAGAGATCTTGAGGCTGATGCAAGAGCAGATGTTGTGATCTTCTCTGTTTGCAATACTTGTGTAAGAGAAATCGATGTGAAATATATAGCCAAGGCGGACATAGCTTGTGCAAGTGCTTCGAAACTACTTCGAAACGATATCGGTAGGAGGGCACTTATGCAGTTAGGCATGACCATTCCTGTTTATGCACTGACTGAGAGAGGAAAAGAGCATATACTGGCATACCTTACCGCGTTCAAAGACAAGCTTGTTGTCTTCAGAGCAAAGCAATTACCATATCTGGCCGAAGACAAAGGACCGAGACTGAAAGGCTAGCCAAGCGATTGTTTTATATCATGTAGGGTGAAATGACCTGTTAAGGGCTGACAGATCTCAATGGTGAGCATAGAAGGCTTGTTGTTACTTGCTGTTGGCGGTACCATCGTATTGTTCGTTCTCCACTTCATTAACGAGGCTGCCCAGTCTCCTCATTCTTGTCGTGGTGTGGCGTGTGGATTTTGCTCTTTGTCGGCTCCTTTAGAGTTGTCTTGTTGGGTATTGGCCTCGCACTGATAATCAAATCTGTGCTGAGAAAGACCGTAACTCAGTCAGTGCCTTAGCCAAAGGTTGTAGTTCTGTTGATGCTTTTGTATACGAAAGCTTGGACCGATGACCAAAAACCTTAAAAGTTAATCCTAGTGTTATCTGTGTTGTCAAAAATATAAGGTGTTGAAAAGAAATTGGCAGTTGAAGGATTCTCAGGAACACGAACGCCAGTAGACGCCAAAGTAGGCGAACTGAACCCTCAATCTAGGGCAGTAAACGTAACCGCAAAAATAGTGTCAAGAAGCGAAGTCAGAAACATCGCAACGGGACGAGACGGACAAGCACACCGCGTGAGCGACGCGCTTGTCGGCGACGAAACAGGATGCATTTACCTCACACTATGGGACGACAACATTGAAAAGGTGAAAGATGGCGACACGATAATAGTCAAGAACGGCTACGTGAACTTGTTCAGAGGCAACATGCGTCTAAACATTGGCAGGTATGGAACTCTAGAGATTGCGAGCGAGGCTCTTGCGGGCGACGTGAACACGGAAAACAACGTGTCAACCCAAGTATACGAGCAGCCCAGACGCCCATTCAGAGGCGGCGACAGAGGTTACGGCGGTCGCGGCGGATTTGGCGGTCGTGGAGACTACGGTGGCCAAGAAAGAAGAGGCGGCTACAGACAAAGAAGATACTAGTCACTAGCTCAACGCTAGAAAAATTCCATACATTTTCTTCTAATCAAGACCACAGGTCTGCCTATCTTCATTCCTTCTGCTCCAACATTCGTCTTGCATCGTCTATACATGCCAAAAAATCATGATCCTTCTTCTCAGCATATTGCAGCCCAAGCTTAGCATAGAGATTCTTCCCTATCGCCTTTTCAAGCACCTGAACACCCACGCCAAAGATCTTCCTCAAACCTTCCATGAACTCCTTAGGCTTGTTGGGAATGTCCTCTCTTCTGAGAGAGCACATGCTTTGAAGGTGAAAATAAATCGCTTTTCTGCCACTTTCACCTAGGGTCAACAACCCATCATCTACAGCCTCAAGAAACGCTTGTTCAAATCGGTCATTTTCCGTTTCAGTCAAGCCTTCTCGATCCTCATAGCTCATTTACGTGGACGTGGAAGGCCAACAGAAGGAACATGTAGGCGTAGATAAACAGCAAGTCGACCGGATGACCAGCATAGTATGTGCCCTGTTTTGTCACGTAGCTGAAAAGCACATCGGCAAACGTGTTCAGAATGATTGCCCCATTAATAAATGCCCAGGATTTTCCCAGATTTCCGCCGAAGAAAATCAAGAGGCCAAGGATCGAAACGCAAAACAAAGAAAGATCAGAAAGCGGATATGCTACGTCAACTACCATCGTAATCAAGTCTGGTTCCGTTCCCATGAGGGGTATTATCACAGCAACTGAGACTGAAAAAGCCAAAATGATTGTCACAGCCAAAGACACAATCAAGGCCTTTCGTGTAAGAGCAGTGGCAAAAATCCTAACGTACAAGTAGAATCCTATGAATAGAGGGATATATCCAATCAGCCAAAAAACGTCGGCAATAGAAGGATAAGGTACCTCAACATTTAACACGAATGTGTAAACAGCCCATCCTGCTTCTCCGAGGAACCAAAACGCTAAGCCAGCGGTGAAAAAGAACCATATGATTGAAAACCGTTCTCCAATCTTATGCCAGTATTTCTTCAGAGGAAGCACTGATGAGGCAACGGCCAACCCTGCAATCAGTGGAGAAACAGCGTTGGAAAAGGGTCCTATGAGATCAGGATAAAAGCCTTGAAAAACGAAGACTAATGTCAATCCGACTAACAGAATCAGACTCGCCTTATAGATAGCTAACATAAGTATCATTCGACTTTTCGCTGTGATTGTCTCTGTTGCAATTTATGCTTTACGTATCATCAATAACTACTCAAAGAGTCTCGCCGGAAATCGAAGTGCAAACTCGCTTGAAGTTATCATTCTGAGTCTACCACAACATTTAAAATCTAATATCCGAAACATCACGTCAGAAAGAGGAGAAAATCACCATGTCCATAGGCAAAAAAGAAGAAAGAAAACCAACAGTTGATGAGTTGCTTGCCAAGGCTAAGAAACCCTCAATGCTGGCTCCACCCTTGCACAAATTCTACGGAGGAAAGCTTCAAGTAATGCCCAAATGTGCCATATCAAGTCCCGCAGATTTTGCAATGTGGTACACACCAGGAGTTGCCGCTGTATGCAAGGAGATTCAAGCAAACGTTGACAAGTCCTTTGAGCTTACGAACAGGTGGAACTATGTCGCCGTAGTATCCGACGGCACACGTGTTCTAGGTTTAGGCGACATAGGTCCAGAAGCAGGATTGCCTGTGATGGAAGGAAAAGGTATACTCTTCAAGTATTTAGGAGGCGTGGACGCATTCCCCATTTGCCTAAAAACAAAAGATCCAGATGAGATAGTCAGAGCATGCGAGCTAATCGAACCGACCTTCGGCGGCATAAATCTCGAAGACATTGAAAAGCCAAAGTGCTTTAAGGTGTTGGAAGAAGCAAGAGAACGCTTGCATATTCCAGTTTGGCACGACGATCAACAGGGAACGGCGACTGTGATTCTTGCTGGCTTAATCAACGCGTTCAAAATAGTCGGAAAAGACCCGAAGAATGCGTTGATAACACTTGTGGGTGCTGGTTCAGCCAACCTCAGAACTGCCTACGTGTTGATACGCTGGGGAGTCAAGCCGGGCAATATCATCTTAGCTGATACTAAGGGTGTCATATACGCGGGCCGAAAGGACTTAGTGAAAGATGAGGACCCATGGAAGTATGAGCTTTCGCAGAAGACTAATTCAGAAGGTAGATCGGGCGACATTGCTGAAGCCTTCAAGAATGCCGATGCTGTGGTGGCCGCCTCAAAACCTGGACCGGGCACGATAAAGAAAGAATGGGTGAGCAAGATGGCTGACAACTCGATCATCTTTGCTTGCGCAAACCCGATTCCGGAAATATGGCCGTGGGAGGCCAAAGAGGGAGGAGCCCGAATCGTGGCTACTGGAAGAAGTGACTTTCCGAACCAGGTCAACAACAGCCTAGGTTTTCCAGCCATATTCCGTGGTGTCTTAGATGTCAGAGCCAAGACAGTGACAGATGACATGTGCATAGCTGCAGCTCAAGAACTAGCGAAGTTCGCTGATGAACGAGGAATGCATGAAGAGGATATTCTGCCTAGAATGGAGGAATGGGAAGTCTATCCGCGTGAGGCAGTCGCTTGTGCGTTGAAGTCCATTGAACAGGGCGTTGCCCGAATCAAGCCGAGTAGGCAAGAGCTGTATGAGAGAGCTGTGGCGATAATCCAAAATGCCAGGGAATCTACAAAGCTGCTGATGAAAGAGGGTTTAATAAAACAGCCACCGCCAGAAGAGCAACTGCTGAAGTAAGGCAGAAGCGAATAACACCAAACCTTTCCTTTTTTCGTTTCAATGAGCAGAAAATTATTTAAACTCATCCATAGAACATAGGGTCGTATAGGGAGAAACTATGCGAACGGACTACATCCTCTACGTAGTAGCAGTATTGTTCTTCATCATCACCGGAGTAGTAGCAATCTACAGCATTGAGTTCCAGCAACTATGGATATTCGGAACTGCAGTGCTCGGAATCTTCTTCGCAGGGTTAGGCTATTCACAAAGACCAGGAACCAAATCCATAACAGTCGAAGTCACACCGTCTACGCCACAACCGGAACCAGTTCAGCCAATAGTAGCTGAAGTCGTGAAAGAAGAGGAACCTCCTGCACCCGTGGAAACCGTAACGACCGTAGCTCCAGTTCTCGAGCTTATGCAAGTAAAGGGCATAAAGGCGAAACGTGCGGAGCAATTGAAGGCTTTGGGAATAGACAGTGTTCAGGACCTTGCCAATGCTTCATCAGGCAAGCTGGCTGAGCAACTAAAGATAGCGCCGTATTTCACGGAGAAATGGATTCAAAGCGCGAAGGAACTGCTCCAGAAATCCTGAAACGATCAAAAGGGCAATCGCTAGGCTACGAGATTCAGGATTCTTATTATATTCCTTCTTTCCAACCGTCTTATTGCATCCAAGAATTCGTTCTTTTTCTTGCCGGTAACCTTGAAGTTCTGAAGCATGTCGGTTATCGGGACTTCAGGCCTGCCAAACATTAAGTGTCTGTTGTGGAGATGCTTGACTATTAGCCGTTCAAGTCGTCCACACCGCCATGTAGTATTCCGGATAAGCACAACTATCGTCTTAGCAATTCTCTTATCGCTCTTTTTTCCAGACAATCATGTCTCACATCTGCTACTATAATCTTGAAGTTTTTAGACTTTGCGTTCCAACGCCTTCAACCTGCGACTTTCCTCTCTTTGATCAAAACTGTGAGAAAAGTCACGACCATGCACAGCATTAGAGTTAGCGCTAGGATGAACTCGGACAATCAGGACTTGATGCGTCGTCAGTAAACATGTGAAATACAAAATACTCATATGTGCTGTTTGAGGCTGGCAACTCTTTGAGAAGAAGAGGGGGCAAGCCGTCAACTGTGACAGCGTATGGTCCATTGTCAAGCAACGACAATCTCTCCAACGAACCCTTCTGGATGATTTAAGATCTCCTTGATAAGGCTCTTGAGAAGGTCAGCGTTTGTTCCGCCTCTTTGCGGCCATTGGCAATTGACTTTGATCAGCACGACATCGTCTTTCCCTATCAATCCATAGGGATGGCTTGTTGTGTTGAAGAAGAATAAGCCGTGGTCCTCCATTAACTGCACGAGCCTTGACACTGCCGTGTCCATGTTTACTTCAAAGCCCGAAGCGTTTTGCACAAAGAACAGAGATGAGTTGCTTCCTATCACTAACGCTCTCCGTGCTCTCAGGTTCAGTGGAACGGGGAGGTACTTATCAAGGATTGGCGAATAGTTGCAAGTAAATGTGATAGATCCGAAAGCTACGACTAAGGAGCCCGCCAATAGAAGGGTCTTGGCCGCTTGCCAACTCCAAATGTGAGGAAGCGCTGTTTTCAACTTTCCAAAATCTAGAAGTGGTGCGAAAACAGCGATGAGAAAAAGGTGAATATTCAGGATTGCAGCTTTTTGGCATGGATACGTGACTCTCGAAGGCTTTCTGCCCGTCTTTATAATAAGCCACACAAGGCTTGCAACCGCCACAACGCCCATTTTCAGGACGTGTCTTCTATATCTAGCAGACCTTCCCATGAGACAACCCCGCAAACACATAATAAATGCAACGAGCCCGTATAAGAGCTTTCGCAGTAGTGGAGAAACCACATCAGCAATACTCAAAATTCATGCGCCCGCTTCTTTCTGGAACTCTTATCTGTATTATTCAGCAACTCTTAATAACACAATAGAAGGCGTTCTAAAACATCCAAAACCGAGAGGCTGAAGATGTGGTGAGGAATGGCTATTGTTGAAGGCAAGAATTGGAGCGATATATTTCTCGCGTTTGCTTGAGAATGAGGATTTGCTTGAGGCTATCAAGAACCGTGCGGAAGAATGCAAAGTAAGTGCTGGCGCTTTCATCTTGATAGGAGCTTTGAAAAAAGCAGTCATGGGTCTGTACAAAGCAGGCGAATACAAATGCATCGAGTTGGATGGCCCGTTCGAGATAGGGTCATGCATGGGAAACATAGCGGTTGACGAAAAAGGCGAAGTTATCATCCACGCGCATTTAGTCGTTTCAAATGATAAGGGTGAAGCCTTCGGCGGTCACTTGATGAAGGGCTCCAAAGTTGAGCCAATGGCAGAGCTGATGCTTTTCGAAGCGATTGGGATTGATCTGCGGAGATCTTTCGATGAGAAAACCAAGCTGAAGCTCCTCAAGCTAGGTTAAATCCTTCCTAAGCTGCAGTCCATGTGTGTCTCCATAATAATTCTTTAGTCGCCCAATCCCCTTGTATCCAATTCCTTCGTAAAGGCTTAATGCTTGAACGTTGTCCTCTCTCACTTCTAGGAAGCATGTTTCAACGTTCTTTTCTTTGAAAATTCTTTCGATTTCTTGCAGTAGTTTGAGCCCGATTCCTCTTCGGCGATTCTGGGGTGAGACGTCTATTGTGAGTATGTGGGCGATTGATGAACTTCCTTCAACGTGCACTGCGCCTATTATGAAGCCGACGATCTTGCTGTTCTCTTTGGCAACTAAGCTCAATGAGTTGTAGTCTGTTAGCAAGTGAGCTATTTGCCGTTTTGTGAATGCTTCCTTGCTGAAGCACTCTTTTTCGATCTCATAAAGCTCGTCTAAATGGTGTATTGATGCGGTTTCTATGCTTACTGTCATCTGAGCCATCATCAAACAGAATGAAATGAAAGCGCCGATTTAGCCTTTTCAGTCTTAGGCAATGCTCACTTGGGTACTCGTACTTGATTTCATAGCTTTTAATCCAATCCATTGTTGTGCTGCAAAGCCTATGAAGAATCTTAGCCATAAGGTTAGGAGGCGCATTAGGATTGTGGCTGTTGCGCTTACCCCTGGTGGCACGCCGAACAGCATAAGTAGGGTTGTCAGTGTGATTTCAGGCAGGCCGACTTCGAACGGTACGCCTATCGGTATGGATTTTACGGCTACAAAGATGGCTGAGATTACGAGTATTGCGCTCCAGCTTATCTGCGGGTACCCGATGGATAGGAATGTGAGGTAGAAAACCATTAGGGAGAATATCCATGAGATGGTTGAATAGGACACGGCAGTGAACAAGGTTTTGGGGGCATGAACGTATTCTTTCATGGCATCGTGAAATGCCTTTGTAGCTTCAACTAGCTCCGATCTAAGTTTGGTCAGCTTCCAGCGTCCTCTGCTAATGCGTTCTGCAAACCTGATCACTACATCAACTGTGCGGAAGGTCCAATTCTCTTTGACGGACAGAAGCAGAATCAGGACAAAAAAAAGCAAGGTTATAGAGACAAGGAACAATATTAGAGTGAGTAATATTCCAACGAGCAAGTTTTCAATCAGCAAAAGGGCAGCTCCTACCAACAGGGTAACAATGTTTAGGCCCATTCCGATCAGTCTTTGCGCCACTATGGAAGCTGTGGCCTTTCCTGCCGCTCCGTTTTGCTCCTTGTTCACTAGGTAGATTTTGGAGAGCTCTCCGCTTACTGATTCTGCTGGAATCATTGTGTCGATGAAAATGCCAACCCACACGTAGAGGAATGATCTTAGGCGCGAAATCCTCACTGAGAGGAACTTCAGCAGTGAATGCCATGCAAACGTATAGAATAGCGTGTCGAGAATTACCAATACCGCGGCTAGGAGGTAGACGCTGAGGTTGATTTGCTGGACAGTTGCGCTGATTTGTTGGATGTCCACGTGGAAAATGTATATGTAAGCAAAGAAGGCCACGAGTCCTATGAGCGGCACGGCGAAGGTTTTCCACGTGACCTTGTACTTCGCTGAATCCATTAGAGGTTTGCACCTGGCAATGACTGCAAGAGGACGTGTAACATGATTATATAGTTTGTCAATGTCCACCACAGAATGGGCAAGTGTCTGGCGTGATAAGGCTTAACTATGCTCTGCCTCAATGGTTAATTGGTGTCTTCATTGGATTTGAAAGGCGTCCATTTTCTGCTCACCTACAAGTGCGATCTAGAGTGTGATCATTGTTTCGCTTGGGGCGAGTCTCAAGCCAAGGGCGTGTTTACTCTAAAGCAGATAAGAGACATTCTTGGAGAAGCGAAAAAGCTGAAGACAGTGACTTACGTTTCGTTTGAAGGTGGCGAACCTTTCCTGTTCTATCCGATAATGGTTAAGGGTGTTGAGGAGGCGGCTGAGCTTGGTTTTCACGTTGAGGTTCTCTCGAACTGCTATTGGGCTAGCTGTGTTGACGACGCGGTGGAGTGGCTTCTTCCGATAGCAAAGGCTGGGAACGTTGAATTGACCTTGAGCAGCGACCTTTATCATGGAGAGAGCTGGGAAACCGAGCTTGTGAGGAATGCCGTGAAGGCTGCCAATAAGCTTGGCATGAAAGCTGGCATACTGGCTGTGAGTTTTCCGAATGCTGAAAAGCCATGCCCGACGGAGATTGAGGGAGCGAAAGTCGGCTTATGGGATCTGATGTACCGAGGGAGGGCATCTGAGAAGCTGGTGGAGAAAGCTAGTAGAAAGCCTTGGCATGAATTCACAAAATGCCCCTACGAGAATTTCACCAAGCAAGAAAGAGTTCACATTGATCCCTTTGGATACGTGCATGCCTGTCAGGGTATCTCGATTGGCAACGCTTGGCAGAAGCCCTTATCGAAAATAGTCGAAGAGTATGATCCCAACAAGAACCCGATTCTCGCACCATTGGCCCGTGGCGGTCCGAAGGCGCTAGTTGAAGAATTCGGTTTGCCTCATGAAAAGAGCTATGCTGATGCTTGCCACTTGTGTTATTTGGCACGTTGTGCACTGCGAGGCAAGCACCCGGAGATTCTTGGTCCGCCTCAAATGTATGGAGTGGTCGAGTAATAATATAAAGAAGCTATCGCTCCTAAGTAGCGAGTTAAGGCGATGTTGATGCTGTCACGAGACGAAGCTTTAGAATTGGTTAAGAAACACGTTTCAAAGAGAAATGTTGTTTATCATATGCTCGCTGTTGAGGCCATAATGCGAAGCACTGCGAAGTATTTCGAAGAGGATGAGGAGATTTGGGGTTTGGTGGGTTTGCTTCACGACGTTGACTACGAGAAGACTGAGGCTACGCCTGAAAAGCATAGTTTGGTGGCTGAAGAAATATTGAAGGGTTCGATTCCAGACGAGCTGATAAAGGCCATAAAGACCCACAATTCAAAACACACTGGCATCATGCCAGAAAACCGCATGGAGAAAGCGTTGATCGCGTGCGACGCCATTTCGGGTTTGCTGGTGGCTTGTGCGTTGGTTATGCCCTCGAAGAAGTTGGCAGACGTGAAGGCTGAAAGCGTTGCCAAGAAGCTTAGAGACAAAGACTTTGCCAGAGGAGCCGAAAGAGAGAGAATCTTGGTTTGTGAGGAAGCCGGAATTCCTAGGGACAGGTTCTTTGACTTGGCCTTGTCTGGGCTGAAGAGCGCTGCTTCGCAAATAGGACTATAAAGCTGCGCTGCACTTTTCTGAATTCAATTCTTAAATAGAAATAGGCTAGACTAATTATGCTGTGTGAAAGGGTTCGGTGTAGCACATGTCAGAAATCGTTAAAGAGGTTGAGCTGAAGAAGATTCGTCCAAGCAGGCTTAACCCGAGGCTGGAAGTTAACATTGAGCGTTTGAATGAGCTTGCTGAAAGCATTAGAGAGGTTGGGCTGCTTGAACCCATTATTGTTAGACCTGTTGACGGCGAGTTTGAGGTTGTAGTTGGTGAGAGGCGGTATAGGGCTTCCCAGCAGGCTGGTCTTGAAAAAGTGCCCGCTATTGTGAGGGAGTATAGTGATGATGAAGTCGTGCAATTGAACCTTATTGAAAATGTTCAGAGAGAGGAGCTTAGTGCGATTGAGAAGGGCAAAGTTTGCAGGTACTTGTTGGACAAGTGCCCTGAAAAATACCCTACACAAAAAGCTGTTGCAGAGAAGATTGGCGTAAGTGATGATGCTGTTTCTGCTTGGTTGCGGTCGGTTGAGGTTGTTCCAGAGGAGGTTCAGACACTTGTTGCGCCTTCAACCATTTCGGGTGAAGTACCTGAGGGCAAGATTGATTATGCTACCGCGGTCAAGGTGGGGCGTCAAGTCAAGGAGCCAGAGAGGCAGGTGGAGGTGATTAGGAAACTGGCTGAAAAACACTTGCCAACGAGGGAAAGAACTCAGATTATCGAGAGGGTAGCACGTGAACCGGAGAAGCCGATAGGAGAGGTTTTTGAAGAAGTGGCTGAAGCCCCTTGTGAAGTGCAGTTTAGCGGCATTGATAAGAAACCGATACTTGAGGGCAAGAAAACTCAAACTTCGAGAACCACCATCCCCGATCCCAAGATAAAAGCGGGAGCAACCGTTCACGCATCGATTTCAGAGCCGCATATCGCAGACCTACGAATAACATCTGTGGAAAGAAAGAAACTGAAATATTTCAACGAAGAAGATGCTGAGCGCGAAGGCGGATACACGCTAAACGAGTTCAAGAGGATATGGAAAGAAATCCGCGGAGAATGGAACGAAGACCAGCTCGTCTACGTCATACATTTCGAGAAGCTGTAGTAAACAGGACAGTTGCAGGTTGCACTAAATTCTCTGATCACCTATGACAGCATAGTCTTCTGGACTTTTTATTCCAAATCCTAATTCCACGGCTCTGCGAACTTGTCCATAATTCCACGGATCTTCTGTTAAGCTTGAACCTTCGTAGCTTTTGATCACCTTTATTGCTTCTACATCAAGTGCTGTGCGGTCTCCTGATGCCATCACAAGATCTGGGGTTCTCAGCTCTCCACATGCTGGTCCACCTGAAATGAAGCATTTTCGCCCATCCATTATGGCCAGATCGGGGTACACGACCAAGTTCAGATCAGCAATCTTCTCCTCCAGATGTCGAGCATGAAGCATCCCCCTTTCCCAAGGCTTCATAAACCCCACGGAGAGCTTTAGGCTTAGCGTGAACTTTGCCCATCTGTGTGTTTTCATGCAGCAAACATGTACGAGCTTCTTCGCATGTAAAGCACTTTCAGGCAAACTTACGTTTTTGAGATATTTACCACCTGTGCTGACTTTGACCCATTTGCCTTCATCGAAAAACACCACTTCAGCGCCAGCCTCTTCCGCTTTCTTCAGCATTCCAGTCTCTTCGAACACCTTGCGAGTAGAAAGCGACGACATAGACGACTCGCCGACAAATACCTTCTCAGCACCATGCTCGTAAAGCAACTCAACCACAGCCTTAACAAAATCAGGATCACTCGAACCCGGCGGAGCATCACCCGTGTTGAAATTCGGCTTCAACCATATCTCATCACCCTTCTCGACAACCTTACCGAAACCACCAATCAGATCAACAGCCCTCAAAATGCTCTCCTTTGACCCCTGTCCTTCAACAGAAACCTTACTCACCAATGCCTTGCCATCCCTCACAAACACGTTTTCCCTACGCGTGCCGATTCCCACTTCAGTACCCAAGCAAACCACTACCCATCGCAATACCGCAACGAAAGATTTAGCCTTTAACCCAAACGAGCTCAAACATCACCGACACCAAGTCAGCCCTGTATTGAGAAGCCTCAGCTCAAGCTGTATATAGAGAAGGAGGTAGAGTCTCCGAGAGGACCAGACGAAACCAACTGACTTATCTGTTTTCTCCAAGGCCTTGCTTTCCCCAATCATCCGACGCCTCCTCAAGAAAACCAGAACAACTAATACATCAATCAACAATACACCAGTCCATAAAGCAAACACCTTAGTAACGGATATCCAAGCAATCCGTAATGCTTCGTCAGCCTTCTCAATACAACCGTCAATGTCCGATCTATCAAGTCGTTCAATCGCATTCTGCAGTAGCACTCTGCTTCTTAGCAAAGAGCGTTCGATCTCTTCCACGTCTGACGGAAAAATCAGCGAAACCCCGAATGCCTTTCCTATGGACAGCACGGTTCTTGCCTCTCTCACTTTCTGAACTGCTTTCAGCATGTCTTGAATAAGAGTGCCGTTGCCGAACGGGCCTTGCGAAGCTGGCTTCAGCGTCACTGTTTGCTTGTCTTCGAGTTTCAAGTCAAGCGTGGTGTTGAAAGCATAGTTAGAGTAGGGAATAACCTCTGGAATGCTTTGCTGTGAGCCGAAATGCCTACTATCCATCCAATTGAAAAGCCTCCAGGTGGGGTCAACGGGCACCCATCCATAATTCTCCAAGCAGTATTCAGCCCACATATGTCCGTCCTCTGTAGTTTCGGTGTCAGAACGGAAAGCGAAGCCAGCCTCGACTCTTGCCGGAATTCCCAAAGCTCTGCACAAAGCAACGAACAGGTAGGAGTATTCTGAACAGTCGCCCGTCTTATTCATCAATGCCCAAAGAGCCCCCCTTTCCTCATCTTGTATGGCATAGCGCAAGTATGTGGTCACAAAATCATATACTCTGGAAACCTTGCTTAGTATGCCATTCAGTCCTGCCGTGAGGTTATAGGCTTTTGAAACTATTTCCGGATTATCCGATTGTACGAAGGGCTCTGGCTTGGTGTACTTATCGTACAAGTCAGAATCCCTGTAGTAGTTTGGTATCAAGCTCGAGTTGATCACGTAACGAGTCTCAGAAGAAAGCACAATATAATCGATTTCAGCGGAGAAATTCTGCTTAGCATCAATTCTCACATCGTCCCAGTAGGCATAAACATTCTCAAAGCTATCATTCAGAAGTACAGGCTGCCCGTGGGACGAAGAGATATTGCTTATGATAACGTAGTGACGCGCAGTCTCGTTCCTAATCAGAGGAATAAAAAGCCTCCCGTCTGGAACAACCTGAAGCGTGGGATTGCGTATTTCAACCAAATGCCTAATCGTTCCGACAAAAACGTTGTTCACGTCGTATCTCAGAAAATCCTCAGGTTCGTTTTGCACTGCAAGCGAAGGCTGCAAGAAGATGAAAGAACAAGAAAGAAGCATACCAAACAAGCAAACAAAGACTACTGCACGCTTATGTCTAAGGTCCATAGCATTCTCTTTCCAACCAGAAGCAATCACAAATTAATATAAAAGCGTCAAGGTCTATAAGGAATGAACCAAACATCAGCGGACGTGAAGACCATTGGCCTCGAACCTGACAAAGGAAAAACTCATCGAAATGTACCGGAAAATGGTCGAGATTCGCCTCTTTGAGGAAAAAGTCTTCGACCTATATGGTCAGAACCTTGTTCCAGGCACCATTCACCTCTACGCGGGCGAAGAAGCCGTGGCGGTCGGTGTCTGCAGCGCATTAAGAAAGGAAGACTATGTGACAAGCACTCACAGGGGACACGGGCACTGCATAGCAAAAGGAGCTGATCTAAGACGAACCATGGCTGAAATCCTAGGGAAGAAAACTGGCTACTGCAAAGGCAAAGGCGGATCAATGCACATCGCAGACTTCAACATAGGCATGCTAGGCGCAACAGCAGTCGTCGGAGCCGGCTTGCCCATAGCAGTAGGCGCAGGCCTCTCCGCAAAGCTTAGAAAGACCAACCAGATCGTGGCTTGTTTCTTCGGCGAGGGCGCCTCAAACCAAGGAACCTTCCACGAAAGCTTAAACATGGCTTCCACGTGGAAACTGCCGATAGTTTTTGTTTGTGAAAATAATCTTTACGCTATGGGAACTCGACAGTCAAGAGTAATGAATATCGAGAATGTTGCAGATAGGGCAGTAGCATATGGAATGGAAGGCGTGGTCGTCAACGGAAACGATGTTATGGCAGTTCATGAGGCGACCATTAAGGCTGCTGATAAGGGCAGAAGAGGCGAAGGACCAAGCCTTATTGAGTGCAAGACCTACAGGCACAAAGGACATTCACGCGTTGACCCTGCTAAATACCGACCCAAAGACGAGGTTCAAGAGTGGCTACGGCGAGACCCAATCAAACTTCTGAAAGAGCATCTAATGCAGAAGCATTCTGCAGCAGAAGCTGAACTACAGACGATTGAGAAGGAAGCCGCGTTAGCGATTGAAGAAGCTGTGAAGTTTGCGATGGAAAGTCCCTATCCCGCTTCGGAAGAAGCTCTGCAGGACGTCTATGCCTGATTTCGGAGGAGCCAAATATGCGAAAAATAACGTTTAGAGAAGCTTTGCGCGAGGCTTTGCAGGAAGAGATGCGAAGAGATCTCACGGTCTTTCTTCTGGGAGAGGATATCGGCAGATACTGGGGAGGAGCATTCAAAGTCACTGATGGCTTAGCCGAGGAGTTTGGAGATGAGAGGGTAAGAGACACACCCATATCCGAATCCGCAATCGTCGGCACTGCCGTAGGCGCAGCAATAACGGGTATGCGACCTGTGGCCGAAATAATGTTCGGCGACCTAACCGCCCTAGCCATGGATCAGATTGCGAACCAGGCGGCAAAGATTCATTACATGTTTGGCGGACAGGCCAAATGCCCACTCGTCATCAGAACACCCTTCGGCGCTGGAGTGAACATTGCTTCTCATCATTCGCAAAGCTTGGAAGCTTGGTTCATGCACGTTCCAGGCTTGCTTGTGGCTATACCTTCAACGCCTTACGACGCAAAAGGACTCTTGAAGACAGCCATCCGAGGGAACAATCCCGTCCTATTCTGCGAACACAAACTGCTATACCCGATTGAAGGCGAGGTCCCAGAAGAAGAATACACTATTTCTTTTGGAACAGCAGAAGTAAAGCATGAAGGCTCAGACGCGACAATAGTAGCCACTTCATACATGGTTAAAAAGGCCCTTGACGCAGCCAAGACGCTTGACAAGGAAGGTTTAAGTGTGGAAGTCATTGACCCAAGGACTCTGACGCCGCTTGATAAGCAGACAATAGTCAGATCGGTCAAAAAGACAGGACGCATTGTGATCGTGAGCGAAGACTGTAAAACCGCTGGCGTAAGCGCTGAAATTGCGGCTGTGGTGGCTGAGGAAGCCTTGGACTACCTTGACGCTCCGATAAGAAGGCTAGCTGAACCAGACACGCCTATCCCGTTTAGCCCACCCTTGGAGCAATACGTCATCCCAAACGAAAAAACCATAATCAAAGCCGTAAAGGAAATGGTCTAGAATGGTAACCAAAGTCGTCATGCCCAAGCTCAGTCTTACAATGAAGGAAGGAACAGTCGGCAAGTGGTACAAGAAAGAGGGGGACACTGTCCAAAAGAACGAGCCAATCGTTGAAGTAGTTTCAGAAAAAGCTACCTACGACTTAGAAGCTCCAGCTTCAGGAATATTGAGAAAAATCATGGTGGAAGAAGGCGTGGACGTTCCCGTAAATCAAGTGCTAGCGATAATAACAAGCCCCGACGAAACACTGTCAGAAACAGATATGGTCGCAGAAAAGCCAAAAGCAGAGAAGGACCCTGAGGTTTTGGCTTCGCCTTCTGCAAAACGTCTGGCAAAAGAGTACGGCATTGGCTTATCCCTAGTCAAAGGCACTGGACCTGACGGGCGGATCGGTCAAGAGGATGTTGAACGGTTTGTCCAGGAAAGCCATGGAGTGTTTTCGAAGGTTAAAGAAACGATTGAGCTGACTGGGTTCAGAAAGACTTCCGCCGAACGGGTTTCTATGAGTTTTAGGACGGCTCCACATAGCACAATAATGATGGAAGTTGACGTTTCACATGCCGCGGCGTTGCACCAGAAACTTCACGTATCTTACACCGCAGTTTTAGTGAAGGTCGTAGCAGAGGCATTGATTGAACACTCACTAATCAATTCATCCTTAGACGAGAACAAGATCAGGATTTTTGAATCGGCAAACGTTGGTGTGGCAATGGCAACAGAGAACGGGCTTGTCGTCCCTGTCATACACAATGCTGAGAAGAGATCTCTTCAGGAAATAGAAGAAGCAATTGAAGAGTTAGGCGCGAAGGCGAGGCATGGAAAGCTGACTAAGAAAGATGTGTCAGGCGGAACTTTCACCATTACAAACTTGGGCATGTACGATGTTGACCTTTTCACCCCAATAATTAATCCGCCTGAAGCTGCGATTCTCGGTGTCGGAGCGATAAAAGAAAAGCCTGTTGCGATTGACGGCAAGATTGTGGTCAAACCTCTAATGATGCTGAGCCTCTCATATGACCACAGAATCGTTGATGGTGCGCCTGCAGCCGAATTCCTGAGAAAAGTTAAGGGGAAAATCGAGAAAATCGCGGGAGCAGAAGGCTAGGATGCTATCTTCCAGCTTCTTCTCTGCTGATGGCTTCTGTGGCCTCATTGAGACTTTTTCTAACCAGCTTCAGCTTGACATCTTTTATCATTGTCACGCCGCGGCTAGTGAGTATTGATCCTGCCCAAACCATGACGAGAAAGATGAAGAATACTAGGCATACGTTGCTGAATGTGGCAGCCGCTTTGACGAAATCTGCTTCCTGTGCTGTCGGAACTGGGATTAGCTGTGGAATTTGGGCTCCGCTCAGGAATATCCACATTGCGAGGCATGCTGGCAGGATAATGAAGATTAACCCTATGGCAAGCAGCGTGTAACCAGTGTACTTCTCTATCTTCTGCGCTTGTTCTGGGTTCATGGAAAACGAATTGCCAACTCGCTTATTAAAAGGTTTTTCAGGAAATACTTGCGACACTCATACGAATTCTCTTCATTCCGAGTTTCAGAAAGCTGCAATTTCCACCATTAGTGTTTCTTGCTTTCTGTTCGTCTAATCAGACGGGTAGTAGACAAGTTGGCTCTGATATGCTGGGTCAAGTCCTACCTCTCCAATAGCGTTCTCAATCCCTTGTCTTATCGTTTCATTTTTCAGCACAAGATGCTGAAGCAGGCAGATGGTCGCTTCGTCCGTGTGGCTTCCTAATATTGGTCCGCTCCAGCCTATGTAGACTTTAGCTCCCTTTCCCACAAACGCCTTCGCCATGTCCGAATATGCAAGCCCCTCGCATCCCATCATAACAACGGTTGTATTGGAGAACGTGCCCCTAGCTCTTCACTCGATGAAGCCCTTGTTTATCCCAAAATACTCTTGGCTTCCCCCGCTTGAACGAACATTGTAATATATCTTCACAAACTGCCCATCCAGCTGTTCATAAATGTATTTCGTACTGCTGTAAGGTTCTGCCGAGAGAAACCCAACGGCCTTTCTCTCAGGGTTTGCACCAGGATACACCCTTAGAATCACTATACCATAGCCGTACGTTGGCAGATTTCTGTAGAGGTCTACCGTGACCTTTTCGCCTTGATAATAATCCACGCTATAGCCTGCTTGCTGCAAAATGCTCGTGACTGTGTCAACGAAAGTCTGGTTCGGTATTGTGAGGCTTAAGTGGTCTACTATAGCTGCCTTGCGCTCTGACGTTGGGTTGACTGGATTTGTTGATAGTTGATTGAGCATTGAATGGATGAACAATGCTGAAACAGAAAAAGCTAGAATAGCAATAAGAATAGCCAAACCAGTGCGATGTCGTCCTTTCTTCCTTTCCCGGACCTTGCTTTTCATTTCCACGAGCTTCCTTTCAGCTTTCATAAACCAAAGCCCTCTCCATTAGTTGGAGAAGGAAGGCACAAGCGGAAGCTACCTTTTCCTCTCTCTTCACTTAAAAGTTAGATTCGCGATGCCATTTAAGACTTTTTGTATTGCCAAAACGGCCTTGAGAAGCACGCTTCAGTGAAGGTGAGACTTCCTATCTGGATTCCTTATTGCTCCTTTATCTATTTTGGAAAATCTTAAGTGTCCGGTCACAGAAAAGCCATTGAGCCACCATGAAGGTTGCAGTGTACTATAGTCAAAGTGATATACGGATAGAAGAGAAGCCATTTCCCAAGATTGGCGACAATGAAGTTCTTGTTCAAATGAGGGCTTGTGGTATATGCGGCTCAGATCTGATGGACTGGTACCTCAAAACACGTGCGCCATTAGTCCTCGGTCACGAACCAACAGGAATAGTTACTCAAAAAGGGAAAAAGGTCAGAAGCTTTGATGTTGGTGACAGAGTTTTCGTGCACCATCACGTGGCTTGTTTGAAATGCCACTACTGTCTGCATGGAGAATACACTTTATGCAATCAGTTCCACGAAACAAACATTAGCCCTGGCGGTTTTGCTGAGTACTTCAGAGTTCCAGCGCCAAACTTGCAGCTGGATACTCTGAAAATCCCTGAATCTTTGCCCTTCGATGAAGCTACTCTAACAGAGCCTGTCGGCTGTTGCTTGCGAGCCCTTAGGAAGTGTAGCATCAAGAACGGTGATTCACTAGCGGTGATAGGGGCTGGGCCCACTGGAATCATTCACTTAGCCCTGTCAAAGATTCTTGGGGCTCAGAAGATAATCGTCAGCGACCCGATTGACTACCGCTTGCTTGCAGCCAGAGAATTCGGAGCTGACATTGTTGTCAACCCGAAGAATGAGGATTTGCTGGAGATCGTTCGAGCTGAGACTGATGGAAGAGGAGTCGACATGGCTGTTGTAACTGCGCCAAGCATAGAAGCATATGAAACTGCAATGAAGATTTGTCGCAAAGGCGGTAAAGTCTGCGTTTTTGCACCAACCACGCCACGCGAATATCTTCAGATCAGCCCGAAAGAGTTGCTCTTCACAGAAATTCAGATAATTCCGTCCTATTCGACTTCGCATCTTGAGACGAAAGAGGCGCTGGAACTCATGAATTCGGGAAGGCTGGATTTGAAGGATTTGATCACCCATCGATTCAAGCTTGCAGACACTGCAGAAGCCTTTAAGACTGCAAGGGAGAGTAAGGAAAGTTTGAAAGTTGTCGTTATGAATGAGTGATCTGAGAATGAAGGTAGCTATGCTTTATGGTGTTAAGGATCTGCGAATAGAAGACGTTGACGTGTCGAAGATCAACGCTGGAGAAGTTCTCGTCAGAGTGAAAGCAGCCACGACTTGCGGCACAGACCTGAAGATATTTCAAAGAGGATACGTTGAAAAGATAATAAAACTTCCAACGGTTTTCGGCCACGAGTGGGCAGGAGAAGTGGTT
>Ga0315279_10001555_pt1 | contig 37808 bp, 34 predicted proteins | sample YL17G06_20_MG_FD_203694 | JGI IMG/M metagenome (GOLD analysis project Ga0315279, IMG submission 203694) | Sediment microbial communities from Yellowstone Lake, YNP, Wyoming, USA - YL17G06_20 | ecosystem: Environmental > Aquatic > Freshwater > Lake > Sediment | place: USA: Wyoming | collected...
ATCAGGTTTTCCATTTAACAGGGTGAATCCCCTCCCACCGGTGGAGGGGAGATTTGCTGGATGTCTTTACTCATCTTGAAGGATGTATTGGAAAACATTTATGCCTCACCTTTTGAACGTTACTAATACATTTGTATTAAAAAGAGCAAAATCATAGGGATACCTTTGGTGATAGGACAATGGCCGAAAGGAAAATAAAAAAAGAAAAGTCTCGAATTGTCCTCGCAGGAGACATCGGTGGGACAAAAACCCGGCTCGGTCTTTTTCGTGTCAGAGGACGGCACTTCCACCGGATCTTTGAAAAAACCTTTATGAGCCAACGTTATAAGGGATTGGAAGGGATCCTCAGAGATTTCATTAAGGAACGGAAGGAGATCGGAGCAGCCTGTTTTGGTGTAGCGGGTCCGGTGATCGAGGAGAAAGTGATTGCTACCAACCTTCCATGGCGCCTGGACCGCGAAGCTCTTCAAAAGGAACTCTCCCTCGCGAAGGTAGAGTTGATCAATGACCTTGTCGCAAACGCTTACGGGGTTACCGTTTTAAAGAAGAATGACTTTGAGGTCCTCAATCCCGGCAAAAGAGAGGAGGGCAATGCGGCCCTCCTGGCGGCCGGGACAGGCCTCGGGCAAGCCATTCTCTTCTGGAGCAGGAGCCGCCATGTGCCGTCTCCCTCTGAGGGTGGACATGTCGAATTCGGTCCAAAAAACGATTTAGAGATAGAACTATTCCGGTACCTTTTTGATCGTTTCGGTCACATCAGTTATGAGCGGGTACTTTCGGGAACAGGTCTTCTTCATATCTACCAGTTCCTGAGAGATTCAAAAAGATGGGGTCCAGAGCCGGAATGGCTCTCTAAAAAGATAAATCGAGGGGATCCTTCTGCCGTCATTTCTGAGACAGCTCAACAAAAGAAGAACCGAATATGTGTAATGGCGTTAGATATCTTTGCTTCCATCTATGGTGCTGCGGCCGGGAACCTTGCCCTCCAGGTAATGGCTGTTGGGGGAATCTACATCGGAGGAGGAATCGCACCCAAGATCATCTGGAAACTCAAAGACGGAACTTTCATGCAGGCTTTCAAAGACAAAGGACGACTCTCAGAATTCGTTGCACAGGTACCTGTCAAAGTGATCATGAATGATGGAGCGGCTCTTCTTGGGGCTGCCTCCCGGGCAACCGATCTCTTGAAAGAGTAGTGTTATGTGAGACTCTACTCTAATGTTGCATTAAATCGGCAGATGAGTGTGCTTCCAAAATTTTATAAAGCGGTTCTTTTCTATATTTTATGGGTAACATGCGATTTCACCTGAGGTGGCTTTTGCAAAATGTCTGGAACCGGAGCAGTGAAACGGTAAACGGTTCCGCTATAAAGCTTTGGCGATAAATCGCCCGGCGCTGTAACTGTCTATTTTATTTTTAGCCGGCCCAGCACACCCACCTGCCTTTGGCAGTGTTTATTATCAACTTTAAGGTCTACTCTAACGTTCATGAGCCTTTCATCCGACGTTAGGGCATGGAGCCTGAAAGAGGTGATTCCCTGATCCCCATATTTTCTCAAAGCATCGGTATGCTGACATCAGATGGTCGACTCCTGTTCACGACGCGTATCGCCCGTCTGTTCGCCTATGGATTCCTCTCCGTTGTCCTGGTCCTTTATCTCGCCCAGGTTGGATTGAGCGAAACGCAGATTGGCCTCCTTCTCACTTTGACATTGATTGGGGATACCATCATTTCTCTGTGGATAACAACGACAGCTGATCGTATTGGCAGGCAGCGGATGCTCATCGTGGGTGCGGGCCTCATGGTGTTCGCAGGGATTTTATTTGCATTGACTCGCAACTTCCTCCTCCTTTTGATTGCGGCCACCATCGGTGTGATCAGTCCGAGCGGCTATGAGGTCGGGCCGTTCTTGTCGATCGAGCAAGCCGCGTTGTCGGAGATCCTTCCAAACGAAAGACGGACACGGGTTTTTGCCTGGTATAACCTGGTTGGCTCATTTGCCACTGCCTTAGGTTCTCTGGCAGGCGGCTCATTGGTACAAGCCCTTCAGGGCTTGGAAATGCGGCCACTGGTGAGCTACCGGGCGGTTGTGATTGGCTATGCCGCCATAGGGCTGATGTTGGGCCTTTTGTTCACTCAACTTTCATCGGCAGTAGAGCTTTCCCAAGCATCTGACCCTTCCCAAAAGCTCAAGGGTCGTTTCGGCCTCCACCGGTCACGAGGTGTTGTGCTCAAGCTGTCAGCACTTTTCTCGATCGATGCATTTGCAGGTGGTTTCGTTTTGCAGAGCATCTTGGCCTACTGGTTTCACGTTCGTTACAACGTACCGCCAGGGTTGCTCGGAAGCATCTTCTTCGGAGCGAATATCCTTGCCGGCATCTCAGCCTTGACAGCGGCATGGGTGGCATCCAAGATCGGGTTAATCAAAACGATGGTATACACACATATTCCCTCGAACATCTTGTTGATATTAGTACCCCTCATGCCGAACCTCCCGTTGGCGATCGCTGTCCTTCTGATGCGTTTCAGCATCTCTCAAATGGATGTACCGACACGCCAATCATACACGATGGCCGTCGTGAGTCCGGACGAGCGATCCGCCGCTGCTGGCATCACCGGGATTGCGCGGACAACCGGCGCGTCCCTATCACCCGTCATTGCCGGACCACTGCTCGGTAATGCGGCTTTGCTGAGTGTCCCCTTTTTCCTCTCCGGCGGCCTTAAAATCATCTACGACCTATTATTGTACCGCAGCTTCCGCGCGATCAAACCGCCGGAAGAATAAACAGCCGAAGGCCCGGGACAAGCTGTAAAAACATAAATTTTTTCATTCGTTTTTGACCCCAATTTTTCTCATTAGAACTAACCAAAAATATTTGAAATTTTGCCCCTCACCCTCCCCCTCTCCCCGACGGGGAGAGGGTGGGGTGAGGGGGAACTAAGTGATAAATGTTAGAGATAAATTCTCAGATTTAATCGTGTAAGAATCTAAAAAGTATAAGAGAGTCCTCCAAAGAAATTCCGCTCCGGTGAAGGATAGTAATTCGGTCGTCCAAGGAAGTCCAAAACTCCATATTCTGCATACTTACGATTGGTAAGATTGTTAATACCTACAAAGGCCTTGAGCCCTTTCCAAGAATAGGAGAGTTTAGCATCCAGGCTGTAATATCCGTTCAGTAACTCAACCTGATTGGCCCAATCACTGATGAAGCGACGAGCCCCCACGATATTTGCTCTAACACCTAACTGAAATCCCTTTCCGAAATCGACCTCCGTTCCAATCGAACCTTTATGTCTTGGGACGCCGGGTATATCGTTTCCCGAAAAGGCCTCTCCACGAAGAATCGGTCTGATATAACCGTAGTTGCCCCCCACCCATAGCCATGGAAAAGGTTTTGCCTTTACCCCAACCTCCACCCCTTGGCGTCGTGTTCTTGGATAGTTTTCGTTGGAGAATGTGAATGGATTGAAAAAGATCTCGTCGTGAAGATCGATCCAGAAAAACGTCAAATTAGCCTCGATTTGATCGGTGAAAGCGTGGCGGATCCCTGCTTCGTAATGATATCCGGTCTGGGGTTTCATCGCAGGATTCACCTGAACCTTAATCACCTCGAAGGTAGTGGGGGATAAGATAAATTGAATCAATTCGTCAGAAACAGGAAACCGGAAACTTCTCTTTACACTAAGGAAGGCAGAAGAATTTTTACTAAAAAGATAATTGAGACCCATGTTCCAAGCAGGTTCGGAATCTCTTGCCGTATCCTTTGATCTTGGGACGTCCTGTGAGATCTCGAACGTCACCCATTCTTGCCGGCAACCCAGGGATAAGATCAGATTGTTGAGAATAGAAAATTCATCCAATACGTAGACACCTGTAGATCTTTTTGTAACCCCCGAATGATTGGGTCCCGAGTAGGCAGACTCTGAGAAGATATCTAAATTCGAATTATAGAAGTCTAATCCGAGGGTCAATTTATTGGAAAATTTCAACAAGGGTGCTTGAAGGATATATTTTGGGGTAAATCCCCATGTATTCACATTTGTTTTACTGTTGAAAGAGTAAGAGGGAAATAAAGTAGCTACCTCCCGATGGCGATAGGAGAGATCGGTTTCGACCCGGCCCAAATCGCCTAACTTAGCCTTTAGGCCGAATGCACCAAAACTGTCTTCTGTCTCAGCCTTATCAAAAGGATTGCGGGCAGAGCGTCTGTCCAGTTCATAAATATTTTTGAGGAGTGCTCCAGGTAAACCGGTATCGTCTTGATGGAAGCCCGCATTGAAGTTGAAACTTACATCCTCACTCAGATCATAGATAACTTTTCCTCCAACATTTTTTGCTTTCAAGAATCCGTTATCACGATATCCATCTGTTGAATTGTAATCGGCACTAAGGATGGCAGAAAGAGGTCCCAACTTTCCACTGATCAAACCACTCTCCTTGTTATAGCCGTAACTTCCGATCACACTTTCCACACCCGCCGAGAGGGATTTTTCAGGCTTCTTTGTAATGATATTGACCACGCCTCCGACAGCATTGTCGCCATAGAGAACACTTCCAGCCCCCCGGACAATTTCAATTCGCTCCACCTGATCAAGAGGAATCTGAGTCCAGTCCACCCCACTGAGATCGATCTCGTTCACTCTCCTCCCATCAACTAACACAAGGGTATTAAGAGGACCTGTCTCGCCAAAACCCCTGATATCCACCGAAGCATTTTTTCCGGTTCCCGAGAGATCACGGACAACCACTCCAACCTCGTCCTTCAGCACATCAGCGACCGTTCGAACATTTGACTCTGCAATTTTTTCTTTGGTGATAACGGTCACATTGGCAGGAACTCTTCTTATTTCTTGAATGTCTCGTGTGGCCGTGACAACTACTTCCTCGAGAGTAACCTCCTTTCCCTGTGCAAATAGGGAGAATGTAAAGAAGACGAACAGGGTTATAGATGAAAAGATAGAAATGAAATGTTTCATAAAGCACCTCCTCGCCCCATAGGGGCCTTAAATTAGTGTTTATCGACCATGAACCACGTAGGGTTCACTGCAGACCCTGAACCTCATATGGTTCGGGGGGAGAAGGGTTCAAAAAAAATCCCCAGCCTCCGTATTGAAGACTGGGGATTTTACCCGCCTGCACCCTTCACAGTCTCATCCTCGAAGACTTCTTCGTGAAGAATATCCAGGTAGGTTTTCTGACTCTCGGATCTTCCTACTTGGCCTGAACTCTTCCTTGTACTTCAGGCCTCCTTGCGCCTTCCCACCCTTGTTCTTTCCACAATCTCAGGGATACGGGCAGTGGCTTATTGCAAGTTTCGTCCCCGACTACAGCGGCGGGTCCGTCCCCGACTTGTCCCGATTAGGTGGGACTTACGGGGTTCCCTTTACCTGAATAACACTATTTTAATAATTTTATCTAACAAATCTCAAATGGTTTGTCAAACTTTATTTGGGAGAGCTCTGAAAAACTGATTCACGCTCTCTTGATTACCCAGATTACAAAAAATGATTGCACAGATTTATCTTTATTTTCGAGGAATTTCTAATCCGTGTAATCGTTCCATAATCGGCGTAATCAGAGATTTCTGGACTTTTTCAGAAATCTCTTTGGGAGAGAGTGGACGCGAGGCGTCTTCCTACCAGTTTTTCATAAGCCTCCAGATATTTTTCTCGTGTCTTTTGAACTATCTCTTCTGGCAATTGAGGGGCGGGAGGATTCTTATCCCACTTGATGGAAAGAAGGTAATCCCTTAAGAACTGTTTATCGAAACTTTTTTGAGAACCCCCGGGTCGGTAATCATCTTTTGGCCAAAACCTGGAGGAGTCCGGAGTGAGAAGTTCGTCGATCAAAAGAAGCTTTCCATCCTTAATCCCAAACTCCATTTTTGTATCTGCGATGATGATTCCCCTGCCCTCTGCAAAATCTCGCGCCTTCTTATAGACCGCTAAGGAAAGGGACTTTAATCTCTTTGCCAGATCTTTCCCTACAATCTTTTCCACCTTCTCAAAGGTAATGTTTTCATCGTGGAGGCCCATCTCTGCTTTGGTGGCAGGGGTGAAGATGGGTTCCTCCAATTTCGATGACTCCACCAATCCCTTTGGAAGTGCAATGCTACAGACCTCTCCCGTCTTCTTATATTCCTCCCATCCAGAGCCAGAGAGATAACCTCTGACCACGCACTCGACGGGAAGGACATCCGTTTTCACTACGAACATGGAACGATCCCTCAACATCTCCTGATAGGGTCGACATTCTTCAGGATAATCCTTCACCTCTGCAGAGATGAGGTGATTTGGGACGATCTCTTTTGTCAGGTTGAACCAGAACTTGGAGAGTTGGGTGAGCACCCTCCCTTTATCCGGGATCGGATTGGGCATCACCACATCAAAGGCTGAAATCCGATCGGTGGCAACGATGAGAAGCCGATCTCCGAGATCATAAATATCCCGGACCTTTCCCCTTCCTTTTAATTTCAAGGAATTAAATTCCGTCATTGAGACAACATTGGATGTCATAAGAAACCTCCGTCAAATCCCCCTTCATCCCCCTTTACTAAAGGGGGAAAGAGGGGGATTATTTGATTTTCAAGGTTCTCATTCGATTGATGGCCCCCGCAACCTCGTAGATACGGGGCATAGCCAGATTTCCAACCTTATAAGGAAGAAGCATGTCAAAACCTTTCTCGCTTACATCCTCCATTACCTTTGTCAATCCCTCTCCCAAATTTTTGGTTTTTTCTAAATAGTGTTCACTATAGTAATGGATCACTAAACCAATGCAGCGAGTCTGGCTGGGATCAACCAATTGTTCCAAGTAGGAAAGGTCGATGGCCGTAGAGCCATAAAGAATTGTCCGCATGCCCTTTGCATCGATCTTCACATCCCTCCGTCCACGGCTCGCATCGAAACTCTTGACAAGGGGCTGACGGGCAGTGACCTTACCAAAACTGCTTCCTCCTTCATCTATTCTCTTGCTCGCATGCTTCAGAGCAATCTCCTTCGCCCTTGTCGTGACAAATCGGGATTGATAATTGTCCATCATAATGACCGTATCGGCGATATCAAAATAGTCGCCCGAGCCGCCCATGACAAGAATGGTGGAAACACCTATATCCCTGTAGAGCTGTTTCACTTTGTCCACAAATGGCGTGATCGGCTCCTTGTCTTTAGTCACCAATTCCTGCATCCGTTCATCCCTCACCATAAAGTTTGTTGCCGAGGTATCCTCATCGATAAGAAGCAGTTTTGCACCCATCTCCAGTGCTTCGATGATATTGGCAGCCTGTGAGGTGGAACCACTTGCATTCTCCGTTGAAAACTTCACCGTATCCTTTCCTTGGGGAAGGTGATTGATGAAGGGGCTAATATCCACCTTCTCAATACTGCGCCCATCCTCTGCGCGAATCTTGACAGCCGAAGGAAGAGTCACCACATATTCCCTCCCATCTCCGGGGATGTGTGGATAGACCCCGCGCTCGATGGCATTAAGCAGCGTGGTCTTCCCATGAAACCCACCCCCGACGATCAATGTCACCCCTTTTGGAATCCCCATCCCCTTGGTCCGGCCGCGATTTGGGAGGATCGTTTCCACCTCCAGTTCCGGAGGATAGTAAAATGGAACAACATTCTGTGTGAGGGGACGATCATCCACCCCACTTCTTCTCGGAAGAATGGACATATCGCCGATAAAGGCCACTAATCCTTTCTCCTCTAATTGCCCCCGGATTGCCTCTTGATCCTCAACGACCTCCACATGCATCTTGACCACTGAGGGGTCATAGTATTGGTAGGTCAGGGACTGCTCGACGATCGGAGGAATCTCCTGAAAGAAAATCACCATGGCCTCCTTGCCCAGAATCCTCCTTCCATCGGCCGGAAGACCTACGGTAAATCGGACCTCTGCACCTTGTCCATCGATCGACACTGCACTCCGCTCCAAGATCTCCTGTTTTCCACAGTCGATATTGATGAGACCACTTTTTCCAGTCCCTCGACGGCCTTTTGTCACCTTTTGCTGGATGGATTCAAACTGTCTGGCGATAAAGTCCTGGAAAGCAATCCTCTTGACACGAGGCTCGAAAAGAGAGGTCGGGAAACCTGCCCTGGAAAGGGGGACATGAACTCTCAATCGAGATGGGGCAGCAAAGGGATCTCCTTGAACATGGTCGATATGGAGAATAAATGTCCCGTAGTCGAAACTCCCTTCGATATCCTTGTAGGCCTTATATCCCTTTCCATCGATCCGAGTCAGAATATTTTTCAAATCTTCTCTTGAAGCCATCATCATTCCTCAGGGTTTCAGCCTCTTATCGCAGGCTAAAGCCTGCGACTACTTTCTTGCTCTCTGGATTACTTCGACTCTCCCTATCCCCCCATCTCCCTATCTCCTCGTCATCCTTTCTTGAACCCTTTTTAATTGACTTTTTCACTAGAAATGCTATTTTCTTTCAAAAGCTCCTTCCTCCCTTCTTCCTGCCCCCTGTTTACCGCAGGCAGGCACTTGTGGGAGGAAGAGAGGGGGTGGTCTTTATAAGATGATCGGCAACAAAATCGGACATCGACTTGATCCCTATATCAACCACGTTCTTAAAAGAATTTTTGGAGAACGGGGCAATCCAAATCTCTTTACCCTGATGGGATTTTTTGCAACCCTCCTCGCTTCCTTTCTTATTCTCAAGGAATTCTGGGTATTGGCAGGATTGGCAATCATCCTCTCCGGGCTCTTCGACCTCTTCGATGGTGTGGTAGCCAGAAACTTGGGGAAGGTCACGGCCTTCGGTGGTTTCTTAGATTCGGTCTTGGATCGGTATTCGGATCTCTTCCTTCTTCTCGCCCTCCTCATCCACTACTTAAAGAAAGGAGACCCTGGTCTGGTCATCCTTACATTTTTCGTGAGTATTGGAACCGCCCTGATCCCCTATGTCAGGGCAAGGGCAGAGGCTTTAAGTCTTCCCTGCAGCATTGGACTCATGGAGAGGGCGGAACGAATCATATTGCTCTCTGCAGGAGCTCTATTTGGCTGGATGGAATTGGTTCTGTGGGTCTTGGCCATCCTCACCCACTTCACTGTGCTTCATCGAATCTATCATGTTTGGAAAAAACTCCGTCCCTCTTAATCAATAAATTCGTGTCCGTGTCCGTGATTCGTGTCAAATCCCTTTTGTCATCTGTTGGACTTCACCAAGCAAAACTTTAGCAAAATCTTTCTCTCTCACCTTCTTGACCACCCTTCCTTTTCTAATGAGAAGACCCATCCCCTTTCCTCCAGCAATACCCACATCTGCTTCTTTCGCCTCACCTGGGCCATTCACAACGCATCCCATGATGGCGACGGTGAGGGGGGCGACAATCCTTTGAGTGGCTTTTTCAACTTCTTTCACGAGAGGGGTGAGGTTGATTTCACAGCGGCCGCACGTGGGGCATGAAATGATTTCCACCCCTCTCTGCCGGATCTTCAAGGCCCTCAATATCTCGTAGCCCACACGGACCTCTTCGACAGGGTCTCCGGTCAGGGAAACACGGAGAGTATCTCCGATCCCCTCATGAAGTAGGAGCCCGATGCCAATGGAAGACTTGACAATGGCTCCTGAACCTCTTCCAGCCTCTGTAATCCCAAGGTGGACTGGATAATCCGTTTCTTGCGAAAAAAGGCGGTAGGCCTCAACTGTTCTGATGACATCGGATGCCTTCAAAGAAACTTTTATCAGATGGAAACCAATGTCCTCCATCCACTCGATCGTCCGAAGGGCGCTCGATACCATTGCTTCTGGGGTCGCCCCTCCGAAGCGTTTCAAAAGATCTTTCTCCAAGGAGCCAGCATTCACCCCGATACGGATCGCGACTGAACGATTCTTTGCCTCGGTGACAATAGCCATGAGGCGATTTCTCCCACCGATATTTCCGGGATTAATTCGAAGTCCATCGGCCCCTGACTCCATTGCTTTCAGAGCCAATCGGTAGTTAAAGTGAATGTCGGCAATGAGGGGGGTCTTAATTCTTTTCTTTATTCCAGCGATTGCACGAGCTGCCTCTTCATCGACGATGGCCACTCGAACAATTTCGCAGCCTACCTCTTCGAGACGTCGAATCTGAAGAATGGTCCTTCGAATATCCCGCGTATCGGTCTTCGTCATTGACTGGACGGAGATCGAGGCATCCCCTCCAATCTTGGTAGGACCGATGGAGATCTGACGTGTTTTTCGACGTTGGATCATGAATCCCGAATTCGAGTTTGGGGATGAAGAACCGTGGACGATGGACTATGAACGATGAAAGATAAACTTTGGATTGCGAACTTCTTGTTCATTGTGCATCGTTCTTTGTTCATCGTTAATCATTCCGCACTCCGCACTCCGCATTCTGCATTCCGCATTCATCATACCATTGGGCTATTCGACCACTTGAACGCTGGACGCCTGCAACCCTCTCCGCTTGGTGCGCCATTTCTCAACCATAAAATAGAGGGTGGGAACAAAGACCAGTGTGAGGAACGTTGAAACAGTAAGTCCTCCGATGACGGCGATGGCTAAAGAAGCATTGGCCTCGGCACCCTCTCCCAACCCGAGGGCCATTGGAAACAACCCGCAGACCGTACACAGGCTTGTCATCAGGATCGGTCTCAGACGGATTCTACCCGCGCGGACGATGGCATCCTTTAATTCAGCCCCCTGCTCCTTCCGAAGCCGATTGATGTAATCGACGAGGATGATGGCATTGCTCACAACGATCCCAACCATCATGATGATCCCTATGAAGGAGACCACGCTCAGGGTATTTCCGGTCAGAAAAAGGGCCCAGATGACGCCGATAAAACCCAAGGGAACCGAGAACATAATCAGGAATGGGTGGAGCAGAGAAGCAAACTGGGAGGCAAGCACCATATAGACGAGAAGGATGGCAAGGGCGAGGGCAAAGATGAGATTCCGGAAGGCCTCTTGTTGCTCGAGACGGGCCCCCTTAAGCGTTACAGAGAATCCTTCTGGGATCTTCAGTTGTGAGATCCTACTTTCAATCTCCGAAGCAATGGAACCGAGATCTCTTCCGCTTGTATTCGCTGTCACATGAATGACCCGTTGTTGATATTTCCGCTCAAGTTGAATGGGAGAAAGGATGTGTTTCAGTTCAACGACATTTTCCAGAGCGGCAATCTTATTACCTGAAACAGGCAGGGGGAGCCGCGCCAAATCCTCCGGACGCTTCCTGTCCTCTTCTCGGAGTCTGACTCTGACATTATGCTCCCTCCCTGTTTTGGGGTCGATATAAATGGAGGATTCGATACCTTCGGTCCCTTGGACCGCTCTCCTCACAATTCCTGCCACCCGTGAGGTTGTCAACCCCAACGCTGCCGCACGGTCCTGACGGATGCGAACCTGGTACTCTGGAAGACCATCCTCCCGGCCGACCTGGATATCAGTAACCCCACGAATTTCCTTAAAGTATCCTTCGACCTCCTTGGATAAACGGCTTCCCGTTCCCAGATCGTAACCGAGAATTTCCACGTCGATCGGATCATCATTTCCGAATGTGATGATCCGGGTAACAAGACCACCCGGATAGATAGAGATCATCGACCCCGGAATCTGTCTTATCTTTTCCCTCAATGAGCGGGCAACCATATCTGATGACCGGCTCCTCTCTGATTGTTCGACCAGCATCAGCGATGCCATGCCGGTATGAGGGCCTGCAAACCGCCCGCTGAAGATGACATTCCCCCCCGTGCCTGAACCTGACCTGGACCAGAGGGCCTTCAGCTCCGGGACCTCTTCAAAGATGATTTTTTCAACGTTGCTTACGGTCTTTACTGTTTCATCAAGAGAGGAACCCACAGGAAGACGAATCGCCATCCTCAACTGTCCCTCATCCGTCGTTGGGAAAAAATCCGTTCCAATTAAAGGGATGAGAAGAAGACTCCCTACAAAAATCCCAACAACCCCTGTGATTACTATCTTCCGATGGGACAGGGATAAATCAAGAAGGGACTGGTAATGCTGATCCACCCAGAGGAAGAATGGACGGGTTTTCTGGAAGATCTTCTGGGTCCATGGGACCTTCTTCGCTTCTTTTCTGGACCGGAGGAACTTGGCCGTTAGAACAGGCACAAGAGTCAGCGAATCGAAAAGGGAAGCAAGCAGCGAAAAGGCAACCGTATAAGCCATCTGAAGAAACAATAACGCGGCAACCCCTTTGACAAAGGCAAGGGGGATAAAGACGATGATGCTGGTGATAGTCGCCGCAATGACTGGGGTGCTTACCTCCTTCGCCCCTTTGTAAGAAGCCTCCTCAGGGGGATCCCCCATTTCAATATGCCGGTTGATGTTCTCCAGAACGACGATAGCATCATCCACCAAGCGGCCAACACCCAATGCCAGACCTCCAAGAGTCATAATGTTCAATGTGAAATTGCCAAAATAGAGGAGCACAAAGGTGGATACGATGGAGATGGGAATCGAGTGGGCAATGATCAAGGTACTCGTTCCGCTCCCGAGAAAGATGAGGATGATCGCTACAGCCAGAAGGGCTCCCATGATCGCTTCATGCTGGAGATTTTTGATCGATTTCCGGATAAAGGTAGACTGGTCTGAGACGACCTCAATGGCGATTCCTTTAGGGAGTTCCTTCTGAATCTGGGGCAGTGCCTTTAAGACATTGTCGACCGTGGAAACCGTGTTCCCCCCGATCTGTTTGAGGATGTTGATGATGACCCCTCTTGTCCCGTTGATATGAACTTCGGTTAGGACATCCTCAAATCCATCTACCACCCTCCCGATATCCCTGATACGGACAGGAACTCCATTATGCTGCTGAACGACAATCTCTTCGATATCTTTAAATTCTGCAGTTCGGCCGAGGGTTCGGACAAGGTAATCCGTCTTCTCTCCCTTGAGGCTTCCCCCTGGAAGGTCCTGATGGCCTGCCTTTACGGCCTCTGAAACTTTGTCAATAGGAAGGTTTAACCCTTCCAGTTTTCTTCGGTCGAGATCTACCTGTATTTCACGAATCTTTCCTCCCGAGACATTGGCAGAAGCCACCCCCTTAAGGCTCTCCAGCCTTGGGGCAATGAAATCTTCGGCCAACTCCCTTAACCGAAATTCATCCATAGGACCCTTGACAGAAAGAGAGATGACCGAGATGGAGGAAGGGTCAAATTTATAGATCACCGACTCCTTGGCCTCCTCGGGAAAGTGATTCTTTATTTGGCTCAGGGCCTGTTGGATATCGGTAGCAGCGACATCGAGGTTTGTTCCCCAATAGAATTCAACAATCACATTAGAAATCCCTTCTCTGGACCGGGATGAGATATAACGGACATTTTGGATTCGACTTAACCGCTTCTCAATGGGCCTTGAGAGGGTAATCTCAATGTCCTCAGGACTTGCCCCTTCATACTCGGTTGCAACGGAAACAATAGGGTAGGAAATATCGGGAAAGAGATCGATCGCGAGATGTTGGAAGGCAATAATTCCAAGAAGGATAATCCCGATGGCCATCATGAACCGGGCTACAGGATTCTTTAGGGAACCTCTGATAAGATCCATAGCCTGTTAACTCCCTTCAATCACCCGGATGGTTGAACCTTCCTTGATCAATTGCTGCCCCTTGATCACCACCTGGTCTCCTTCGTTCAATCCTTTAAGAACTTCCACTGAACGGTCCTGCTCGTAACCAAGAGTAATCAATCGCCGAACAGCCTGTTTCCCTTCAACCACAAAAACAGAGATCTCACCTCCGGCTTCGATGACTGCTTCTCTCGGGATAACCAGTGTCTGAGGCTTTTCCAAAAGGACCACCTCCACATTGGCAAACATTCCTGGTTTGAGAGAACGATCCAAGTTAGGGATATAGACCTCGGCCTGAAGCGTGCGCGTAGCGAGATCGAGCGCTGAATTGATCTTTTCCACCCTTCCCTCAAAGACCTTCCCTGGATAAGATTCGGCCCAAACCTTTGCCTTCATTCCAGCCCTTAAAAGAGGGACATCCTTTTCCAGAACATTGGCGATGATTTTCAGTGTCGCTGTATGAACAAGGCTCACGATAGGCGTTGGAGGGGACGTTGGGGAGACAATGGCCCCGGCATCGAGATATTTCCGGCTGATCTCCCCCTGGAATGGGGCGACAATCTTCGTATCCCTGAGGTGAGTTCTCTCCTGTTCTAAGATTGCCTCCATTTCTCTAAGTTTCGCCTGGGTTGCATCCCTCACCTCCTGGCGGGCCCCTTCCCTAAGAAGCTTGAGTTGTTGCTGGCTCGATGCCAACTGGGCTTCGGCTACGGTGTACTCCATATCTGCCGCATCTGCCTCCTTCTTAGAAATCACCTGCCGCTTATAGAGTTCTATGACCCTCTCGTGCTGGAGTCGGGCATTTTCAAAGCGGGACTGAGCCTGTTTGACCGCTTCCTCCGCCTGGCGTAACTCCTCTGTCCTTGTCCCGGTTTCAAGCTCTGCCAGTTGGGCCCTTGCCTGGGCCACCTTGGCTTCGATTTCCCTCACCTTATGTAAATAATCGGTCCGGTCGATCTGAGCGATCACCTGCCCCTGCTTTACTATATCACCGATATTCACACCGATCCGTTCTAAATACCCAGACACCTTTGCAATCAGGTCGACCTGCATGAGGGGCATAATATCGCCGGTGACCTTGATGGAATAGGTAAGAGGTTTACTCACGACAGGGGTAACCTGAACAGGGACTTCCATCCTGGCGACTCGTTGGGTTCCTGCTTGCTTTTGTGTGAAACCCCATCCCCGGTAAAGGACCACTCCAGCCAAAATAATGACCGCGGCCAGAACAAACCATTTCCAGTTTCCCTTTCTTTTTTTCGATGGGGCATTAAGAGGCTCTGGGTCCTTCATGTTCCTTTCTCCCAAGAAGACAGGTAGTCTCTTTGCTCTTCGGTAAGGAAATCGATCTGGATCCCCATCGACTGAAGTTTCATCCGAGCAATCTCCTGATCGATTTCGGGGGGAACCGGGTAGACCTTCTTCTCTAAGCTGCGATGGTGCTTCACCAAATACTCGATCGCAAGGGCTTGATTGGCGAAACTCATATCCATGACGCTCGATGGGTGACCTTCTGCAGAAGCCAGATTGATCAACCTTCCCTCACCGAGGAGATAGATCCTTCGGTCATTATTGAGATGAAACTCCTCCACATAGTCGCGGATTTCCCTGCGGGAGACGGTCACCTCACTGAGGCCCTCCAAATCGAGTTCCACATTAAAGTGGCCTGAATTGGCGACAATGGCTCTATCTTTCATCTTTAAGAAATGCTCCTTCCGGATCACATTGACATTCCCGGAGACCGTACAAAAAATATCTCCTACCTCGGCCGCCTGATCAATGGGCATCACTCGATATCCATCCATCACAGCCTCCAACGCCCTCAGGGGACTCACCTCTGTGACGATCACATTGGCCCCCATTCCTTTTGCCCGCATGGAAAGCCCCTTTCCACACCACCCATACCCTGAGACGATAAAAGTCGCCCCTGCCATCAATCGGTTCGTAGCCCGGATGATCCCATCGATCGTAGATTGACCTGTTCCGTAACGATTATCAAAAAAGTGTTTCGTCTCGGCATCATTGACAGCAACGATGGGAAATTTCAATACCCCTGTTCTCTCCATCGAACGGAGTCGTATCACACCGGTGGTCGTCTCTTCCGTCCCACCGATCAACCCTTCGATCATCTCCTCCCGCTTGGGTTTAGAAAGGCCTTCAGCCCATTTTCGAACCGAAGGAGAAAGCTCTCCCCATTTCTCTAACGCGATAAAATGAAATGAAGAAACAAGATCCGCCCCATCGTCCATGGTGAGGTTGGGGAAAAAGGCCAAGGCCTTCTGGATGTGACCATAGTAGGTATCACTCTCCTCTCCTTTGATGGCGAAGACAGGAAGATTTAACTCCTTTACCAGATAGGCCGCTACATCATCCTGGGTGCTCAAAGGATTGGAAGCACAAAGGGTCAGTTGAGCCCCTCCAGCCAAAAGGGTTCTCATCAACACGGCGGTCTCGGTTGTCACATGGAGGCAAGCTGAAAGACGAATTCCTTTCAGAGGCTTCTCCTTTTCAAAACGGTTCCGTATCGATTTTGTTACAGGCATGGCCATCTCTGCCCACTCCATCCGAAGACGGCCCTTCTCCGCCAATGAAATATCTTTAATATCGTAATCCATCTTTACTCCCCAATTGTTTAAGATTGCGGAATGCGGATTTCGGATTGCGGATTAATTTCATATTATTCATTCCGCATTCTGCATTCGGCAATCCGCAATTTTATAGTCCCGATGCTTTTCTTAACTCCTCAGCCCGGTGCGTCCTCTCCCAGGTGAACTCAGGTTCATGTCGCCCAAAATGTCCGTAACAGGATGTCTTTTTGTAAATGGGTCTGAGTAGATCGAGATAATGGATGATCGCCCTTGGTCTCAGGTCGAAGTGTTCTCGGATGATCTTCGCGATCTGATCTGGAGGAATTTTAGAAGTCCTCGAGGTATCGATCATCAATGAGACGGGTTGCGCCACCCCAATGCTATAAGCAATCTGAACCTCGCATTTTTCCGCAAGCCCTGCCGCGACGACGTTTTTGGCGATATGTCTCGCCATATAAGAAGCGCTGCGGTCCATTTTGGAGGGGTCTTTGCCAGAAAAGCAACCACCTCCATGACTGCCGACACCCCCATAGGTATCGACGATGATCTTTCTTCCTGTCAAACCACAGTCAGCCTTCGGCCCTCCGACCACGAAACGGCCCGTCGTATTGATGTAATACTTTGTTTGCTTGTCTCTGAGATCCTGGGGAATGACTTTGTGGATGACTTCCTCGATGATCCCTTCCCTCAACCTTTCATATGCAACCTTCTCCGAATGCTGGGCAGCGATCACCACCGAGTCCACACGAACTGGTTTCCCATTGACATATTGGATCGTCACCTGAGATTTCCCATCCGGTCTCAAAAAATCAAGGATTTTCTGCTTCCGAACTTCGGCCAACCTCCGGGTCAGCCGATGAGCAAAGATAATCGGCATGGGCATCAGCTCCGGTGTCTCGTCACAGGCGTAGCCAAACATCAGCCCCTGATCCCCGGCCCCCTGTTCATGGTCTCCCCTCTCATCGATTCCTTGCTTAATGTCGGAGGATTGCTCATCGATGGAAGTGATCACCGCACAGGTCTCCCAATCGAACCCCATGGCAGAGTCATTATAGCCAATCTCCTTGATGGTCTCCCGGACAACTGTTGGCATGTGGACATAACAGGAAGTGGTGATTTCACCTGCGATAATGGCCATCCCCGTCGTCACCATGGTCTCGCAGGCCACCCGGCCATACGGATCCTGAGCAATGATCGCATCCAGGATACCATCGGAAATCTGATCGGCCACCTTATCAGGATGTCCCTCGGTGACCGATTCAGAAGTAAACAAAAAGTCTGTCATTGCCATGCAGCATTTCCTCCTTTTCTCCCCTCAACTTCACGGGATTATGTTTTTAAGTCTTCGGTATAGCACCGGATAAAATCTCCAGGCAATCGTTCGGTCATCCAGTTTCGGACATAACATTCGATCTCTGAGGCTGTTGGGAATTGGAACAACTTCTCCACCAAGTTTCGGGTCTCTTCGAATCTCGACATACGGAGCACCTTTTTCACTTTTGGAATAGAGACCGGGTTCATGCTGAATTCATCCAAACCCAGGCCTAATAGGATCAGGGCATAGGCTGGCTCAGCTGCCATTTCCCCACAGATGGCCACGGGAATTCCAGTTTGATGGCCGGCCTGAACCACCCATCGGATGATTCTCAGAACGGCTGGATGAAGGGGTTCATAGAGATAGGACACATGTTCATTGATCCGGTCGATGGCCAAGGCATACTGGATCAGGTCGTTCGTTCCGATGCTGAAGAAATCCACCTCTTTCGCTAAAATGTCAGCAATGTCCGAGGCAGAGGGGATCTCGATCATGGCCCCGATCTTGATCTCTTTATCAAAGGGAATTCTGGCTTTCGCCAAACCCTTCTTCACCTCCTCCAAGATCGCCTTCGCCTGGCGGATCTCCTCAATCCCTGAAATCATGGGGAGCAGGATCCTCAGGTTTCCGTGCGCGCTGGCTCGCAAAATTCCCCTCAACTGAACCTTGAAAATATCGGTCTCCTTGAGGCTGAAGCGAATGGCCCTTAAGCCCATGGCTGGGTTCATCTCATTCCCCGTCGAATAATTAGGAAGAAACTTGTCTCCACCAATGTCCAACGTGCGGATCGTTGCCGTTGCAGGATCAACACTCTCCGCCAGCCTTCGATAGGCTTGGAAATGCTCCTCTTCGGTCGGCAGATCCTTCCGATTGAGATAGAGGATCTCGGTGCGATAAAGTCCGATTCCTTCCGCTCCGTGCGCCTTCGCAGAGGAGATCTCTTCCACCATCTCAATATTGGCCTGCAGACGGACACGGACTCCATCGCGGGTTTCTGCTGGCAGAGAGGCGTATTTAAAAACCTCCCGCTCCATGGATTTGATCCGCCGCTTCCGTTCGAGGAAGGATTGGGAGATATCTTCCGTAGGATTGATGACCACCTCTCCTGTCTCCCCATCGATGATCAAGAAGTCCCCTCCGTTAATGAGAGAGGTCGCCACCTCGAGTCCCACCACAGTCGGGATCTCTAAGGACCGGGAGAGGATGGCGGTGTGGGAGACCTTTCCGCCGATATCCGTGACGAACCCCGCCACATGATTCAGGTTCATCTGCAGGGTATCCGCAGGAGAGAGGTCGTGAGCGACGACAATCACTTTTCCTTTGATCTTGGTGATATCATCGTGCTTCTTTCCTAAGAGGTTCCGAAAGATCCGCGCCGACACATAGTGGAGATCGCTGCGCCGCTCCCTCAGATATTCATCTTCGATGGCCTTGAAGGCGGTGTCGAGCTTCTCCAACGTTAGATCGAGCGCCCATTCCGCATTCACTTTTTTCTTCCGGATCGTGTCCACCGTATCTTGCAACAGCATCTCGTCATCTAAGATCATCAAGTGAACATCGAGGATGAAAGAATGGCGTCTTACCTCTGGATCCAGAATTTTCTCCTTAATCTCCATCAACTGGCCCCTTGAGTCCTCAATCGCCTTGAGGAACCGCTTCACCTCTTCTTCCACCTGTTCCGGGTTAATCTGTTTCTCTGGGAGACGAACTTTGGATCGTTCGACCAGATAGGCTTTTCCGATGATGATCCCTGGGGAAGCCCCAATACCTTGGATAAACTTATTGATCTGTTGCTGAACCGGCATCGTTACTCCTCACCAAATCTATTCTCAATCAATTTACCCAACGTTTGCATGGCTTGGGCTGAATCCTTTCCACCCACCTTCAGCGTAATCCTCGTCCCTTTGGAAGCGGCCAACATCAGGATACCCATAATGGACTTTCCGTTGACCTCCAGGCCATCCTTCTCGATGGTCACGTTCGAAACATAGCAATTCGCCGTCTTAACCAAGAGGGCGGCTGCTCGAGCATGAAGCCCCAACCGATTCCGAATAGTGAAGGTCTGAATCTCCATCTCAACTCTTTCAGTCGGTCTCCGTGTCTACGAAATGCGAAGAATACAGGGTATGGCGTAAATCCACTCTCCCCTAATTGTAACTCCTCTGCCCCTTTCAATCTACAGACTCATCATTCTCCACTCTTCTTTTTGTCGACCCTCTTTTTGAGCACCTCACTGGCCAGGTGAATATTTCTCTGCCCATAATCGGTGACGAAAATAGCCAATGCTTCGAGATCCATGTCGTTCTGGTAGGTTGCCAATTTCAGTAACATCGGAAGGTTAACTCCGGTGATCACTTCGATCTTCTTCTCCTCAAGGAAAGAGAGACTGATATTGGAAGGGGTTCCCCCATACATATCCGTTAAGATGAGGACCCCTTTCCCTTCGTCCACCTTTCGGATCGCACTGATGATCTTCTCCCGGATTTCCTCCGATCCTTCCTTTGGATCGATCGAAACGGCCTGAAACTGTTTTAAGTTTTCTCCCACCACAAGTTCGGCGGCTGCAATCAACTCCTCTGCCAGGTGGCAATGTGTCACCACTACAACTCCCACCATCTCACCATCACCCCTTTTCCGCGTCACGGTGCCGCACAGAAAGAAATACACCCCTCTCGGTCAGTTCTTCTCGTAGTATTTCTGCCAATTGATTAACAATCACGATGGACCGATGCCTTCCACCCGTGCATCCCACGGCTATGGTCAAATGGGTTTTCCTCTCCCTTTTATAAAGGGGGAGAAGAAACCGAATGAACTCCTGAACCCGCCGTAGGAACTCTTTCGTCTCCTCCCAGTGGAGGACATAGGCTGCCACCCGGGGATTGTCCCCCCTCAACTGTTTCAGTTCTTCGACAAAGTAAGGATTGGGTAAAAACCGAACATCCATCACAAGGTCAGCCTCATAAGGAATCCCAAAACTGTACCCGAAGGAAAGGAAGGTCACGGTCATCTGACCTGAACTCAATCCCTCTTGGGCGTATCGCTGGATTTTATCCTTCAATTGGTGGACATTGAAATGGGATGTATCGATTACTTGATTTGCCATATCCCTGATCCCCTGAAGCCGCTCCCTTTCTAAACGGATTCCTTCACCGATGGACCCTCCAACCGCTAAGGGATGTTGGCGACGCGTTTCACTGAAACGCCTCATCAGAACGGGATCGGAAGAATCCAAAAAGAGGATTTCAATCGGATAGCCTTCCCTATGAAGATCTTGGATGATTCTTCGCGAATCCTCTAAAAAATCCTTCCCACCTTGACCATCATTTTGCTGTCGATAGGCTGGGTACGATTCGGTTCCCCGGATATCCTCCACGACTGCCACCTTGGAGATTTTTCCGCCCGACTGTTCACAGAGTTCGATGAATTTAGGTAAAAGAAGGATGGGAAGGTTATCCACGCAGTAAAAACCGATATCCTCTAAGGCCTTAATGGCGGTCGTTTTTCCGGATCCAGATAGCCCGCTGATGAGAATTACCCGGATGTTCTTCACTCCACCTCGCCCTCGACCTCAAGTTTGCCACCCTTACTCTCTTCCATCTTGCGAAGGAGTTTCTTCTCAAACTCCAACGCCGAATTGTATCCCATCACTTTAAGGAGGTAATTGCGGGCGGCCACTTCGATAATGGTCGTCATATTCCGAGCGGGCGTAACGGGAATTCTTAACATTGGAAGTTCCACATCCAGGATCGAGTACTTTTCTTCCTCAAATCCCAAGCGGTCATACTCCCGATGGGTATCCCATTCCATCAGCTCTAGAACCAATTCAATCTTCTTTCGCTCACGAATGGCCTCCACACCAAAAAGGCTCCGGATATTGATGATCCCTAACCCCCGAATCTCCATATGGTGTTGAATGACCTCAAACCCACTTCCAATTAAGGCAGAGGGAGATCGCTTCTGGATGTAGACCATATCGTCCGCGACCAATCGATGTCCCCGAAGAATGAGATCCAATGCACACTCACTCTTCCCGATCCCACTTTTACCCAGGATGAGAATTCCAACCCCGAAGATATCCATGAGCACACCATGGATACTACTGGTGGAGGCCAACTTCTCTTCTAAGAATTTAGTGACTCGCTCAATAAAATCAGTGGTGTGGAGGTTCGTCCGAAATAGTGGAATGCCCTTCTCATCTGCTTCTTCGAAAAGGAGTTTGGGAACCTCCAAGTTGCGGGTAATGACCAAACAGGACAACTCTAGACCACAGATCTGATGAATTACTTTCTCCTGTAAATCGGCGGCAAGCGTCCGGAGGTAAGTCATTTCGGTATTGCCGATGATTTGAAGGCGCTGGGGGTCAACGAATTGGATAAAACCGGTCAGCGCTAATCCCATTTTTTGTACCTGCGGATGGTTGATCTTCTTTCTTAGTCCTTTTCTCCCGGCCATCAGAGTCAGGTCCAAATGGTGCTCTCTGTCTTGCTCCAATTCTTGAATTAAAAGGCTGTTCATAAATGAATTGATGATCCAATTCAGGAATTTAGGAATTCTGGAATTAAATTCGCAATCCCTCAATCCCTAAATTCAGTTAATACTTTTCATCCTCTTCGGTAATGATCTGGAAAAGCTCCTTCTGGGAAGAAGCCTCCATTAATCGTTTCTTGAAAGAAACGTCCTTCAACAGCGTGACAATCCGTCCCAGAAGTTTGAGGTTGTCCACCGCCGAATTTTCCGGAGCCATCACCAAAAAGAAAAGTTTGCTGGGATGCTGATCAATGGAATCAAAATCCACGCCTTTGATCGAGCGACCAAACGAGATAAAGAAGTGCTTCAATTTTTTCAACCGACCATGGGGAATGGCAATCCCCTCTCCGATTCCCGTCGATCCCAGTTTTTCCCTGTCGAGAAGCACCTGCAGCAGCTCTCCCGCTGAGGCCACCTGGCATGCTTTCAGCAAGACACCAGATAACTCTTCAAGAACGGAACGTTTATCGGTCCCCTTCAGGTCTGGGATCACCCATTCTTCCCGCAGATAATCCAAGATTTTCATTCTACCCTCTTCGGTGCTACCCCTACTTTGGACGGGGCTCCACCCATTCAAGACCTCCATCTTTGCGGCGATAGAGAGCGTTCATCTGCCCAGAATCCGAATGGATAAAAATTAAGAAATCTTTTTTTGAAAGTTGCAATTGTGCAACCGCCTCCTCGAGAGACATGGGTTTGGCAAGGGTGCGCCTCCTTTGAATGATAGGGGGGATATCCGTCTCCTCTTTCCCTGGGAAGGGACTTTCACCGCTTTGGAAAAGGTTCTTCGAGAGAGCGAGATGAGACCTTTTCCGTCTCACCTTTTCTCGGCGTTCACGAATTTGACGTTCCATCTTTTCCACCATCTGATCGATGGCCACATAAAGATCCGTATCCCTCCCTTGGCTATTGAGAACCCCCCTATCCCCGATGATGGTGATTTCTGCCTTATGCCGAAATTTCTCCGCGGACAGAACGACATGGACTTCTCTCGGATTCTCGATATATTTTTGCAACCTTTGCACCTTTCCCTTCACATATCCCTTGATCCCTTCATCCGCTTCCATATGTCGGAACGTCACCGCAATTTGCATCGATCGACTCCTTCTGGCTTGCGAAGATTATTGCAAAATGCAAATTTAACAATAAATATTTAACAATAACAAAAATGATAACTGCTAATTTTACAATGCTCATTTTGCAATGAGCATTTATGAGATCTTCCTCCGCTCGTTGGAGGAAAGGATCTTCATCAGCTCCCGATATTTCGAGACCGTTCTCCGTGCGATATAGATGTCCATCCCCTTCAGAATCTGAACGAGTTTCTCATCGCTGTAAGGCTTCCTTGGATCCTCCTTGGCGATGATCTCCCTGAGTAGATTCTTGACACTTTGTGAAGCCAACGTCTCCCCTTGCGAAGAGGCGATCCCTGCATTGAAGAAGAATTTTAATTCATAAATTCCTTGGGGAGTATGGGCATATTTGTTGTGGGTGACTCGGCTGATGGTCGATTCATGCATCTGAATATCCTCCGCCACATCACGGAGGACAAGGGGTCTTAGAAACTGGATCCCCTGATCAAAAAATTCCCTTTGAAATTTTACGATGCTCTTCATCACCTTGTAAATCGTCCTTTGGCGTTGATGGATACTTCGGATCAGCCAGAGGGCTGATCGAAGTTTTTCTTGAATATATTTGCGATCTCCTTCAAGCGCGAAACGGCTGTCGTTGAGGATCCCTCGGTAAAGAGTATTGACCTGCAATCTTGGGAGGTCTTCATCGTTCAGCGAGATGACATATTCCCCCTCGACTTTGTGGACATAGACGTCGGGGATGATCTGTTGGATCACGTCGCCCCCAAAGGCCCTTCCTGGTTTGGGATCTAATTTGGAGATGAGGCATGCAGACTGATTCACCCGGTCGACGGAAACCCCCAACCGTTTGGCGATCGCTGGATAATTTCGATTCTTTAACAGGGAGAGATGTTCTGAAACAATCTTTTCTGCAAGGGGGTCCTGAACCGACATCTGTTCCAGTTGGATGAGAAGGCATTCCCTCAGATCTCTCGCCGCAATCCCAACCGGATCGAACTGTTGTATCCTCCGGAGGACCCCCTCCACCACCTCCAACGGAAGATTCGTTTCCGAACTAATATCTTCCAGGGAGATCTTCAGATATCCATCGTCATCCAGGCTTCTGATGATCCATGTCCCGACCTTCTGTTCTTCCTCTGTGAAACGGGAGAGCTGGAGTTGCCAGTAGAGATGGTCGAAAAGGGTCATCCTCTTGCTGAGGAAATTTTCAAAAGAGGGCCTTTCCTCCCCATCCTGATAGCTCTGACTCTGTCTCTGAAAGGAGGTGAGATTGTAACTCTCCAGGTAGTTCTCCCAATCAAACTCTTTTGAGCCTTCACCCTCCCCTTTCACTTCAAGAGTATGCTCAATTTCCGGCAGGGCTTGTTCTTCCCTCTGTTCGGTCGTGGATTCTGCGGCGTCAACCTCCTCCTTTCCCTCCTCAACCTCTTCGAGGAGCGGGTTCTCCTTCATCTCCTGCTGGATCAGATCGACCAGTTCCAATCGTGTTAATTGGAGAAGCCGAATCGCCTGTTGGAGCTGTGGAGTGATCACCAACTGTTGAACGAGTTTGGGTGTCAGTTTGAGCTCTAAAGCCATCTCACTCCCATAATCTCCCTTGCACAGGGGGGTTCACATCCTTTTTCTCCTCCTCTTTCTTTCGGCCCCCCCCCGGTAATTCGAACCCATCTCCCAAATAAATCTTCCTCGCTTTATGGCTCCGAGCAATATTCTCGGGAGTCCCCTCCTCCAAGATGTGCCCCTCGTTAAGAATATAGGCTCGGTCACATACTCCCAATGTTTCTCGAACATTATGATCCGTAATTATAATTCCAATCCCCTTTGATTTCAATTGACGGACAATGGCCTGGATATCCAATACCGCAATGGGATCAATCCCTGCAAAGGGTTCGTCCAAAAGAATGAAGGAAGGTGAAAGTACCAAGGCCCTGGTAATCTCCACCCTCCTGCGCTCTCCTCCAGAAAGGCTGTAGGCCTTCTGCCTTCGCAGCGGAGTGAGTCCCAACTCGTTCAGCAGGTCTTCTACCTGGTTCTTCCGCTCCTCTTTAGAGAGGGAAAGGGTTTCCAAAATCGCCATCAGGTTTTCTTCAACAGTCAATTTTCTGAAGACCGATGGTTCTTGAGGTAGGTACCCGATCCCTTTTCTCGCTCGCAAATACATGGGAAGGGATGAGATCTCCTCGTTATTGAGATACATCTTACCCCCGTTGGACTGGAGCAATCCTACAATCATATAAAAGATCGTGGTCTTTCCTGCACCGTTTGGTCCTAACAATCCTACCACTTCTCCCCCTCGGATCTCAAGACTCACCATATCCACAACCTTCCTGTGGCGAAAGGATTTCGTTAAACGATCACACAAAAGGTGCGACATCCTAACTCCAAATTAAGTTCGGAGTAATGAGTGCGGAGTTCGGAGTGTTTATTTAATTTTTGGTTCGCTCCGAACTCATCACTCCGAACTCACAACTTATTTTTCTTTGGGAGGCGGGGTGATGAGGGTGTTGACCCTGCTTCCCTTCCCTCCTTCCACAACGCTCCGTTCTTCATCGACGTAGAAGGTGATCTTTTCGCCCCTGATTACATTCTCCCCTTCACGAACCACTGCCTCTCCATCTAATACGACTTTATTCTCATCTTGATGAAAGGTGGCTTTCTTGCTGGTAGTCCTGCGGTCCAATTGGACGACCTTCACATTCCCCGTAGCAATAATCTGTTTCAGTTTCTTGGTCTCCTGATCATAATAGATGACCAGTGTGTTGGCATAAAGTGTGATATCCTCCTGTTTCGCTATCACATTCCCCTTAAAAGTAACACTGCTCTGTTTCTGATTGGCCTCCACCGTGTCGGAGGTGATATCGATGGGGCCTCGGGTGGCGGTCAATCCGAATCCCATGTCCCCCTGCGGCTTTTTCCCTTCACCTTTTGCAGTTCCTTTCTTTTCCTGAGCCCCTAAGAATACTGAAAAAAGGAAAAGAGAGAATACGATGATGAGAAGGACGATTCCCATTTTCGTCTTCATCCCTTTCTTCCTCCTCTCCATTGAGTCTTTACCTGGCTGAGGACTTTAAAGATTTTGGCCTCCATATCCACAAGCATTCCTCTCCCCACCAGGCGGAGTTGCTCTCCTTCGATCTCGACGAGGTCGGGGGTTCTCGCCTTTCTCTCTTTGTGATCATAGGTAATCGACTGGGTCTTCAAACTATATCCATCGCTGGAGGTAAGGACCACATCCCCTGCGATCTCTAAATTCTTTGAGTCCTGATAGACCTTCCCTTGCTTGCCCGTAAAAACAAAGTACCGTCCGTCCTTTGAAAAGAAAGTCACCTTCACATCCTTCAACACCAACATGTTCTGGCCCTGGTATTGCTGGACTGAAGTCGCCTCCAGTTCCCAGGTCTTTTGGCCACGTTTATCTTCCACAAAATGGATCTTCTCCAGACGGGTATCCGCCCCATCCGTCGAAACCTTGGGAACCTCTGAGAGCTTTTCCGAAGCTTTTCTCTCCTTGACGTTCATCCAAAGACTGACGAGGAAGAGCCCCCCGACCAAAACAATGGAAATTAAAATGGCAATCTTAGCTCTTCTCATTTCACTCAATCACTCAGCCTTCCGCAATCTGCATTCTTATACGACGCCGGCTTTGAGCAGATCATGAAGGTGGATGATTCCAACAGGCACTTTATCCCCGGTCTTGTTGAAGATGAAGAGAGAGGTGATCGAATATTCTTCCATCCTCTGGACAGCCTTGGCAGCCAGTGCATCCTTTTCGATCCACTTCGGATTCCTGGTCATCACTTCAGAGGCCTTACGGTGAGGGAGATCACTGAACTTCTCTAAGGCACGTCTCAGATCCCCATCCGTGATCACCCCGACCAGATCCCCTTCGCCATTGCAGACACCGGTCACTCCCAATCGTTTCGAAGTGATTTCAAAAATTGCGTCCTTCATCAATGCCTTCTCCGACACCATGGGGAGTGCCTCCCCGATATGCATCAGGTCTTCCACCTTGAGTAGAAGCCTCTTTCCTAATGTCCCTCCGGGGTGGAGAAGGGCAAAATCCTCTTCCTTGAATCCTTTTTTCCCCATCAGTGCGACCGCTAAGGCATCCCCCAGTGCAAGGGTCGCTGTCGTGCTTGCCGTTGGAGCCAAGCCCATGGGGCAAGCCTCTTCCTTCACATGGATACTAAGACAGACATCTCCGGTTTTGGCCAGAGTGGAGTTCAAGTTTCCCGTGAGGGTGATCAATCGATTTCCATACCGTTTAATAAGAGGGAGAACTTCTAAAAGCTCTCGTGTCTCACCACTCTTGGAGATGGCGATGACCACGTCCTCTTTGGCCAGCATCCCAAAATCCCCATTCACCCCTTCTGCCGGATGAAGGAAGAAGGCTGGGGTCCCTGTGCTGGCAAATGTGGAGGCGATCTTCCTCCCGACCAATCCAGATTTCCCCATACCCATGAGGACGACTCTCCCTTTGCACTGGTAGAGCAGCTCCACTGCTCGTGAGAAACTCTCATCGATCCGTTCTACCAGATCAAGGATGGAATGGGCCTCCACCCTCAATACCCGTTTTGCCTCCTCAAGGATATCCAACTTCTCCTGCGTCATCTCTTCTTTCACTTGGCGACCCGCCCCCTCACCCTTCCGTTCCGGTTCCAAAGTCTGGCTTTGGACGGCAACGTCCCTTCCCTCGACGCCTGCCTGCCGGTAGGCAGGGTGAGAGATCGGGGTAAGGAGCAATCCGAAATTCCTTATGCAGTTTTCAGGTTCGCGCTTTTACCCCGTTAGAAAGCCCCGCTGCTTGCAGCGGGGATGAAGATAAAATTCTATTTAGAGCGAGCACGGGGTTTAAAGCCCCGTGTGAGCCCTCCCGTTGGAAGGTCGAAGACCTTCTAACGGGGCTTACCTCTTCGCTTTGATCTTTGAGCTTTTAACTTTGAGCTTTTCCCCCCATGAAGGGATGCCTTAATAAACTCCCTGAAAAGGGGGTGGGGGTCCATCGGCTTCGATCTGAATTCCGGATGGAACTGGCATCCCAGAAACCAGGGGTGGTCCTTCAATTCAACGATCTCCACCAGCTCCTTATCAGGAGAGACCCCACTGAAAACCAAACCCGTCTTTCCCAAAATATCCCTATAGGTATTATTAAATTCATAACGGTGCCGGTGTCGCTCATAGATCAACTTTTTGTTATAGGCCTCAAGGGCTAAGGTGCCTTCTTCGAGCCGGCAGGGATAGAGCCCCAACCTCATCGTTCCGCCTTTCGCTGTATCTGCAGTTCGTCTCTGGACCACCTGATCACGATCCATCCACTCTTCCATGAGATAGATCACTGGATGAGGGGTATGGAGATCAAACTCTGAACTGTTGGCCCCTTTCAAACTGGCACAATGTCTCGAAATTTCAATCACCGCACACTGCATCCCCAGACAGATTCCAAAATAAGGGACCTTCTTCTCCCTTGCAAACTGAATGGCCTTGACCTTCCCTTCGATCCCTCTTGTCCCAAAACCTCCGGGAACGAGGATTCCATTTGCCTCCTGGAGAAAATGTTCTGGCCCCTCCTTCTCCACCTGCTCTGAATCAACATACTTCAGATTTACCCTGGCATCGTTGGCAATTCCCCCATGAGTCAATGCCTCTGTCAAACTCTTGTAGGACTCAACTAAACCCACATATTTCCCTACCACTGCGATGGTGGTTTCCATGCGGGGATGTTTTATCTTTTTGATGACCCGCTCCCAACCCTTCAAGTTCGGTCTGCCCGTCCAGATATTGAGTTTCTCGCCAATCTTTTCATCCAGCCCTTCCTGATGGAACATGATGGGCACTTCGTAGACGGTTTGCACATTCTTTGCGGTGATCACTGCATCCTTATCCACATTGCAAAAGAGGGCGATCTTAGATTTGATGTCCGATGAGAGGAGTCGGTCAGTTCGGCAGAGTAGAATATCGGGTTGGATCCCGATCTCCCGAAGCTCCTTCACGCTATGCTGGGTCGGCTTTGTCTTCAGTTCCCCGGCCGCTTCGATATAAGGCACCAGGGTGAGGTGGATGTAAAGTGAATTTTCTCTGCCCACCTCTCCCCGGATTTGACGGATCGCCTCTAAAAAAGGAAGGCTTTCGATGTCGCCGACCGTCCCGCCCACCTCGACGATCACAATGTCCACATCCTGGGCGAGGTCGAAGATTTTCGACTTGATTTCATCGGTGATATGGGGAATCACCTGGACTGTACCACCGAGATAGTCGCCTTTTCGCTCCTTGGAGATGACGGAATCATAGATCTGCCCGGTGGTGAAGTTATTTCTCTTTGATGTCTTCACGTTGGTGTAACGTTCATAGTGTCCTAAATCGAGATCCGTCTCTGCCCCATCCTCTGTCACGTAGACTTCTCCATGCTGGAAGGGGTTCATCGTTCCGGGATCCACATTGATATAAGGATCGAATTTAAGGAAGTTGATCTTCAACCCTCTTAACTCCAGGAGGGTTCCGATGGATGCCGATGCCAATCCCTTTCCTAAGGAGGAAACCACGCCTCCTGTGATAAAAATATATTTTGTCCTTGCGTTCACAAAAACTCCTCCATCTCCTCAGCAGGAACAAGAGGAAGTTAAAAATCTTTCGATTAGCTCAAATCCTCTCTCAATAAAGATTCCGGTCTGCTCTGCGGAAACCTCGTCAAATGCTTCGCCGTGGGCATATTCTGTCCCATCTCCATTGGAGTAAATGACATAGGGGACAGGGTCAGCCGCATGTGTTCTGATGGAAAGCGGCGTGGGATGGTCTGGCAGGACCAAGACCTTGTAACTTTTGAAATCATCCATCCCTCTCAAAATTGCCCCCACGATCTTTTCGTCGAAAGTCTCTATCGTTTCGATCTTCAACTGGAGGTTCCCCATATGGCCGGCTTCGTCAGGGGCTTCCACATGGACATAGACAAAATCCTTCTCCTTCAATCCTCTCAGTGCGTACTGGGCTTTCCCGTCATAATTCGTGTCGAAGTACCCTGTGGCACCGGGGACCTCCAGGACTTCCAACCCTGCCAAGATTCCAATCCCTTTTAGAAGGTGAACCGCTGAGATCACATAGCCCTCAATCCCGAATCGTTCCTTCAGTGTGATCATCCGGGGGGATCGCCCTTGTCCCCAAAGCCAGATGGAGTTGGCGGGTCGAAGCCCTTTTGCTTCACGGGCAAGATTGACGGAATGGTTTTTTAGAAGCTGTTGAGACCTTGTCATCATAGTGAGGATTTGATCCCCTCCGCCTCTCTCCAAGTTTCGGGTTTCGGTAGGCCGACTCACTTGAGGAAGGAACGGGAATATCTCTTTGCCAATGATGTCATGAGGGGGAGTGAGTTCAAGTCTCTCCAAATTTGAAAATTTGACAGCTCCATTTTTCAAGACCATCAAATGTCGATAACTCACTCCCGGATAGAACCGGATGTCATTTGTCCCGATCTCCTTATCCAAATCGAAGATGATCTTCCTTGCCTCATCATCCGTGATGTGCCCGGCAGAGAAATCCTCCATGATGATTTTCGTTCCATCCGTTTGAAGGGTGACCAGATTACATCGGAAGGCAATATCATCAGGTTCGAGTTGGATGCCAAGGCTGGCCGCTTCCAGAGGACCTCTCCCAGTATAATAACGGATGGGATCGTATCCGAAGATCGAGAGGTTGGCAATCTCGCTTCCCGGATTAAAGCCGTGAGGAATGGTCCTCACCAAGCCGATCTCCCCATGTTTTGCCATCCAATCCATGTGAGGTGTTTTTGCCACCATCAACGGGGTCTTTCCTTTGAGACTCTCAACCGGGTAATCGGCCATCCCATCTCCAACGAGGACTACATATTTCATTTCGCTAAGCTTTCCCTTCAATTATCAAAACCTAAATATAATAAAACCTTACAAATGTCAAATGAAAATCGAGAACCGGAAGCAAAAGGTATGCCAAATTTTGCGAAGAAACCGGAAGAAGCTATGGGAGAAATAAGGGGTTACGTATCATCTTAGCTCTTAAAAAAAATCCCTGCATGCGGCAGGCATAGGACATCAAATCTATTTCTCCTCTCGAACCGCAGTCCCGAACATCCAAAACCTTATAGCCTCTGTCTATTAGAACTTCCGCTGCAGACCGAAAAATGTCCTGTCAAGTAACTTAACAATGTCCCAAAGTCCCCATCCGGAGAGGGATCCCTGCCTTGGGAGAAGTTCAGAAATTTTTGAATCCATCTTGACCTCTTATTTTAGTTGCTAAAGACCTCATACTTAATTCCTTTCTTACCAGCATTCTTTACAGAATACATCAAAGATTCTGTCAGTGTGAGGATTTCTTCCGCATTAAAATTTGAACCTTTGAAGGTCCCCACTCCCATGCTAATGGTTATCCCCCATTTGTTTTCCAGTATAGCATCTAAAAGACTTTTGTGAATTTTAGGAATAACTCCTTGAGATTCTTCAGCTCCCATTTCAGGAAACAGAATTGCGAATTCATCGCCACCAAGGCGGCCGACACTATCTGTTGTTCTGATATTGTTTCGAATGATGCTGGCCACTGTGGACAGAACAATATCACCCTCACTATGTCCAAATCGATCATTGACGGTTTTGAAATTATCAAGATCCATATAGGCCATAGTAAAAGAAAGATTATTTGATCGAATGAGTTCGCTATTGAGCAATTCAATAAAGTATTTACCGTTTGTAATCCCTGTCAAAGAATCTATCCTCGATAACATCCTCTCCAGCTCTAATGTATCTTTTAATCTCGACAAAACATAGACATTGATCAAAAAAATGCTAAATCTCATAATAGCGTTCCAATAAGGAATGATCCAGTGTGAATAAATCTGCCCCGCCATCAAATCCGCCATAAGCCATGTTATCGCACTGGCGCCAGAAATGAAAATGCCGACCCACCTTTTTGAAAACCAAGTAACGAAAATGATTGGAATTAAATAAAATATTGAAAAAGAAATTTCTGAACCTGTTATTTTATCAACAATGCCAAGAACGACAACTAAAATAAGTCCCGCCATAAGGAAAAATATCGCGTTCTGCCTACTAAACCATTCTCTTATATTCATCTCTGGATCCTTATAGTGATTTCCGGCTAACGGTTTGGATTGGCGAAGTCCCGACTCAGTCGGGATTTCCCGAAGGGTGTCAACGCCAATCTTGTGTTATCTGCCGTTGCGGGCAAAGTCTGCTATTTCTATTTTTATAACTCTAAGATCTTCCCTAAATATTGCTTTAAGGTTTGAACATCATTTGAACTCAGATTACCAAGTTTGTTCTTCAACCTCTTCTTGTCAATAGCCCGTAATTGAAACACCAATGCCGCAGATTTTGAGGTTAAATTGTTGCTCGAATCTGGCTCAATAACAAACGTGAACGGAAAATTAGCAGCTTTGATTTGCGTCGTGAACGGAACGACTAAAACGGTGGGAACCTTCTCAATATTTTCAGTGGTCTGGACGATTATTGCAGGCCTAACACCTTGTTGTTCATGGCCGCCGGAACCAGGAATTTCAACAAGATAAATATCACCAAAGTCCATTATAAGGTAGCCTCAAAATTATTTAATGCCTCATCGCTTAAAGCATCCCAATCATCAAATTCTTTTTTGAGGTAGAAATCAGAATCTCTTTGCATAATGAGGCTCTTTTTAAAAATGCGAATAAGGCTGAGGAGATTAAGCATTTGTTCATCAGGCATATTCTGCAATTCTTTAATAATCTCTTCCTTAAACTTGACTTGTTCCTGCATTTTGGGGCGCTCCTTTCGCTATCGATAAGTTCATTATACCATAATATGCCAAATATAATAAATAATTCATGCGAAGTAACGATCCGGGTCGGACCAAGCTAACTTCTTGAAATTGAATCAGATGTGTCCCAAAAGTACCTGTTTTGGAGCCTTAAATGCCCATTTTGACCGCTAAAGTTGAGGCTATAAGGAGTTTCGGGTTCTCTAAGCTCATAGACTCCTTCTTCTCCAATGACCTCGATGACCTCCCGACCGATCGCCTTTATCCCAAGAGCCGCCTTTGTATGTTCTACAAATCCTTCACTCCCAACAGCAATACTCTCCGTCCATCTCGGCTGCCGCCCCCGGCCCTGTACCGCCAGCGATTAACTGTATGGTCTGCGGAATAACCTCTCGCTCCTGGCCATCCCTGACGAGGAGGTGAATATGGTTTGAAGTCACCGCATAATTCAGAATGCACGTCCCAAATCGTTTCTTTCCCTCGAAGAGCCATTGCAGCCACCGTCGTCGGTCCCGGACAAATTGGAAGTTCCCTGCCCTTGTTGGGACAGGACTTCCCGGCAAGGTATTGTCTTTCTGTAGTGCCCCTTGACCCCGCCTGCGGGACACTCTCCGGTCAGCAGGAATTCCCTCTTGTGGCACCGATGGGTGATATGCCACACATGATCTGGAATGTAATGCCTGTTGGCTCTGGCCATCTTTAGAATTCCTAATCAGGGTAATTTAGGCCCTCAAATTGCCACTCTAAGGCCAAAATCAGCCCTCTTTTTTCAGCATTGACTCATAGATTCAATTACTTGCCTTAGTCCGACCCCCATCGACAGCAGCCACCCACTTCATTGCAAAACAATATTTTCAACGATCAATGTTCCATCACTAATCGTCAACGAACCATTAATTGTTGTTGTTGATGTATGAGTTGTGAACGTCGAATCCCATCCTCCCTGAAGGATTAACTCTTTCGGGCTATTTAGAATGACATCCTCATCGTAAGTTTCTTCAGTTATTCTTATGGTCGTTTGCGTATCTGCCGTGCTAATTGCATTCTGTATGGAGGAAGAACATGGAGCGTAAAAATTGCATATGCCGTCAAGCGAAACAAAAATAACGCCCTCGATCTGAAGCACTCCCGTGTAGTTCTGCGTCTGATTGGAAGTGACGTTAGTATATGGTGTAGATGAAGGTGTGAAATTGTACCCTGTCTTCTGGGGCGTCACTGTGCCCGACCAACCATAGTCCACCGTGGCGGAGTAAGCACCATTGGCACCTGTCACCGGACTCCCAGGTAGCCCACTCATCGTCACCCCAGAAAGCGGACTCCCTCCCCAGGTCACGGTCCCTGTGATCGTGAAGGCCTGAAGCACTGCCGTGTAGTTCTGCGTCTGATTGGAAGTCACATTCGTATAAACCGTAGAGGGTGGAGTGAAATTATACCCTGTCTTCTGAGGCGTCACGGTCCCTGACCAACCATAGGTGACTGTCCCTGAATAAGTCCCATCACCGCCCGTCACCGGATTGCCAGGCAACCCACTCATCGTCACCCCAGAAAGCGGACTCCCTCCCGAGGTCACGGTCCCTGTAATCGTGAAGGTCTGAAGCACTGCCGTGTAGTTCTGCGTCTGATTGGAAGTAACGTTAGTATATGGTGTAGATGAAGGTGTGAAATTGTACCCTGTCTTCTGGGGCGTCACTGTGCCCGACCAACCATAGGTGACTGTCCCTGAATAAGTCCCATCACCGCCCGTCACCGGATTGCCAGGCAACCCACTCATCGTCACCCCAGAAAGCGGACTCCCTCCCGAGGTCACGGTCCCTGTGATCGTAAAGGTCTGAAGCACTGCCGTGTAGTTCTGCGTCTGGTTGGAAGTGATGTTAGTATATGGTGTAGATGAAGGTGTGAAATTGTACCCTGTCTTCTGGGGCGTCACCGTGCCCGACCAACCATAGTCCACCGTGGCGGAGTAAGCACCATTGGCACCTGTCACCGGACTCCCAGGCAGCCCACTCATCGTCACCCCAGAGAGCGGACTCCCCCCCGAAGTCACGGTGCCAGAGATCGTAAAGGTCTGAAGCGCTGCCGTGTAGTTCTGAGTCTGGTTGGAAGTGACGTTAGTATATGGTGTAGATGAAGGTGTGAAATTGTACCCTGTCTTCTGAGGCGTCACGGTTCCTGACCAACCATAGGTGACTGTCCCTGAATAAGTCCCATCACCGCCCGTCACCGGATTGCCAGGCAACCCGTTCATCGTCACCCCGGAAAGCGGACTCCCTCCCGAGGTCACTGCCCCTGAGATCGTGAAGGATGGATAAATCCATTGTATGCCTTGCTGGTCGCTTGGGGTCAAGGTTCTCTTCATCTGTCCATATGACCCATATCCATACATGACTTTAGCTGTATCGTATAGCCCATAAAGGTCAAGGAGCCGAAGCCAGTGCCCCAGTTCATGAAGGGTAATGCTTAGGAGATCCATCTTATCGACTGGAGTTGTGGCGTCAGTACTCCAAGCAAGTTTGGTATTAAATTGAATATCAGCTTGGGTTACTGTCGAGCCGGTCGTATAGGTGGTCGCCTGGGCAATGGTCGTGCTACTACCCAAATCGGCAAAGCTTATGACATTAAGGCCATCATTCCCATATCCAACCGACGTTGTTCCTGCATACGAGAAAGAAAAGCCTGCCCCTGCTCCGCTCCAGGTATCGGCCGCAGCTTGGATAGCGGTCTCCGTACCAGTAGGCCCACCTGTTGGATTTATGTAGTACGAAACTGGGGAAGCAGACCATTTCGCCCAACCGTAACCGAAAGTTACCGTAAGAGCATAAGTGGACTCTTTATTAAAACTACTCCTATAAAAAGCGACCGTATCGTCCCAGCTCCCCGGTGAATAAGGGTAAGGGGGTGAACCTAATGGCCCAGTCCAAACTCTGGCTTGTATTTCCGTGTCTGACCAGGATACGATATCCGTGGTTCTACCCATATAGCTTGAGCCTTTGTACCGGAAGAAAATCAGGGGATAAATAGGAGTACAGCATGAGGTTCCAAACCCGCTGCCCGTGATGGTAATTACATCACCCGTCCCGGCTGAGACCGTTGAGGGGCTAACCCCTGTGATGGTGGCGTACGATGTCTCTTGCTGCATGGGTCGGGTTGAAGTTTCCTCAAGTAGGTCTTCAAATGAAACATTAGTATGGCCATTGATATAACTTCTTATCCACGATAAGAAGTTGTCCTCCGTTACCGATTGAAGCTGGTTTACTCCAGCCACCGGTATCTGGAGCAAATAGACGCCATCGGGTCCACCAGTGACCTGTCCAGATGATTCTAAAAGTATGATGCCATAATCTCCCACTCCAAATTGAGGGGTATCGGAAACCCAATGGGTCTGGTCACCCACAGTGCCCCCAGGAACCGAAATTCTAATCTCCCTAAGCCCGTCTCCCTTGACATGTTCATCAATAAGGAAAGTTACATCGGTATAGATGAGGTTTTTTTCTATATTCCAGTAGCTCGTCACTCCAACGACTTGCCCCCGGACTATCTTTTCGGAGAGGTCAACCCTTTGCGCCCAGGTTGTCTTGAGACGCAAGGCCTCAACTGGCATTGCTAATAAAAGGCCAAGGAAAAAGGAGACTAACAGGATGACTCCAAAGATTTTCCATTTGTGGTCAGCAGAATTGTCTGCACTTTTTAATTGCCAATGAGTTTTCACAAAAAGACCTCCTTTCAAACAGGGAAGCTTGCTCCTTCTGTTGAGTGGTTATCTCATAAACGCCTACTTACGCTGCAACCGGGGGGTAGCAGGCGGTCCCTCCCTTGAGACCTTCGGATCACCAGTGATATAGGCCCGCAACCAGATCAAAAACCTTTCTCCGTCTTCCCCCTCAAGGAGGTATACGCCATCGGGACCTCCAGTGATCTGCCCAGAAGATTCTAACAGAATGACACCATAATCTCCAATACCAAATTGAGGGGTATCAGAAACCCATTGCGTTATCTCACCGACTGTCCCTCCAGGAAGGTTGACCGTAATTTCCTTCGGCCCGTCTCCTTTGAGATATTCATCAACCAGAACTTTTACATCGGTATAGACAAGCGTCTTTTCAGGATTCCAGTAGCTTTTTACCAAAACAACTTCACCGCGGACTATCTTTTCGGAGAGGTCAACTCTTTCTCCCCAGCTTACCTTGAGCCGCAATGCCTCAGCTGGCCTCGTCATCCAGAGGCATACCCCTAAAAATAAAAACAAACCTGCTAAAAATCTCCACATAAAATGTTTCTCATAGTATATTGAATTTCCATAGCCACGATGGCAGATTGGCCCTGGCACTCTCTATCAGACATTTATTCCATTTGTAGTAACTCGAAACCCCTAAGAAGAAAACCTGGATTATTGCCGTTTCGAATACCAGGCTTCAAGGATTTCTGGTCTCACGCCCCCGCCATCTGCATCCTGATAGTCAACCTCAAAAAACAAAGCCACCTGTAGTCCGAGATTCCTACAAGATTTCTTACTATTTCAACGGTTCGATTGAAACTACCGTTACGTCTTTTGGGTTCCGTTCAAGTTCCTTTAGCCTCTCAGAGAGTTCAGCGATGGTCTTCTGCTGCCCCTGGACCACTTTGGTCAGCACCGCCACCACATCCATCGGACTCATCCCTTTCCTATCACTGGTCGCTACCAGTGCAGGAACATCTTCCGAGATAAATCCTACATGAGTCTCTTTTGAATCCGCCTTGTAGTTGAATTTAACAGGACTGAGCTCTTTTAACGTGTCCATGGCCTCATCTACACTCAGACCTCGAATGTTCTCCTTGTACGCAAATCGAAATCGATCCGGGTCGGACCAAGCTAACTTCTTGAAATTGAATCAGATGTGTCCCAAAAGTACCTGTTTTGGAGCCTTAAATGCCCATTTTGACCGCTAAAGTTGAGGCTATAAGGAGTTTCGGGTTCTCT
>Ga0315279_10001556_pt1 | contig 37775 bp, 33 predicted proteins | sample YL17G06_20_MG_FD_203694 | JGI IMG/M metagenome (GOLD analysis project Ga0315279, IMG submission 203694) | Sediment microbial communities from Yellowstone Lake, YNP, Wyoming, USA - YL17G06_20 | ecosystem: Environmental > Aquatic > Freshwater > Lake > Sediment | place: USA: Wyoming | collected...
CTTTTGTTCACCTGGAATGTGCTCCTTTTGGATGTGTTGGTTATTTGCAAACTCCTATTACAACCAATAACGACGCACATTCCAGGTTGTTTCACTTTTTCTCGCAAGAAATCACGCTGGTTTAGGGCCTAGTTTGGTCCGTTCTCATCGTGCTCTCATTTTTGATTGGGTAGCATGATGCCTGTAAAACCTGGGAATGTTTATGTCTACTTCCGGCAGGGGTCGCCGGAAGTCTGGTATGAAAGCTATTCGAAAGGAGCATACGATGAAGCGGACAAGCCGGGTGCTGACGGGCTCGATCGCCGTCTTGGTCCTTACGATGACGGCGTTGGTGTGGAGAGCCGACGCACAAAGCAAGCAGCAACAGAAGAAGGCGAACGTGGAACTCCCTCCTGCCGTCGCCAAAGCGGTCAGGGACAATGTTCCCAACGCTGAAATAGACATTATGGACGTGGAAGAAGAGGCCGGCATCAAACTCTACGACATCGAATTCAAAGCCGGTAGAGGGGAGATCGAGGTCGCGGAGGACGGCACCGTTATGGATGTCGCCACAATCATCCAGATGAAGGATGTTCCGAAACCTGCTGCGGACGCTATCCAGAAAGCTGCCGCCGGCGCGAAAGCTAACATCAAGCAGCTAGAGAAATCTGAGATCCGCGCCGAGATTCAAACACAAGGGGAAAAGGGCAAGATTGTCAAGCTCGCGGCGCCCAAGTATGTATACGAAGCGGAACTCGTGAAAGGCAATCAAACTGGAGAAATCCGGGTTGCCCCCGACGGTAAAGTCGTCGAGGCGATTAAGTGGGAGGCCGCGGGCAAGGAGTCGGAAGAGAAACCAGAAAAGCCTGCGACCAAAAAGAAGTAAGGTGGAAAAAGGCAAGCAATAGCGTTGGTGTAGAATGTGATACCGAAGCATTTGATCCGACACTGGGCGATGCGATGCGCGTGCTTGTGGTCGAAGATTATCCCCCTATCCGAAAGGCCGTTGCCAAAGGGCTGCGCGAAGCCGGCTTTGCGGTGGACGCGACCGGCGATGGCGAGGAGGGGCTCTGGTACGCCACCAGCAATGACTACGACGTTGTGGTCCTTGACCTGATGCTTCCAGGCCTCGATGGTCTTACGATCCTCAACCGCTTGCGAGCGGAAGGACGCGCGGCGCATGTGCTTATTCTCACGGCGAAAGATGCCGTGTCCGACCGCGTGAAGGGGCTTGACCTCGGAGCCGATGACTACCTGGTCAAGCCTTTCGCTCTGGAGGAACTTCTGGCGCGGGTTCGGGCGCTGGCCCGGCGGGCCTACTGCGTGAAAAATCCATGTCTCGAGATTGGCGATCTGCGCATTGAAACCGCCGCGCAACGGGTGTGGCGCGGCTTGGAAGAAGTGCACCTGACGGCCCGAGAGTACGCATTGCTTGAGTACCTGGCAATGCGTAGAGGTGAAGTGGTCAGTAGAACCGACATTTGGGAGCACGTTTACGAATTCAACTCCGAAGCCGACTCTAACGTTGTGGACGTCTACATCGGTTATCTGCGCAAGAAAATCGAACAACCCCACAAGCCGCCCCTGATCCGCACGCTGCGGGGCAGGGGATACTCATTGGGAGCTTCAGGATGACGTTGTCGATCCGGGCACGCCTGCTCCTTTGGATTACGGGCGGGATGGCAATCCTGTTGATGGTTTTTGCCGTCGTGGTGTATGGGGTGCTCAGCCGATCACTTCTGGATGGTTTCGACGAGGTACTGCTTGCCTCTTCCCGGACGATCAGCGGGCCTGTGGAGCGCGACAGCGCTAGGATCAAGTTCGAAATGGACGAGCGCGACGCTCCCGAATTCTATCGCAGCGTCGAGCCCGATTACTTCCAGCTCTGGCTCGAAGATGGCGAGAAGCTGGCGGGCTCGCCGTCGCTCAAGACGGGTGGCTTGGAGCGGTTTGCCGGTTTGCCCGACGTGCCCGCATTCCGGCCCGTGCGTCTCCCCGACGGCCGCGCGGGGCGTGCGGTCGGCTTGCTGTTTATACCCAGGGCGGATGAAGAGGCGAAAGATGTCATTCCTGCTCAAAAAGTCACTCTTGTGGTGGCACGCGGGACCGCTTCCCTGGACGCAACCATCAGACTCATCCGGTGGCTCCTCGCGACTGCCACCGGCGGCACTCTCGTCCTGGCGCTTCTCCTGGGTGCTGTTGCAGTGCGGCGGGGATTGAGGCCTTTAGATGCCTTGGCCGCGCGCATCGCCGCAGTTCGGCAGGATGATCTCTCTGCGCAAATCCCGACCGAGCGAATGCCGGCAGAGATGGCACCGGTTGTTGGAAAACTGAATGATCTGCTGCGCCGCCTGGAGGACGCGTTTCGACGGGAGCGAGCCTTCACCGCGGATGCGGCTCATGAACTCCGCACTCCTCTGGCCGGATTGCGGTGCACTCTGGAGGTAGCCTCATCGCAGCCTCGCACGCGCAACGATTACCGCGAGGCAATCACCGAATGTCTTGATGTCGTTCGACACACACAGGGGATCGTTGAAACCCTTCTTGTACTCGCCCGGTTCGAATCCGGGCAGACAACGCTCCGTCCGGAAGCGGTCGATGTCCGCGAACTGATCGAAGCCGGGTGGCGACCTCTGGCCGACAAGGCTGCGTCGCGCGGCATCACATTCGACACTCATCTGCTCATGAATTTTTCATGTATGGCGGATCGCGAGGTATCCCAAATGATCGTCGCTGCTCTTCTCTCGAATGCGGCGGAATACACAGACGACCACGGCCGCATCGAGATTGCGGGCCGGAATATCGGAGAATCGGTGGAGTTGACAATTGCCAATACCGGGTGTTCACTTTCCGATACGGATGCGCAGCACGTGTTTGACCGCTTCTGGCGCAGCGATCCGTCGCGCACCGGCACAGGCATTCACTGCGGTTTGGGCCTGGCCTTGGTCCAGCGGGCAGCCAGGACACTCGGCGGATCTGTTTCCGCTCGCATCGCAGACGGAACATTCACTATAGGCCTCACTCTTCCCGCAGCGCAACCGAAGCGGCATCTGATGCCGCGATCGTGATTCCGAAGACGATGTCAAGTTAACGAGGCCTGCGAGAGATCATGAAAATGGATGGGGGAAAAAGGTGAAAATCAACACTGCGATTTGTCTTCTGTGGATTGCGTCCCTTGCTGCCGCAGCCACGTACCAGGAACCGCTGGCGAAACTGACGCTTGCGCAGGCGATTCAGGTCTTGAACTCCTCTCCGTGGGCAAGGCAGGAGACGTACACGCGCGTCGTCAGCGGAGTAGGCAGCGGCGAGTCGGGCGAGAAAGAGATCTTCAATACTTTCTATGTGCGTTTTTTCTCTGCCAGGCCCGTCCGGGAAGCACTTGTGCGCGTCCAGCAGATTCAATATGGCTATGACGGACTGACGGCTGAGGAAAAGCAGCGGTTCGACGAACTTGCGGCTGCGGATCTGCTTTCGGGTTTCGGCGACTGGATCGTCGTTTCCGTCAGCTTCCGGTCGAACGATCCGAAGGAGGAGAGCGACGTGCGCCGGTTTTTCGAGAGGCAGACTCCGGAGACGCTGAAAAACAAGGCGTTTCTGTCAACTGAGCAGTTTTCGCAAGTGAAAATACATACCTATTTTACCCCGCGTGATGAAGGGATAGGCGCCAAGTTTGTCTTTCCGCGGCAAGTCGGCGGCGCCTCAATAGTGTCCCCGAAGAGCAAGTCCATTGCTTTCGAATTACTCGATGTGCCGGCAGCAAGTCCACGTTTGCGGGCGAGATTTGCCGTCAAAGAAATGGTCATCAACGGCCAATTGGTCTTTTAAGCGCCGCCCATGCTGCTTTCCGGAGGTGATGTCATGCAAACAGAGCGACCAAAGGCGAGGACCTCTCGAGATCTGATGGTGTGGCGCAAAGCACAAGAGTTTGTACTTGCCGTGTATCGATTCACCTCGGCATTCCCGAAAAGCGAAATATACGGTCTGGTGCAGCAAATGAGACGAGCTGCCGTTTCCATTCCCGCCAACATTGCGGAAGGGTTCACGCGCCGCGGTAAAACCGACAAAGCCGGCTTCATGAATATTGCTGAGAGTTCGCTCGTCCTTTGTGTTTTGCTGCTCTTCTGGTGCGGCGGAGCCCTGGGAAAAACGTCGTCAAGCAATACCCAGGAGAAGACCCAAGCCAGCAGTGCCGGTGATCGCCAGAAACCGGGTGAAGCCCAGTCTCAAATCAGCTTGCAGAATGACCCGCAGCTTACGAAAATCGACCTTTTCCAAATCGATTTGAGCAACCGTCTTGCCGGGGTGCAGTACAAAGGCTCCAAATCGATCCACGAAGTCATGAATCCCTTTACGGCCAGGAAGCGGGCCCGGATCTATGGGTCGCTCTATGAATATCACCGGAACGACAATTTCGACGCGCGAAACTTCTTCGATCCGGTGGGTCAAAAACTCCCGGAGTACAAGAGGAACCAGTTCGGCGGCAGCCTCGGTGTCTTTGTGACGAAACAGCTCACACTATTCGGCACCTATGACGGCCTGAGGATCAACCGGGGATCCACGATCCTGTCTCACGTCCCCACCCGTGAAATGAAGCAGGGCGACTTCAGCAGTCTCGAGACGACACTGGTCAATCCGTGGACGGGGAATCCGTTCCCCGGCAACCGGATCCCCCAATCCCTGTTCCACCCGGCTTCGGTCAAAATGCTGACGACCATGCCGGATCCCAACCGGAATGACCCGGATCGTAATTTCGTCAACAACCAGCCTGAGGTGGACAACCGGGACGAGATCACGGTCCAGGCCGACTATAAGATCGGCGGGGATTCCAAGCTTTTCGCGGATTACACCTTGAGAAACGGCAACGGATTCGATGTGAATCCGCTTCCGGCGTTCGGCCTGACCACGCGCAGCAGGGAACAGAGCGTCTCCGTCGATTTTGTGCGTGATTTCAGTTCCAATCTCGTGGCTTCCATTCAAGCCCGTTTCGATCGGGAGGTGCAAACCGAGCTGGCGCCGCAGGCGGGGAACAAAGGGCTTCTGGCATCCCTCGGGATTCGCGGTCTCAGCACTCTGGATGATCTGGATGAGGGTTACCCGGACTTCGAACTCTCGGGGTACGCCTCCCTGGGATCGGGCGACTCGCCGACGACGTCCTACTTCAATGAGTACAGCCTTGAACTTGGACTTACCTACGTGCGCAAAAGCCATGAATTTGAGTTCGGGATGGATATCGAGGCAGGCCAGATCAACAACGACCGCACCGGCGGGCTGCGCAGAGGAAGCTTTGCCGCAGATGGTTACTACACGGGGGACGCGTTCGCCGATTTCCTCCTGGGGATTCCGAACCTGGCGGAGCGCGGCGTGGGTTCGGACCGGGCCGATGTGCGCCGGACCAGCGTGCAGGCGTTCATCGCAGACCAGTGGAAGGTGAATCCGAAACTGAGCGTGACGGCCTCCCTGGCATACGACTACACTCCCTTCGCTCATTCCACTCACGACAATGTCTATGCTTTCGCGCCGCTCCTCTTCGAACCGCCGCCGGACGGAACCATCGTGCGCATAGGGAGCGAGGAAGCCGCGCGCGCGGGATTGGCCGGGCTGAAAAGCGGTTATGCGGTATTCCCGGACCGGAACGACTGGGAACCGGAAATCGGATTGGCCTACAGCCCGCGCGGCGACAACCGCCTGGTCGTCCGCGCGTCGTATGAGCTGTCTCATGGCTCGCGGGATATGGACGAGTCCTTCGAGGTTCTGGGGAGGAGCTATCCGGTCTATTACACCGAAAGGGCCCAGGCATCCGAAGACCGGCCCGATCTCGATCTCAGTAATCCCTTCGAGACCGCTGTCCCGGTTGAGTTGCGGATCCAGGGCGCCGAGCCGCGCATGAGGAATTCGCTCACACAGCGGTGGCAGCTTTCGCTGGAGAACGAGATCTTCCCCAGATGGAACATCGAGGTCGCATATGCCGGAAGCAGAACCGACGGCTCGAGCCGGTTCATCGTGGCGAATGTTCCCCTGCCGGGACCAGGTCCGCTGCAGGCCCGACGACCCAATCCGAATTACGGCCGCTTCAGCATTCTCACTTCCGGCGGGTCGTCCTCCGGGAATGCACTGGAGGCGAGTCTCCGAAAACGCATGTCCAGGGGATTTTCAATCGAGGCTAGCTATCAGTGGGAGCGCAATTTCAGTGCCCTTGGTTCCAGCGACCCGAACAATCCGAGGGATCTCCGGGCCGAATGGGCGCCGAGCAGCTCCCCGATCCACCAGTTCAACGTGGTATACATCCTGGATCTGCCGATCGGCCGCGGCAAAGTGCTCTCAACGGCCTGGGCGGGGAAGTTGCGCAGCCTGTTCGAAGGCTGGCGAATCTCCGGAATCACCGTCTTCCAGAGCGGCGATCTCGGCAACCCGAGAATGGCCGGAGACCCCAACAACGACGGTGTCCGCGGCGACCGGCCGGATCGGATCGCCTCGGGCGAATTGCCCGTGTCCCAGCGCTCCATCGATCGCTGGTTTGATACCGGAGCGTTTGTGGCGCCGCCACAGTATGGGTTCGGCAACTGCGGGAGAAACATCCTGGCCGGGCCGGGCAAACACAACTGGGACATCAGCTTCATCAAACGGACCCAGGTGAGCAGAGAGGGAAACATGGTTGAGCTGCGCGTCCAGCTGTTCAATGCTTTCAATCATGCGAATTTCAATAATCCCAACACCACGGTGGGGACGTCGTTGTTCGGGAAGATCTTCGGCGCCGATCGCGCTCGAGAGATTGAGATCGCGGTCAAGTATACCTTCTGACCTGCCCTGCAGCGGTGAATCCGCAACCACAAATCTAGCTGCAGAGTCGCGGTTGTCCTGATGTCACTGTGCGCCGTGCCGGTCTGGGGTCAGCAGTGGTCGTTTTCGGTAGTCGGCGATTGCTTCCGGCAGCAACGTGGATCACATATTCATCGCCATGCACGAGCCGGCGTTCTGCCGCGTGCGTCACGTCGGAGACGGATTCGACGCGTGCCCCGACCAACGCAACCGGTTCTGGGACATGATTGTGCAACGTAGGGATAAGGTCCGCGCTGTCTTCGCAGCGCACACCCATCACTACTCTGTAATGCAGGTCCGGGATCCGAAGGGGCCAGCGAGCGACGGAAAGAGTTACCCTCAGGGAAATAATGCCCAACGAATCAATTGACGCCGCCCTATTTGCAGCGTGGTCACAGAATCTGCACCGACGGGAGTTGGATAAAAAGTGGCGTCCCCTATTTCCGCAACGGAAGGGTGCTTCACAGACCATGGGTACGGAGCGGAGAAGGGGAAATCTGTGCGTCCCCGATCCTCAGGCTTGATGTTCCCCGGAATTCTCACCCTCCGAAGAATCGGCCCAAAGCGCTTACATTCCCCTGTGGACAGTAAGATGAGCGCATCGCATTATAATGAGGCATACGATAAGAGCCGGGATGATGACGGAAAACAACCTGGAACGTGGCGCTACCTGTAACCAGTATCGGCCGGCCCGGGAGTACACGCATTTCCAAGAGCTGGTGGACAACCTGCCTTACCTCCTGATGGGGCTTTGTGGGGGCGTGCTCTTCCTGGCGGGATTCGGTCTGTCTCCGCTTGGTTGGCTGGTCGCGGCGTCGTATTTGGCATACTGCGCGGCCGGGGCCCTTTGGATCATCGTCTTCGTTTGCCCTCACTGCCAGCACTACGGCACACGCGCCTGCCCCTGCGGATACGGACAGCTTTCCGCGAAACTGGCGCCCAAGTGTCAGGAGAACCGGTTTGCCAGACAATTCCGCAAGCACATCCCGGTGATCGTCCCGCTGTGGGTGATCCCTGTGATTGCCGGCATTGCGTTTTACATCCGGTACCGCAGCCAGGGGATGCTCGTCTTGCTGATTGTATTTGTCATCGATGCTTTTGTGCTCCTGCCATTGGTGTCGAGGCTCTACGGTTGCGGACACTGCCCCCAGAAGACAGATTGCCCCTGGATGGTCAAAGGTTAGGGACGGCTTTCTCCGTCAGAGGATTTCGAGCTTCATAACAGGCTTCGTCAAGACCTGATGAGGCTGACGTGCAACTTTTTCTGCCTTTCTGCATCTGAAGAACTGTCGTGATGCGCGGTGGTGGTGGGTGGTGGAGGATGACGAGAGCCGAAATCACATCGGATTATCGGGTGCAGGAACTGCTGAGCGCTTTGAAGGACGGAATCCTGGAAGTGGAGTTCGTCAAGGCCAGGCTCGCAGAATGGGCAGGGGAAGCCATCGATTTGATAAAGTATTCCGACGGAGAATACGATATCGCTACTGCTGAGTTTTGAAGATCGACTTGAAGCAGGATAAGTGTTTGTCAGTCCTCTTTACAAATCCCCCCTCCAGCTTCAGTGCGGTTTTGTTCGAGGGCCGCAGTTTATGATTCGAAGGAAGATAGAGCAACGCGCGCGCTACCTGCTGTTGCTGGACGATACGTCTGAGCGGCTGGCGCTGGCATTTGCGCTCGGGGTCTTTCTGACCCTCACTCCATTTGTCGGCCTTCATACCATTCTGGGCCTCGCCATCGCTTTTTTATTTGGGTTGAACCGCGCGGCCGTGTTGTTTGGATTGTTCGTAAACAACCCGTGGACCCTCGTGCCTTACTACAGCGCCGCCTCTTACCTTGGCGGTCGCTTGATCGGTTTCTCCAGTGGATTGTCGCTTCCTCGCTTCGGCTGGTCTCAACTTTGGCACGCCAACTTCTGGCTGCAGCTGACGCATCAGTGGCGATGCCTGATGCCGATGGCGCTGGGTTCGGCAATCCTTGCAGTTTTTTGCGCCGGGCTCTCTTATCCGCTGGCGCTTTATGCGATCAAGCGGGGCAGAGCCACACTGGGTCACCGATCAACTACCTGATTCCCCGTGTAATCTCGTCGAATCCCACATCTGTGTTCTTTGCGCATTCGTGCCTCCGTGGTGAGGCTTTTTGCTGCGGCGAAATTGCTGACAGGCACCTTTTTCCGCGGCGCTTTGATCCATCCACCGAGATATCCCGAGCGAAAAAAGGTGTCTGTCACCAATTTCACCGGGTAAAATAGAATAAATGCATATAACTTCATTCGGATGGTTCGCGGCAGTTGTCTTGCACCGCGTTGCGGCGGGGCAGGAATGAGCGAAGAGCCAGGGAAAACAGCGTCTGAAGAAGCTCTTGTGGAGCTGGAAGCCCTGCTGGATTATCGATTCCAGGACAGATCCCTGCTCCTTAGGGCACTGACGCACCGATCCTTTGTCAACGAGCAGGAGAGTCAAGGGCTTCGGCACAACGAATCCCTGGAGTTCCTGGGCGATGCCGTGCTTGGTTTTCTGATCAGCGCCAGGATTTTCGAACGCTTTCCTGACTCCAATGAAGGGGAGCTGAGCAAGATCAAGGCCTATCTGGTCAGCGCAGTAAATCTGGTTCGTCTCGCTGAAAAGATTCGTCTGGGCGAATTCCTCCTTCTCAGCCGGGGTGAGGAGAAAACCGGGGGCCGCAAGAAGCGCGCAATTCTGGTTGATGGCTACGAAGCACTACTCGGCGCCATCTACCTTGACGGAGGTGTCGAGGCGGCGGCGGGTTTCCTGGAACGCCAGACGGGGAATCTTTTCGACTCCCTGGACCCGCACCAGTTAACCTATGGTGACTTCAAATCTGCCCTCCAGGAACAGCTCCATGAAATGGGCAGGCCGGAGCCGGTCTATCAGGTGGTGGATGAGATTGGCCCGGATCACCGGAAGGTGTTCGTCGTTGAGGTAGTCGTGGGCGACGAAGTCGTGGCGCGTTCTTCAGGGCGGACCAAGAAGGAGGCGCAGCAGGAGGCCGCCCGAATGGCGCTCGAAGGACTGAATGATGCAGAGCCGGGGAATGCAAATGGGGCGACCTCGGAGAGCGGCTCAAGTTGACCGGCATCGCCGTTGAATAAAGCACTGAGTCCGGAGGAACAAGTTCATCACTCAGCACTAGGCATCCCGCTAAAAAACAGCGGGAATGGATACAGCAGCCCGGCGCATTTGCAGAGCCAAGCCATACGTCTCCTGACGTGGAAATGCCGCCGTAAATCGATAAACCGCAACTACGAAGTCATGAGCCTTGCGCCACACCAGCAGATCTCGAAAGGTCCTCGCCTTTGGTCGCTCTGTTTGCATGACATCACCTCCGGAAAGCAGCATAGGCGGCGCTTATGAAAATTCTGGCTTCTGGCTCCTGGCTTCTTGCTTCTAACGAGAACAAAATTCACGTAACGCCACGCATAACGGTTCAAAGGGATTCCGATCCCGAAAAATGTGCGCGTATATTTACTCTTGCTTGTGGTTTTCCTTGCCGATTTGCCGCAGCATTCTTAAGGCTTCCGCGTTCTCGCAATCCCAGCGGAGCACTTCGTAAAACTGCGCTTCCGCTCTTTTCGGCAGGTTCACCTTCAGATACAGCTTGCCGAGCTCGAGGTGGCTGTCGGGACGCGTAGGCTCCAGAGCGATGGCTTTGAGCAGATGCCGCTCGGCTTCTTTCCGCAACGCAACAATCTCAGCCTGGGCCACACCGAGATAATGGTGATAGCGGGCGGTATCCGGGCGCAGCCACACGCACTCTCTGAGATGGCTCACGGCTTGTTCGAACTCCCGGTTCATCAAAGCGACACGCCCGGCGCGAAAGAGAGTCTCGGCTATCTTTTCCGAATCTCCGGCCGCGCGTCCCTGCCGGGCTGCCTCCACCTGACTCTCCTTCTTCATGCGCATCTCATCATAATTGTGGCGGGCGAGGGAATCACTGAGCGTCGCGTACGCCCCGGTGATATATGTGAAGAGCTTTTCCACCCGGGCGCGCAAGCCGGAGCTGTGTCCCTTGGATTCGAAGCAGTCGGGATGATAGAGCCTCGCCATCTCATGGTAGGCCGCTTTGATCTCATCTGCTCGTGCGTCGGTGGGCACGGAGAGGATTTCATAGAAATTTGCCACCTCGAAGCGCCGCAACAACTCGTCCACCTGCTCGGATAGCTGTGCCGTAGAGGGCTGGACCGCGTCGGCCTGGTCCGGCTGAGTTGCTTCCAGCCGCAAGAGACCCAGGAGAATCAGCCGTTGGACGAGTTCCTCCGATGAGGCTTCGCCTTTGGGAAGTGCCGGAAGGAGATGCGAGACGGGAACGGGTCCCCTTGCTTGCCCATAGGTGTACGCTTCTGCGCTGTTCAGCGGGAGTCCAGCGCGCGCCTCGACGGCCGATCCGGCGCGGACCAACCCTGTTAGCTGACGGCAAGAGGCTGGGATGCAGTGATCTTTCACCGCGCGGCGCGCCGCCTCGACGAGCGCTTCTGGCAGGGGCAGGGCGAGGCTGCAGCGTCGGCGGATCGATCCTTTGCCGTCGAAAAGTCGAAGCTCGCATCCGGACCAGGCGAAGAGCGACGCCAGGATTATCATGGCTTGTTCGCGAACTCCTTCCTCCAGTCGCTTGCCATCAAGCCCAGTTGCGACGATGACCGCCTCGTCTGAACCCTTTCCGCTCTTCATCAGTTCGGAAACTCTCTTGAAGTCCTTCCGGGAGAGCAGGTTCAACTTGACGAGCACATGAGCCAGATGCTCGTTCGGAAGATTGCTCTCGGCAAAGGCGAGCGTCCCATGGGAAAGAACGAGCTGTTTTTTCATAGTGCCGCGCTCGAACCGGACGACACAGGTGCGCTGCGTTCTGTGTAACTCCAGCAAAGTGTCTACAAGCCTAAGATGGGTAAAACCCAAATCGCCCGCCATAAACAATCCTGACACGGACAAACGACGAAGACCGCCAGGGTCTCGAGGAAGCGTCCTCAAATTCCTTGTGGTCTCGGAGGTCCTTGTAGTTTGTTTTTCGAAACGCGTCAACCTACATATCGGCTGCGGGCGGGGAAATCTAACTGCGGGAAGCGAAGAACCAGTAGCCGACGAGAGCGATTGTGTCGTAGGTGCCGTGCGCAACCATCGGAACGATCAGATTGCGGCGCGCGAGATAGGCAATGCCGAAGATCAGGCCGAACGCTCCGGCGACTACCATTCCCTGCGCCCCCTGAACGTAATGCCCGAGACCAAAGGCGACGCTCCAGAGTATCAGCCCGAGTCGGGTTCCTCCCAAGCAGGCTTGGAAGCGCCTCAGGATGAAAGCGCGCTGGAGTTCCTCCTTGATGCCCCCGGCGATCAGCGCGGTTCCGACGAAGAGGATCAGATCCTGAGGCGTGCGGATGAGCTCGGTGAGCGGATTGCGCTCTAGAAAATATTGCGGGAGGAGGGTCTGGAAAATCACGGATACGATGGCGTTCAGGAAGAACAGGATGGGGACAATCGCCAGCCCAAGGAGCACCCTGAATCGCCACCGTTCCCAGGATAGACCGAGCCCTTTCAGAGTCTCTCCGTGTGCCCGCATGACGAGGAAAAGAAGGACGAAGGTGATGGAGACCTCCAGCAACAGGTAGACGGACATTGCCCGGACATTGCCCAGCAGGCTAGCCCGCCCGGACGCGCTGATTGCGAATGGCAGCGTGGCGATCACGCTTGAGACTATTCCGGCGAGCAGGAGGACCTCGAACAAGGCCTGAAGCCTGTCCAGCCAGGTTTTTTGAGGCACAGAGGGTGGTGCAGCCTCCTGATAGCCATCCGCGTTCATCGCTAAGAACCTACCAGTTAGTTTCACCCACAGTCAAGTCGAGACAGGTGGAATCTCTTGTGTATTCAAACAGTTGTAACTCTTGGCGCCTGCTCGTATAATAACCTGTAATGACGGAGTTGCGAGGGAGGCTTGAACCTTCGAGCATAAAGGCGCATCTGAAGTTGTTGAGAGGCGGCGTGACCTGCGCCTGCGGGAGGTCGAAAGTGAGGATCTTGGGCAAGCGATGTCTTTTCCTCGCATTTCTTCTGTTTCCTGGGATGGTGAATGCCCAGACCGGTACGGAAGTAGTCCTTCCTGAAGGAACCAGGATCAGCCTTCAACTGAATAGCAACCTGAGCACGAAGTTGAACAACGAGGGCGACAGCTTTACTGCCACTGTAATCGCACCCGTCTACCTGAAGGACCGTCTGGTCATCCCAAAGGGAAGCATCGTTACCGGCAGCGTTCCCCGCATTCTTCGCCCGGGCCGTTTCAAAGGCAAGGCGCAGATGAATCTCCTGTTCAGCACCATCCGCCTTCCAGACACCGGAAAGCCGCTGCCAATTGTAGCGTCATTGGCCCAGGTGGGACAGGAAGAAAACGCGAAGGCGCAGTCTGAAGGAACCATTACCGGCGAGGGTTCCAAGGGGAAGGATGCCGCCAAGGTCGCGCCTCCGACCTTGACGGGGGCGGGTGTCGGAGCAATTGTTGGCGGCGCCCGGGGTGCTGCCATTGGAGCCGGTGTCGGCGCCGCCGTGGGGCTAGCCGCCGTTCTGGCAGGGCGTGGCACGGATCTCGAAATCAAGAGGGGCGCCCCCATGGATATCGTGCTTGTTCGTCCTCTTGCAGTTCCGCAGGAAGCCCTTGGAGTCGGTAAGCGCGACGATTTAGAAACTGTGAGATAGTTCGGCTGAAGTGAGCCGACGCCGGCAGTGAGACACGAAAAGGTTTCGCTACTTCCTTTCGATGCGTTCTAGGCCGCCCATGTAAGGACGCAGGGCTTCCGGGATCACGATGGAACCGTCCTTCTGCTGATAGTTCTCCAGGATCGCCAGCCAGGTTCTTCCGATAGCCAGACCCGAGCCGTTCAGAGTGTGCACGAAATGGCGTTTCCCGTCCCGGTCGCGGAAGCGGATGTTGGCCCGGCGGGCTTGAAATGCCTCGAAGTTGCTGCAGGATGAAATCTCGCGAAACCGATTCTGGCTGGGGAGCCACACCTCAAGGTCATAGGTTTTTGCGCTCGCGAAACCCATATCGGCTGTGCACAAGACCACGACCCGGTAGTGAAGTCCGAGGCGTTGGAGGATCTCTTCAGCATCGCGCGTGAGAGACTCCAGCTCGTCGTAAGAGCTGGACGGATGTGCGAACTTCACCAATTCGACTTTGTTGAACTGGTGCTGGCGTATCAGCCCGCGCGTGTCTTTGCCGTAAGATCCCGCCTCGCTGCGGAAACATGGTGTGTAAGATACGAATTTTTGCGGCAGGGTGTCTCCGTCCAGAACCTCGCCCTGATACATGTTTGTCACCGGCACCTCAGCCGTGGGGATGAGGTAGTAGTCGGTGCCTTCGACCTTGAACAGATCCTGTGCAAACTTAGGCAGGTTTCCCGTGCCGAAGAGGCTCGCAGAGTTGGACATGAAGGGGGGACAGACTTCTTTGTAGCCGTGCTCGCGGGTGTGCACCTCGAGCATGAAGTGAATCAGCGCCCGCTCCATGAGCGCTCCTGCTCCGGAAAGCAGGGAGAAGCGGGCTCCCGCGATCTTGGCGGCGCGATCCAGGTCGAGGATGCCGAGTCCCGATCCAAGATCGACGTGATCGAGGGGTGTGAAATCGAACTTCGGAGGCGTGCCCCAGCGCCTCACCTCCAGGTTATCATGCTCGTCGCGTCCTACCGGGACCGAAGCGTGGGGGAGATTCGGGATCGAATGCAGTATGGAATTCAGATGCTCTTCGATCGTGCGCGCCTGATCTTCCAGCAATTTGATCTCGCCGCCGATCTCCTTGACGCGAGCTTGCTGCGAGACGGTATCCTGCCCCGCACGCTTTAATTTGCCGATCTGTTCGGATGCCTCATTGCGCCGGCGCCGCAACTCCTCAGCGCGGAGGAGAACGCTGCGCCACTCCGAGTCCACCGAGGCCAACTCCTCCAACGGAAAGTCGCCGCCGCGCGCCGCCAGGCGCTCCCTAACGATTCGCAGGTTTGCGCGCACGAAGTTCTTATCCAGCATTCTCATCACCCCAGGCCGATGTGAGACAGCGTTGATGCGCTATTCATCCATGTCAGTTGCGAAGGGTAACAGACCTTCCAGGCAGGTGACAAGTTTGGAGTGCAGCAGCGTCATGCCGGCGCATTCCAGAGCAGCGAGGCGCAGATAGTTCCCATTGACATTGCGCGAGGGCATTGCTTCAATGAGTTCGGCTAAGAACAGGCATCGGTGCTCTGGATTCATAGAGATTGAGGTATGACATGGATCGCATTTGTCGCGCAGTGTTCCCGGCCGCAGGATTGGGCACCAGGTTTCTTCCGGCTACCAAAGCCCAGCCGAAAGAGATGCTCGTGCTCGTGGACAAGCCGATTATTCAGTATGCGGTTGAGGAGGCTGTGGCCGCGGGGCTGAAGAACCTGATCATCATCACGGGCCGGGGAAAAAACGCCATCGAGGACCACTTCGACGTTTCCTTTGAGCTCGAGCGCATCCTGGAAGACCGCGGCAAATCGGACCTATTGAGCCTGGTCCGAGCCGTATCAGACATGGTGCACATTGCCTACGTGCGGCAGAAGGAGGCTCTCGGGTTGGGACACGCGATTCTGGTGGCGCGCGACCTGGTACAGAGCGAGCCCTTCGCAGTCCTGCTCGGCGACGATGTCATTGACGCAGACGTACCCTGCATAGGGCAAATGATGGAGATCTACGAGCGGCATCATGCCAGCGTGGTCGCCATTATGGAGGTGCCTGGAGAAGAGGTGTGCCGTTACGGGATTATTGATGGGGTCCCCGTCTCGGGAAACGAGGGTCGGGTCTATGCGGTGAAGAACATGGTCGAGAAGCCGCGCGTCGAGGACAGCCCCTCGAACCTGGCCATCATCGGTCGCTACATTCTGACGCCCACCATTTTCGACGTCCTGGAAACGACCGCGCGCGGCGCCGGCGGCGAGATCCAGTTGACCGACGGCCTGCAGAGTCTTCTAGCGAAAGAACCCATATACGCTTACAAGTTCCGGGGCAAGCGCTACGATGCGGGCGAAAAACTCGGGTTTCTCAAGACGACCGTGGAATTCGCTCTCAAGAGTGAAGAGCTCGGTCCTGCCTTCCGGTCCTATCTGAAATCCTTAAACCTGAACGAGCCTTGATCGAGTCCAACATATGCGAGTCTTGGTAGTCGGCTCCGGCGGAAGAGAGCACGCGCTGGTTTGGAAGCTGCGCCGAAGCGCGCGTGTGCGCGAGGTCCTTTGCGCGCCGGGCAACGGCGGAATCGAGAGGGAGGCGCGCTGCTTCCCGGTCTCGCCGCTGGATCAGGCCGCAATGCTCGATCTTGTCAGGCAGGAGCGCATCGATATGGCGGTCATTGGCCCCGAAGCTCCCCTCGCTGCCGGGCTGGCCGACGGCTTGCGTGAACACGGCATAGCGGTGGTGGGCCCGAGCCAGGCGGCAGCGCGCCTGGAATCAAGCAAGGTGTTCGCCAAAGAGTTCATGGCCCGCCACGGCATTCCTACAGCCGCTTTCACCGTTCACTCCCAGCCACAGGAAGCTCTTTCCCGTCTGGATTCCAAGGAAATCCGCTATCCCCTTGTGGTCAAGGCGGACGGTCTGGCGGCGGGGAAAGGGGTGGTGGTGGCGCAGAGCCGCGAGGAGGCGCGCCGGGCCATTGAAATCATCATGGTCGACCGGCAGTTCGGCGCCGCCGGCGACAAGATCGTCATCGAGGAATTCCTCGAAGGCTCGGAAGCTTCGTTCATCGTCTTTACCGATGGAGATACCATCCTGCCCGCGGTTGCGGCTCAAGATCACAAGCCCGTCTACGACAATGACAGAGGCCCGAATACCGGCGGCATGGGCGCCTACTCCACCGACAATATCCTCGGGCCCGACATGGAGAGCTTGATCCTGGACCGCATCATTCGGCCGGCCATTGCTGCGATGCGTGCTGAAGGCACGTCGTTCCACGGAATCCTTTACGCCGGTTTGATGGTGACGTCTGCGGGACCGCGCGTGCTCGAGTTCAACGTGCGCATGGGCGATCCCGAGGGGCAGGTGATCCTGCCGCGGCTCACCAGCGATTTCGCTGCGCTGTGCGAGGCGCTGTGCCAGGGCCGGCTGAGCGGTCATAAAGCCGCGTGGTCGAAACAGGCGGCTGTGTGTGTCGTTCTCGCTTCGGAAGGTTATCCAGGCGCCTACACGAAGGGGAAGGTAATCACCGGCTTGAAAATGGCGGAGGAAGACGGCCGCGTCGTGGTATTCCACTCCGGTACGCGGTGTCAGGGAGAAGTACTATTGACCGACGGCGGGCGTGTGCTGGGAGTGACGGCCTTAGCCGACGATTTGGCTTCGGCGGTGATGTCGGCTTATGAGGCTGTCAACAAGATATATTTCGAAGGCATGCACTATCGCCGCGATATCGGCGCCAAAGGCCTTGTTAAGTGACGAGTGACGAGTGTTGAATGACGAGTAAAAAGACAGTCGGAGTTCAGCCTCCTGGATGCTTTCATTCGTCATTCGTCACTCGTAACTCGTCACTTGGTATGCGGAGGAGTGAGTGAGCAAACCCAAAGTGGCTGTCGTGTTGGGCAGCGATAACGACTATCCGGTGATCCAGGACATGATCCGGATCCTCCACGAATTCGGGATCCCGCACGAGATCACGGTCACGAGCGCGCACCGGTCACCGGAGCGTACGCATCGATACGCTGTGACCCTGGAGGATCGTGGAATCCAGGTCGTCATTGCGTGCGCCGGAGCCGCGGCGCATCTCGCCGGCGTGCTTGCTTCTCATACGATTCTGCCGGTCATCGGTGTTCCCATCGATTCGTCTCCGCTGCAGGGAATGGACGCCCTTCTTTCCACCTCGATGATGCCCCCCGGCGTGCCGGTGGCGACCATGGGGATCGGCAAAGCCGGCGCCAGCAATGCCGCCGTGCTGGCGGCCCAGATATTGGCGCGCAGGGATCCGGATCTCGCGCGCCAGCTCAAAGAATACAAAAAGCAGCTCGCGGACTACGTCGAGGAACGCGACCGGGAGCTGAAGAAGTCTCAGAATGCCTAAGTTTTTCCTGTGCACCTTCGGCTGTCGCTGCAACCAGGCCGACAGCGCCGAAATGCGTGCGCGCCTTTGCGGCAGCGCCCTCCGAGAAGCGGATGACCACCGGGATGCCGATCTGATCGTGGTCAATTCGTGCACCGTCACCCGGCGCGCAGATCAACAGGTGCGCCAGACTGTGCGTCGGCTTCACCGGGAGAATCCCGGAGCGAAGCTTGTCGCGACGGGCTGCTATGCCGAGCGCGATCCCGAAGCGCTGGCGGCGATTCCGGGTGTCAGCCTGGTCCTGGGCAACGCCGACAGAAGCCGGCTGGTGGAGGTTTGGCGCGCCGGCCCGGGATCCGGCGGAAGAATCCTCCGGTCGCCGCTCGATGCTGCGCGCGATTATCTGATCGCCGACGCGTCCCACATCGGCTGCAAGACGCGCCCCTTCCTCAAGCTTCAGGACGGATGCGACGCACGCTGTGCCTATTGCGTCGTCCCATCCGTGCGCGGACCCGGCCGCAGCGCTGCGCTGGAGGATGTACTTGCGGAAATCCGGCGTCTGGTTGACCGGGGCTATCAGGAGATCGTGCTGACGGGCATTCACATCGGATCATACGGACGCAGATCGCCACGGCCGGCACGTCTGACGGAACTGCTGCGCCGGATCCTTGAGATTCAGGGTTTGGGGCGACTGCGGCTCAGCAGCATCGAGCCAATGCGCTTCGATCGCGCTATCGTGGCCCTGGCTGCCGAAAATCGGAATTTTGCGCCGCACTTTCACGTCCCGCTGCAAAGCGGCAGTGACCGAATACTGCGCCGCATGCGCCGGCCCTATACCGCTGCGCGCTTCCTCGATCTGCTCCATTTCATCCAGGCAAGCCTGCCGACGGTGGGGTTGGGAACAGACGTGCTGGTCGGGTTTCCGGGAGAGACGGACGACGATTTCGAAGCGACCTGCGACCTGGTTCGCCAGTCGCCGCTCACGTATCTGCACGTGTTTCCGTTTTCCGCGCGGGAAGGAACGGATGCCTGCACCATGACGGGGCATGTGCCTCCGCGCGCGGTGCACGCCCGCTGCGAAATCCTGCGCGAGATTTCCATCCAGAAGAATCTCTCCTTCCGGCGCCGCTTCGTTGAACAAGTGCTGCCTGCCATCAGCTTGGCCAAAGAAGAAGAGATGGGCGAATCGGTCGCCCTGACTGAGAATTACATCCACGCTCGCATTGCAGGTCCTGCGGTGGCTCCCAACCGCCTGATCAACATCCGCATTGACGAAGTCCGGCCCGAGGGAACCTGGGCCACGCTGGTCCAAGCGGTGTCGGATCTTCCGAATCCAGTCCTTGACCTAGGCATCCCGCCAAAAAGCGGCGGGATATGAGAAGCCAGAAGTCAGGAGCCAGAAGCCAGAATGGCTCTTGCATATGCGTTCAACGGGCGACTGACTTCCTCCAATGAGTTCATCAGCGGATCCGTCTGACCGTAGCCCAAATCCTTCGCCAGGATCAGGTAATAACGACTTTCCTTTGGTCGCTCTGTTTGCATGACATCACCTCCGGAAAGCAGCATGGGCGGCGCTTATGAAAATTCTGGCTTCTGGCTCCCGGCTTCTTGCTTCTAACGAGAACAGAATTCACGTAACGCCACGCATGACGGTCTAAATTGGATTCGGAAGGCCTGACACCCTGCAGATGACCGCCATCATTCTACCGGTGCCGGCTCCCTCAGCTCGGTAGGAAAAGAACTCGTCCGTATGGCAGCGTGTACACAGGCCGAGATCATACACCGTTTCCTGCGACGCCCCGGCCTCGGCGAGCTGCAAGGTCAGGGCTCGGGGCATGTTGAGAAGATGCTTCCCGCGATGGGTGGGATGCGGCCTGCAGAGGGACGCGCCGGGAAACGCGGCTTCGAAAGCAGCGGCTACCTCGGAAGCAACTTCGAAGCAGCAGCTCCGGATTCCCGGGCCGATTGCGACGAGCACGCAGGCCGGATCCACGCCGAGTTTGTGCTTCATGCCTGCCAAGGTTTGGGGAAGAATGCGCGCGAGGGTCCCGCGCCAGCCGGCGTGCACGGCTGCGATTGTGCCGGTCTTCGGATCCGAAATGAGCACTGGAAAGCAATCCGCCACCTGGACGGCCAGCGCGACACCGCGCTCCGCAGTCACGAGCGCGTCGCCGCGCGTGTGTGGATTCCATTGGTGAGGTCGGCCTATTATGATATGAAACTCGGCGGAGTGGATTTGTGCGACGGTGGCCAGGCAGTCGCGAGTGAGGCCGAGAGCCGAAAGAAATCGGCGCCGGTTCTCCTTGACGTTGTCATGCGAATCCCAGGGGACGTACCCGAGGTTCAGAATTCCTTCTGGTGCGAGGCTCACGCCGCCGCGGCGCGTAGAAAAACCGTGTCGTATATCGGAATCTTGTGCGAGTGCCGAGCAAACATAGTACGGGACAGCGGCCGTTTGACGCAGGATGAAGCCATTGGTCTGCATGAAAGGAATAGTGGATCGGCCGGATGCACCGTGTCAATCCGGTCTTAGGAGGATGCCGTGATTATCGGTATCGGTGTGGATATTGTCGACATCAGTCGCGTGCGCCGCGCCCTCGAACGGCAAGGGGAACGCTTCATCCAGCGCATCTACACCGAAGGAGAGCAGGATTACTGCCGGATACACCGCGATCCCGCCCCCTGCTTTGCGGCACGGTTCGCTGCCAAGGAGGCGCTCTTCAAGGCTCTGAGGACCGGCTGGACCCAAGGTGTGACGTGGCTCGACGTCGAGGTGCGGAGAGATGAGCGCGGGGCGCCCAGTCTTATACTCAGCGGGCGCGCGGGAGATCTCAGCCAGGAACTGGGCATACGGGTGATCCACATCAGCTTGTCGCATTCAGATGAGGCTGCCATCGCGCTGGTCATTCTCGAAAACTAGGCCAACGGAACGACAAGCTGGAGAAAAAGCGCAAAGACCTCTAAACGTTTCGGAAATTGCACGAGTATTCAATAAACAAGGGATTTTGGGTGCATTCGTGTAAGTCGCCACAGGGGCCAAGGGGTCGAGAGGCAGAGGGGCGCGGCCTCTGGACTTCCATCCCTTTGCGCCTAAAGTTTGCGAGCGAAGCGAGCTAAGTTCGGAGGCGCTTCACTCAGTTCGCTGCGATGTTCGAGCTCCAGGCGGTTTGATTCTTGTTTCGGCGGTAAGTTCGATGAGTCACCACAAGGGGATTCCCTTCCGGCGAGCATGCCGCATGCCGCCGAAATGTCGTTGCCCCTCGGGTGCCGTATATAGGCGGTAATGTGGTGTTCGAACAGTGTCTTCTGGAATGCCAGCACGCGCTCTTCGCTCGGCGCCTTGAGAGGTACCCACGGGTCGGCATTCAGAGGAATCAGGTTAATCTTCTTTTTCAGATCCTTGAGCAGCTTCACGAGTCTGAGCGCGTCTTCCGCCGTGTCGTTGATTCCCTCGATCAGGACGTATTCGAAGGTGATGCGGCGGCGCGGCTCAAGCGGGAAGCGGCGGCAGGTGTCGAGAAGCGCGGCAATGTTCCACTTCCTGTTGATCGGGATGAGGCGGTCTCGCACCGCGTCGGTTGTGGCGTTGAGCGATATGGCCAGGTTGGGAACCAGGTCCTCCTGCGCAAGACGCTCGAGGCCTGGAACGACGCCGGAGGTCGATAGGGTGACGCGGCGCACGGAGATCGACATCCCGAGCGGATCGGTCATCAGCCTGAGCGCCTTGATGACTTGGTCGTAGTTGAGCAGCGGCTCTCCCATTCCCATGATCACGATGTTCAGCCGCTTCAAATCGGTTCCCCGGTTAGCCTGCAGGGCGAGGACTTGGCCTACGATCTCCCCGGCCGAGAGGTTGCGCCGCATGGGGAGCTTGCCCGTGACGCAGAAGAGGCACGCAACGGGACACCCTACCTGCGTTGAAATGCAGAAGGTGTCGCGCTTTTCCTCCGGAATGAAAACGGATTCGATTCTGTGCCCGCCGGAGACTTCGAACAGATAGCGGCGAGTTCCGTCAGCAGATTGAAAAATCCTGACCGCATCGGGGCAGGTGATAACGAAACGCTGGCTGAGCTTCTCGCGCAGCGGTTTGGCAAGATCGGTGAAGGATTCCCAGGTGCGCAGGCGGCGGCGGTAGAGGCCGGCATAGATCTGCCGCGCGCGGAAGCGCGGCTCCCCGAGCTCTGCGGCAAGCGCCTCGATTTCTTCGAGTGAGGCGCCGACCAGATTGATTTTCTCGTTACTTGCCACCTGCACCGGAAAACCTTACCACCTTCGGCCCGGGGCGTCACGCTCGATCGGATGCCCCTTGGGAAGGAGCAGCCGTGCTGGATCGCCATGCCGGCGATAAACGAATTCTAATATTTCGCTTGCGTTGTCAGGATATTTCGGCCAGAATTTGCCCATCTAATGCAAGTGTAATTGGCAGGAATCAAGGATCGACGGAGACGAATTACCCGGGGCACGTGCTTCGGCGCGCGACACGCCGAACAGAAGGGCGCGCACAGGGTCCCTGTTGTATTCTGTTTTGAGAAGCTCACCCGTCGCCCGCGACGCATCCCTGAGTGCGGGATTGACATTATCGACTGTCACGACTCTTGCTTACTCCTAGAAGAGAGGAAATCAAGAGAGTTCATGAAGTAAGTGTGCTGTTTTTTGCGTTTCACGAAAAAGGTGGAGGTCGGGATCTTTTCCTGATCTCTTGGGCTTTCAACTGATTGCACACCTTTAACTTTGGAGGTTTTGGATGTTCAAGGCTCGTGTAGTGTGCTTTGTTTTGCTTGCCTCCTTAGTCGCTGCCCCGATGGTGCTTGCTCAGGGCGCCGCTACTGGCGCGATTCAGGGGACGGTTACCGATAAGTCAGGTGCTGTAGTCCCCGGTGCGACCATAACCATCAAAAATCTGGCGACAAGTTTTGAGATAGTTGTGGTTTCGGAGAGTACGGGTTTATACCGCTTCCCCGGCCTCGTGCCCGGAAACTATTCCCTCAAAACCGAGCTGGCAGGTTTTGCCACCTATGAGGTGAAGACCGTTGTCGTCAATGTGGGCCGGACTACAGATGTTAACGTAACACTCCAGCCGGCCGGCACCCAGACGACGATCACCGTTTCCGAGGTGGCTCCACTGGTCGAAACCACCAAGACCGACGTGGGCGGCGTGATCGAAAACCGCGAAGTATTGAACCTGCCCCTCAACGGGCGCAACTTTTCTTCGCTGGCGACCCTGATCCCCGGGGCACGCCCCGTGGGCTCATGGGATCCCACCAAGACCCGCATTGGCGCGGTTTCGATAGCCGGCGCCGGCGGACGCAATATCAACACCACGATCGACGGCATCGACAACAAGGACAGCTCGGTCGGTGGATATGTGCAGAACATCGCGCTGGAAGGGGTGAAGGAATTCGCCCTTAAGACGCAGCGTTTCTCGGCCGCCGACGGCCGCTCCCAGGGAGGGCTGTTATCGATCGTGACCAAATCCGGATCGAACGAGTTCCACGGAACCTGGTTTACGTTCGCCCGCGACAAGGTCCTCAATGCCAACGACTACTTTACACAGAAGAATGAGATAGCCGCCGGCAAGACGGCCGGCTCATTGAAGCCCGATTTCCGCCGCTGGATGTACGGCGGTTCGATCGGCGGCCCGATTAAGAGGGATAAGGCATTCTTCTTCTTCACCTACGAACGATTCCAGGAAGACATGTTCACCATCATGGCCACGACCGCGGTCGCAGAGCTGCAGGCGCTGAAAGATGCAAAAATCTCCATTTACGGCGCATCTCCGGGGCCGGTCGACAAACTGGCGATGCCGTTCAGCAGCAAGATGTGGACGGCACGCGCAGACTTTGTGGTGAACGACAGCAACAACGTCTACCTGTCGTGGAATAACAGCTATAACCGGAGCGACAACGATCAGGGGCCGACGGACCTGACGAGCACAAACTTCAATACCAACAGAAACTACATCATGTCGATGGTCTGGAACTCGCTCATAAGTCCCAAGGTGCTGAACCAGTTTGTCTGGGGTAGCTCCTACTGGAACAACTTGATCGATACCGACAACTACTCACCTGTAACGGTATCCTTTGCCAGCGTCAGCTACGGCACGAACGGCAACGTGCCGCAACAGACGTTCCAGAAGAAGTGGCAGATCAAGGACTCTCTGAACTGGAATAAGGGAAGCCATGGCTTCAGGTTCGGTGGCGACTGGGTGATTGAACCGTGGCTTGGTGGATTTTTCGGATACACGCCCGTGCCGGCCGTCAGCTTTTTCGACAACCCTACTACAATCCTCACCAACAAGACGAAGTATCCCCAAGGTTTTAGTACCCCGGGGATTGTTTCGGGCATTGCCGCGACCAATGGAATTACCTATTCGCGGTACACGTATCCGAACTACATCCACACTGCCAGTTGGTACGTCCAGGATGATTGGAGAGTTAGCCGCAAGTTAACCCTCAACCTGGGTGTCCGCTGGGATGCCGATATAGGTCTCGTCGGACCGGACATTCTGAAAAACTGCCGGACGTACCTCATCGTTCAAAAGATCAACGACCCGCTCACAAATGGTTTCAAGTCGATTCCCAAAGACGACATGAACAATTTCGCTCCGCGCTTTGGCTTTGCCTTCGACCCGACAGGCCAGGGCAAAACGGTGATCCGCGGCGGCTACGGGATGTACTACGATCAGCTGTTTAACAACATCAACCTGTTTGCCATGCAGCAGAGCTTCCCGGTCATCTTCGGAACGGTGGTCAGTCTGGTCAACGCCAGCATAGGTAAGGGAGACCTGCCTACCTGGGTAGTTAATGTGGATCCCCTCCCCACACCCGATCCGTCAAAACCTTTGACTAACCTCCCCGCCAATGCATCGGGTCGCCTTATGGACCCCGACTACGTCAGCCCGATGTCGCAGCAGTTCAACCTCGGATGGTCGCAGGAGTTTGCCAAGGATTTCGTGCTGGAGGCCGACTACACCCACCTGCTCAATACGCATGAAAGCCGCAGAATCCGGCTCAATTACAAGATAGTCTTACCGGACGGCTCGAATCCACGGCGCCTGGCGAGTGCTTTTACTGCAGCAGGCATGCCAACGAACACGCTGGCCGACATTATCAACGATGCGTCGACGAACCGGTCACGCTACGACGGTCTGAACATCGGCATCCGCAAGCGTCTTTCGCACCGGCTGACTTTCCAGACTTCCTACACCCTCTCGAGGGCACTGGGCTACGCAGGTTCTTCAGGTGAATTTGGCGCCACAGCCAGGTATAACCAGGCGAACTATATGGACCCCCGAGAGCTTTCGTATACCGGCAGGGACGAACGACACCGATTCGTTTTTTCCGGTGTCCTCGATCTGCCTTGGGGCTTCCAGATAGGACCCGTCGTCCAGGTGGGGTCCGCTCGGCCCTATACGCTCACAGCAGGGACCGATCTCAACAAGGATGGTCTGAATACCGACATTTGTGTCGCGGGCACTGTTGCTCCCAACGGCCGTGCTTGCCCGCAGGGCGCCGGCATCAACCTCCAGCGCGGTGGCTATGATCTGGACGGCAACTGGCAGTCGGGCAAGTTCTTCATCATGGATCTGCGCGTCACAAAATTCATCAACCTGTCGAAGGTCCGTGAAGGGATGAACATCGGGTTTTTCTTCGAGTCGTTCAACCTGACGAACCGGACCAATTTTGGCAACCGCTTCTCCGGAACCAATACCGGGACCCAGTTCATGACAACCCAGGGTCTGCCTACCGGAACTTACGGCATAACCACAGCAGCACCCTACCAGGCGCAGCTGGGCTTCCGCTTCACCTTCTAGCGGAGCTGGAGTAACATGCTCACGTCGCAGTGGCGCGAGAAATCATTCCCGCGCCACTGCATCCGTGGAGTGCGATAGCGTGCTACCCTTTTTTATGGGAGGCGACCCGCCGGCCGCCGGAAGCGCAGGTAAGCTTGCGCATTCCAAAGTACTGGTTCGCGCATAGATCCTAGATGATCTTTCGAATAGCTAATTCCATTCCCTTTCTCTGCCTGCTACTCCTTCCCGCATCTGCGCAGCAGAAGACACCAAAGCTCGAAAAGGCGAAGGACTGGCTTCAGAGCGAAGTTCAGTACCTCATTACTGAGGAGGAACGGCAGGTTTATCGGCGCCTGACGACGGATGAGGAACGGGAGCGCTTTGTCGAAGACTTCTGGAAGCGGCGCGACCCCAATCCGGAAAGACCTGGGGGATTCCGCGAAGAGTTCTTTCGGCGCGTAGCTTACGCCAACGAAAACTTCCATGCAGGAACTCCCGGCTGGAAGACGGATCGCGGCCGCATATACATCCTCTACGGCCCACCCAACCGGCGCGACGCGCGCCCCATGGGAGGCCGCTATGAGAAGCCGCCGAGCATGGGTGGCGACACCATTACGACCTACCCGTTCGAGATCTGGGAATACGATTACATCAATGGGATCGGGCAGGACGTGACGATCGAGTTCGTGGATCGCACGGGCGCCGGCCTCTACGTTCTCGAGACTGACCCCAACAAGAAGGACGTTTTCTACTGGCGGCGCGGTGAGCAGCCGCTCCAGCGCGTGGCGCCCCGCGCCAAAGAGATGCCCTTCGAGCGCCTGAGCGTATGGGCAAAGCTGCAGGCGCCGCCACCGCTCAAGTTCCCGCAGCTGAGAGAAGAAGTCCGGACGAAGGTCACCTACAATTCGTTGACTTTCGACTCGAGCACGGGTTTCGTCCGGATGTCTCCCGATCTGTTTGCGGTTCCCGTGACTGTTACGGTCCCCAACGACAATCTGATGTACATCGGGAAGGGAGGCTACTTCGAGTCTGGCATCGAGATGTATGCTGCGGTTACGAGCATCACTGGGGAGACGGTCTATCAGCTCGATGACAGCTTCACGTCCCATACCGGAGACTTCACCCTGCCGGAGCTCCTGAAGCAACGCACCTACCACCAGTGCATCATCCCGCTGCCGCCCGGGCGCTACAAGCTGCTCCTGCTGTTGAAGGATGTGAATTCAGGGAAGATGGGCAGCCAGGAGTCGGGCTTCTGGATTCCGCCGTCGAGCGAGGGGGCACTCAACACCAGCTCTCTAATCTGTGCGGACGTCATCCAGCCGGCGCCGGAAAACAGCCGCGGCCAGGAGTTCATTCTCGGACCCGTCAAGGTGATACCGAACCTGAAAGCGACCTACCCGCGTACGTACCGCCTTGGTTTGTATCTGGAGGTTTATGACCTCGATTTGGATGTGGCCACGGGCAAGCCCAACGTTGAAGTCTCTTACCTGCTGGAAGCGCAGGACGGGACCAGGATCCCAATCGGTCCGGAGTCCGAGTCGCGCTTTCCGGAAGGACACACGCTGGCCGTCAGCAAGGGAATCCCGCTCTCCGGCCTCACTCCGGGCAAGTATCGCGTCGCGGTCCAAATCACGGATCTGATCAGCCACCGCACCTGCACCTTGGAGCGCCAGATCGAGGTGCTGTAGCAGACGCATCGAAGTCACTCCCGGCGAAGGGCCGACATCTTCTGATATACTGCGCAAGCCATGACGGAAGACCGAGAGAAGAGGGATCTTACCGCCGACGACTGGCTGGATAGGATCGAAGAGCGCCTTTTGGACAAAGGCCGCCGCCCGCTGGAGATCGCCCAGAAGGCCCTGCAGCATTTTCCCGACGACGGGGCGATGCTTGAACTTGCCGCATTTGCGGCTATTGTGGAAGAAGAGCCCGATTTATCGTTGCGCTATTTAAAGAAGCTGGAAAGGATGTATTACCCGATCCCCGGCACCTTCTTGTGCCGGGCCATCGCCCTGGCGCAGTTGGGCAAGTGGCCGCTTGCCCAGCAACTCCTCGAGAGAATAGGCGCGAGTGAAAGGTACGCTCACCATTACTTTCCTCCCGCTGTGGACTGGAGATGGGCCCAAAAGTGGGTGCACGATATTCTGCACTGGAAGCCCAGAGCCGAAGAAGCGCGCAAGCAACGCGACGTTTATGCTTTGCGGAAGAGCAAGACAGAACCTGCGGCGCCAAAGAGAAGCGCCGCCGTGCTGCGCGCGCAAGCTGCATCAGGGGAGAGTCCAGAGCAGCTCCTTCCTCCGCTCCCCCGTTTCATAGCAAAGATCCCGATCCGCTTTGACATGCCAGACCCCCAGGACTATGAGCTCCTTGACCGAAACGATGCGGGCTCCGCCGAGGATTTCGTGCTACGGCTCGATCTCGCTCACGCCGCGCTTTTCCAGACCTTTGATGAGCTCATGTGCTTGCCTCAGCTATGCGGCGTGGATCACTACTGGTTCCAAGTCGAAACGGCGCGCAAGGTTCTTAAGCAGTTTCGTGGGCGGGTTTTGCTGGCGGATGAAGTAGGCTTGGGCAAGACGATTGAAGCCGGGATGGTTCTCAAGGAATACATTCTCCGTGGGATGGTCGAGCGGGTTCTGATCTTGACGCCTCCGTCTTTGGTCGGGCAGTGGCGCGAGGAGATGGCGACGAAATTCGGCCTCGAATTCTTGACTACACAGGACGCGCTCATTCACCGGGATCCGCCGGCATTTTGGGCACACCCACGGATCATTGCCTCAATCGCGACTGCCAGACGCGAACTGCACTCCGAGCACATAACCCAGCTTCAATTCGATCTTGTGATCGTGGACGAAGCTCACCATTTGAAAAATCGCAGCTCAAAGAATTGGAAGTTTGTCGATGGTCTCAAGAGAAGGTTCCTCCTCCTCCTTTCAGCAACTCCCATTCAAAACAGTCTGATTGAGATATACAACCTGCTCACCTTGCTTAAACCCGGGATTTTTAAGACCGAAAAGGAATTCCGCTCCATCCATGTGACACCCGGGAACCCTCGCTTGCCTGCCAATCGGGAGCGGCTGCAGGAGCTGATGCGGGATGTCATGGTCCGCAACACGAGAGCGTTGGTCGACGTCCGTCTTCCGCCGCGCCGGGCAGCGACGGTGATCGCGGAGCCAACTCCCGAAGAGCTCGCGTGCTACCAGGAACTCAGCCGGCTGTTGCGGAGCCTTCCGGAAGAATCGCTGGTGCAACATCGCATGGCTCTGCATCACTTGTTGGAAGCAGCCGGCTCATCGCCGCGCGCCGCCCAGGCTTCTCTTGAGCGCTTTGCAAAGCCGGAAACTTCAGGAGAATGGCGCGAATTGCAGGAAAGGTACTCGGTGCTGGCCCGCAGTGCGAAATCAGACGCCCTTGTTTCGCTGCTGGATCGAAATCCGTCCGAGAAGAAGATGGTGTTTGTTCGCTTCAGAGAGACGCTCCACATGCTGAGTGATCTCTTGGCCGGCCGCAGTATCCCCTTTTCCCGTTTCGATGGCTCTCTAAGCGGCCCGGAAAAAGACGGTGCGATCGAGAAGTTTCGCGAGGAAGTTCCCGTCCTGCTTAGCACCGAGTCGGGGGGAGAGGGACGGAACCTGCAGTTCTGCAATACGCTGATCAACTTCGACCTTCCCTGGAACCCGCAGCTTATCGAACAACGTATCGGGCGGATCCATCGCATCGGCCAGGCGCGCGAGGTGTTTATTTTCAACCTGGCCCTAAAACATACCGTCGAAGAGCGCATTCTCCAGATCCTGAACGAAAAGATCCACATGTTCGAGCTCGTGGTGGGCGAAGTCCAGTCGTTTCTGGGAGAGATGGAAGAGGACCAGACGTTCGCCAATCTGGTCTTTGCCGCATGGGTGGCGCAGACGGAAGAGGGCCGGAGAAACGCATTTGACCGTCTGAGCGAACAGTTGCTGACTGCCAAGCGGGGGTATGAAACTGCCAAGGCTTTGGACGACGAGGTCTTCGGCGAGGAATTCGAAGTAGCATGAGCGACCTCAGGGATATGTTAGCAAAAACATTGGCGGCACAAGGGGCGCTAGTCGAACCCATTCATCCGGACGGGCTGGAAATCCTGGCGCCACCCCACGTCCAGGAGGCGCTCTCGTTGCCGGAGTGGTCTCGAGTGGGTTTCGGAGCGGTCTTGCCCGAGAAAGCGGTGCGGGTGAGTTTTGAGTCAGAGTGGGCTCAGCGTCTCGTGCGATTGCTGGGTGATCGTGGCAGGCATGTCACATTGGATCTGCAGACGAGCGCTCCGCCGCCGCCTGCCGCTGATTTGGAGCGCGAGCTTCGGCGCGCGCTTGTGCTCGAGAACGCGACGTTCCGCCTCTCCGACGTGACCCTGGCTGTGACCTGTTACTTTCTGCTGGTGTTCCACGTCATTTCCACATCGGACGAGAAACGAGAGGACATCGTCCATCTGTGTCTGAACGAATCCAATGGCACACTGGCGGACCGCTCAACCGGTTTATTGCTTCGAAAGCTCAGAGAAGACAGCGCATTCATTGCAGCGGGGCCGACCCAGCCCGAGCTGCCCCTTCGATTGTCGCAGCAGAGAGTTCGAGAACTGGCGAGTCGTCTGCTGCCGGCGAAGGTTCGAGCGCTGCTTATCCCATTCCTCACGGGGATGGAACGCAGGATGTCTCGTGACCTCGAGCGGCTCTACGCCTACTACACCGACCTTCGGTCGGAAGTTGCAGCTCGAATCGGAGACAAAAAGCGCAGGGGAGAAGATGCCGAAGCTCTGAGAGCGGAGCAATCGCGGCTGCAGGCGATCGAGCGAGAGTACAATGCCAAGGTAGCGGATCTCGATCGCAAGTACGCGATGAGCGTTGAAATCCGACTGATGCAAGCTGCGCGCGCACAGATGTCTGTGGCTCGGGCCGAAATCATCCTGTTGCGGCGAAAGGGGGTCAGGAAGCTTCACTTGGATTGGAATGTACTGGCTAAAGAGTTCGAGCTGCTTCCGTGCGAATCCTGCTATGCGGCGCCGAAAACCTATTTCGTTTGTGACGACAAGCTGCACTGCGTCTGCTCGCTCTGCATGTCCCCCTGTCTTGGCTGCGCCAAGGAATCCTGCCGGGCCTGCCATCCGTCGAACTGCCCAAAGTGCGGGCATGCCTGGAATAAGTCATCACCGTGAGACTTTCCGGATTTCAAATGTCGCACCTTGGTTGCGGCATGCGCCACACTATGGTAGTAATACCCTGTTTGCCATGACGAACCGACGCGGGGCCCGAATGGATGTTCAGAAAAGGGAGATGAAAAACGGCCTCGTCTTGGTCAGCGAGGTCATGCCTCATTTCCGCTCCGTGGCAATCGGCGTATGGGTACGGTGCGGCTCCCGCTTTGAGGACGCCGAGGTCAGCGGCATATCGCATTTTATCGAGCACCTGCTCTTCAAAGGAACCAGGTCGCGCACGGCGGCCGACATCGCCAAAGTGATCGATTCCGTCGGCGGCCAGCTCGATGCCTTTACCGACAAGGAATATGTCGGCTTCTACGCCAGAGTTCTGGATTGGCACGTTCCGCTGGCCTTTGAGTTGCTGTCGGACATCGTGTTGAACCCGACTTTCCCGGCCGCCGAAATCGAGCGTGAGCGCAACGTCATTTTTGAAGAGATCAGCACTGTGGAGGACTCCCCTCAAGAGCTGATCCATGACATCTTCCTGGAAGGCTTCTGGCAAGGGCACCCACTGGGACGGCCCATTGTCGGCACCAAGGAATCGGTGGCGCACATCGCGCGCAAGCAGGTGATGGAGTATTTCAGGCGCACGTATCATGCCGCCTGCAATACTGTGATCTCGGTCGCGGGGAACATCAGGCATAGTGAAGTCCAGGCGCTCGTCGAACGCCATTTTTCGGACTTGCCGGCAGGCGCCGCGAGTCGTCTCGGGCCGCCGCCCGCTCCCCGGGCGGCGCGTGTGGTTCGCTACAAGCCAAACTTGGAGCAGACCCACATCTGCATCGGCGCGCCCTGCCCCTCCCGCCTGTCCGAAGATCGATTTTGCGCCCACCTGCTGAGCAACATTCTCGGCGGCGGCGTGAGTTCCCGGCTTTTCCAGAACATCCGGGAGAAGCGCGGTCTGGTGTATGCGATCGATTCACTGTTGAGCCTTTACCGGGACGCCGGGACTCTGGTGGTAAGTGCGGCCACGGCCCCCCAAGCGGCGACGACGGTGGTGAAGCTGATTTTGAGAGAGTTCAAGAACTTGCGGGATGAGCTGGTTTCCGCCGAAGAGCTGGAGCGCGCGAAGGAATGCACCAAGGGGTGTTTGACGCTGAGCCTGGAGAGCTCGAGCAGCCGCATGATGTACCTGGCCCAGCAACAGGTCGACTTCGGACGCTTCTACATGCTTGAAGAGATCATGGACCAGATCAACCGTGTACGCCGCACCGACATCCGGCGTCTGGCTCGGGAGATATTTGTCTCCTCTTCTCTTACGTTGGCGGCTTTGGGAAACAATAACGGCAGCCCACTCGAATCCATGACCCTGAGAATATGACGCCATGGCCCTAAACTTCGCCTTGCTCGGGAGTGGGAGTTCAGGCAATGCGACGCTGGTGAGCGACGGCAGCACCCATATTCTGGTAGATGTGGGGCTCAGCGGCCGTGAGACTGTGCGTCGTCTTGCGGAGTGCGGACTGAGCCCGCAACAGATCTCGGCGATCGTCGTGTCGCACGAGCACGGCGACCACTGCCGCGGGGTGGCGCCGTTTGCAAAGCATCTCGACGTCCCAGTATTCATGACCGACGGCGCCTACGCGGCCTCCGGCATCGTGATCGATGACCGTAAGAGGCAGCGCATCGAAACCGGCCGCGCCTTCGACGTCTGCGGCGTGTTGTTCACGCCCTTTGCCGTACCCCACGACGCTGCCGACCCGATTGCCCTATGCATAGAGAAGAACGGCGTCAAGATAGCTGTCGTTCTGGATCTGGGCTATGTATCGAACCTGGTGGTGGAGCGCCTGAAGGGATGCGACGCAATCGTGCTGGAGTCGAACCACGACGTCAACATGCTCGTGGTAGGACCTTACCCTTGGTCGTTGAAGCAGCGCGTCAAGAGCCGGCTCGGCCACCTGTCCAACGATAACGTAGCAGAATACCTGCTGAAAGAATTCGATGGCAGGGCGAGGCATGTGATCCTGGCCCACCTCAGCGAGAGGAACAACATCCCGTATCTGGCGGAACTGACCGCGCGCAGAGCGCTGGAGGAACGATCAAGCGTCGTGAGCCTACAGACCAAGCTCGCGGTGGCCAAGCCCGGCCAGGTCAGCCCGACTTTCTGTTTCTGATGAAAACCGCGAAGGCGCCCGGACTCAAGGACGCGTATTCCTTCGCGCCTCAGCGTCCTGGCGTTATGCTTGTATTCTGACTTCCGACTTCTGACTCCTGACTTCTGGAGGGCCGCGTGGCATGATTGATCGCTATTTTCCGAAGGATATTGCCGAGATTTGGTCTGAGGAGAACAAATTCCGCACCTGGCTGCGGGTTGAGCTGGAGGTATGCAGGGTCCTGGCTGAAAAAGGCTGGATTCCCCAGGAGGCGCTCGCCAGAATCCTTGAAAAAGCCGATTTCTCGCTGGCCCGTATCCGGGAGATCGAGCAGATTACGCATCATGATCTCATCGCCTTCACGACGAGCGTGGCCGAGCATGTAGGGCCGGACTCGCGTTACATCCACTGGGGGCTGACATCCACCGATGTGGTCGACACCGCCCAGGCTCTGCAACTTCTCGCTGTAAACGAGCGGATTCTCGCCGCCATCGATGAGTTCATGGCCGTCGTCAAAGCGCGCGCCGAGGAGCACCGGCGAACCGCAATGATGGGTCGCACCCATGGCGTCCATGCCGAGGTCACCACCTTTGGTCTCAAACTCGCAGTCTGGTACGAAGAGATGCGCCGCAACCGCGAGCGCGTGCGCCGGGCCGCCGAAATCGTACGCGTGGGCAAGATCTCAGGCGCAGTGGGCACGTTTGCTCACCTGGATCCGGATGTCGAGGAAAAGGTCTGTCGGCGCCTGGGACTGGAACCCGCGCTGGCCTCGACGCAGACGCTGCAGCGCGACCGCCACGCCGAGTACCTCGGCACGCTCGCCATCCTTGGATCCTCGCTGGACAAGTTTGCGACGGAGATCCGGCATCTGCAGCGCACGGAGGTGCGCGAAGTCGAGGAACCATTCGCCGCCGGACAAAAGGGTTCCTCGGCGATGCCGCACAAGCGGAACCCGGTGAAGTGCGAGCAGATCTCCGGACTGTCGCGCCTGCTGCGAGGCTACGCGGTCACGGCGCTGGAGAACATGCCCCTCTGGCACGAACGCGACATTTCGCACTCTTCAGCGGAACGCGTGATCCTGCCCGACGCTACTGCTCTGGTCTGCTACATGCTTCGTTCGATGACGCGGATTGTGAAGGGGCTCGTGGTTTACCCAGAGCGGATGCTGAAGAACATGGAATTGACTCGTGGGCTGGCCTATTCCGGGCAGTTGCTGCTGGACCTGGCCAGAAAGGGGATTTCCCGCGAGGAAGCCTATGTCTGGGTGCAGCGCTGTTCGATGCAGGTGTGGAACGAGGATAAGGACTTTGTGCAGGCTCTGGAGGAAGATCCCGACATTTCACGCGTGCTCTCCGCCGATGAAATCCGATCGGTAGTCAATCCCCAACTCCAGCTCAGGAACTTGGACGCCATATTCCAGAGAGTCTTTGGCAGCTGACAGTGGCCGTGGCCTGAGGCGAAAGAATCTTGGTATCAATAGAACTGCTTGTTTTGATGACGTTCAGGACGTCAGCCGCTGCCTCAGCGATCCGAAGGATCGCCGCCCGATTTCCCGAGATGTTGTAGAGCGCCGGCACACTGCTGGACCATGACCAAGTGCGAAAGGCCATCGAAGCCGGAGCGCGTTTTACTGTTGCATCCGGATTGAACGTGCGCGTCGTGGAAGCTGCCCGCGCGGCCGGAATCGAATCGATTCCCGGAATCATGACGCTGCCGGAGGTGGAGAAGGAGATGAGCCTGGGGTGCCGCACGTTAAAGTTTTTTCCTGCGGAACAAGCCGGCGGCGTAGCAATGCTGAAGGCGCTGGAAGGCCCTTACGGCCACACGGGCGTGCGGTTTATCCCGACCGGCGGCATCAACGCAGCCAACGTGCGATCGTATCTGGAGCGGCCGTCCGTGGTCGCCGTCGGCGGCTCCTGGATGGTGAAGAAGAAGCTGATTGTCGCGCGCGATTGGCGCGGGTCTGAGGAGTTGACGCGAGCGGCGCTGGCGCTTACGCATATATCCTAGCACTAATCGTGAATGGTGCCGGCAACAAGCGCGCCGAGGTGGGGCGGGTTTCCCTGTCGAACTCCGAGTATCGGTCGTCCTGGCGAGCTTGTGCTGCATGGCCGGCGGACGCCGGCACAACTTAGCCGGTCACTCTTGCCTCCTTGCTATAAGCTCCACAGGAGCGTCGGGTAAGCTCGCCCGGATCGAAGATGTGGGCCGTGACGGCGGAGCCGCCATTCCTGGCTGAGAAGGAGAAAAAAGCGTGGCTCACCGGCGGGCTAAACCGTTAGATATGTTGGTACTGCCGCGCGCGTTTGATCGGAGCAGGGTGGGTTTATCGTTGCGGCACGGCCTTTCGAAAGCATATGATGCGATCAGCGTCTTCAAGCAGGCAAGAGGTCATTCTGATGGAGACATCCGGGCAGCGCGATACGGTCCGCTGGTATCCTGAACCATGCGCCGGAGGCTTCGTTTGTGAAGGGCTACCGCCTGCGCACCAGAGACCCCGCCTGCTCGATCAGGTGCGGGAGGAGATTCGCAAGCGGCATTACAGTCGGAGAACCGAAAAGAGCTACATCGGCAGGATCCGCAGGTTCATCTTGTTCCACGGCAAGCGCCACCCTGCAGAGATGGGCGAGGCGGAGATTTCCCGTTTTCTTTCGCATCTTGCCGTCACCGGAAAAGTCAGTGCCTCAACACAGAATCAGGCATTGAGCGCACTGTTTTTCCTCTATCGGCAAGTTCTCTGCAGAGAGATCGAATGGCTGGAGGGCGTTGCCCGGGCGAAGCGGCCACTGCATTTGCCGATCGTCCTAACCCGGGAGGAAGGGCGGGCTGTGCTCGGTCGGGTTCAGGGTGTCGAGTGGATGATGGCGTCGCTGCTATACGGGTCCGGACTTCGGTTGTTGGAGTGCTGTCGTCTATGGGTCAAAGATGTGGATCTGGCAAAGAGGGAGATCGTCGTTCGAGACGGAAAGGGGGCAAGGATCGCGTCACACTGCTTCCGGCGAAGGTGGTGGAACCTCTGAGGGTGCATCTGGAGACGATGCGCAGGCAGCATGATCGGGATGTTGCGAACGGTGCCGGAAGCGTAGAGTTGCCCTGGGCGATAGAGCGCAAGTATCCCCGCGCCCCTTGGGACTGGGGCTGGCAATGGGTTTTTCCTGCGACGCGGTTCTATGTGGATCCGGCGACCGCTCGAAAGCGACGGCATCACCTGCACGAATCGGTGCTGCAGAAGGCGGTGCGCGAAGCGGTGCTTCGGGCAGGAGTTGCTAAGCCGGCGACGTGCCACGCATTGCGGCACTCGTTTGCGACGCATCTGCTGGAAGACGGCTACGATATTCGGACCATCCAGGAGCTGCTGGGCCACAGCGATGTGAGCACGACCATGGTTTACACTCACGTCCTGAACCGGGGCGGCCGTGGCGTTCGGAGTCCTCTGGACGAGCGATGATGGCAAAGGGCTGGCGTGGTCGGGTGGCTGGGCTGGGGCACTCCAGCGTCGCGTCGCCGGTTTGTATTCGGTTCGCCGGGTGAGCTCCGCTGCGTATCTGGTTAAGCGGGCGAAGCCAACCTCGTTGAAACTGAGGTTTTTCAGCAGGATGAATGTGGCCGGGCGAGCATCAATTCGGGATACACCGCCGCCGCCCACCCAGCCATTTATTTCGCAAGTTCAGTATACTTTAAGTTAGATGCTCACACTCATGAAGCAAGCGACAAGGCTTTCTGTCATTCTTGGGGCAGGTTTCTCGAAGTGGGCGGCCGGGCTGCCGGTGGCAGCCGAGCTGTTCGACTTCGCGATAGAGCCATTCGGAGTCAGCGACGACCGCAAGATCGAGTTTGTGCGCTTGGCGAAGCAGACTTGGGACCAAGATCATGCCGAGGGCGTGGTGGAGCAGTTCATTGCGCACGCGCTAGCCGGCACCCACGACATGCGTACCGCCGTGTCCTGGTACATCGTCCGCCGCTTTTCGGAGCCCTATATTTGGAAGGAATGGCACGCTGGGAAGTGGCGTCGTCATGTATTGATGATCGATGAGAATAGGAAGTTCGAGCGCGCGGGTGTAATGCCGGCCCGTGACTTCCTCTATCGAATGAGGCCTTTCCTTTGCGGCATTATCACGACTAACTACGACCTGCTCGTTGAATACGCGCTTGGGACACGACTCTTCAACTACGGGCAACCCGGCGAAGTGCTAACGGGGCGCGGAGCATACCCAGTCTCGCAATGGCGCAACCCTGTGACTCTCCAAGGTTCAATTGCACTGGCGAAGATGCACGGCAGTATCTCTTGGGACTTGGAGGGACGCTACACGGATGGTCGACGGGGCATCACGGGTAATGCCCTTATCGTGGCCCCGACTCCAGAGAAGACAGCGCCTGTCAGCCTTGCCTTTGAGTGGGAGTTGGCAGGTCGCATTCTGAGAGAGTCTACTCGGCTTCTGGTCTTCGGGTTCGCGTTCAATCCGTACGATGAAGCCCTGCTGAACCACCTGAAGGAGTACGGCTCCAACATAGAGCATGTGATTGTTGTGGACAAGAGCCCCAGGCCCGATCGTGTCACGGCGATCTGGCCGCAGGCGCATTTATACCTGTTTCCTCCTCCACCTGAGGAGGGACCGGAACGGGAGGATTGGTTCGCGAATCTAGATCGCGCCTTGATAGGACCATCTAACGACGCGCTCCAGTCGACCGCCTAAGGCGGCGGCTGAGCGCTGCCGTTAGACCGACGGGACTCAGCCCGTCATGGGAGGGAGGTGCATCACAATGCGTACCCCTAGCGAGGAGAACAAGGTTCTGGTCCATCGTTTTGGCGAAGCCATGAACACCCGGCAGCTCCACCTCC
>Ga0315279_10001557_pt1 | contig 37775 bp, 39 predicted proteins | sample YL17G06_20_MG_FD_203694 | JGI IMG/M metagenome (GOLD analysis project Ga0315279, IMG submission 203694) | Sediment microbial communities from Yellowstone Lake, YNP, Wyoming, USA - YL17G06_20 | ecosystem: Environmental > Aquatic > Freshwater > Lake > Sediment | place: USA: Wyoming | collected...
CCTAAAATACTTAAAGAAGAACTTGGCAAGGGTGTTTTGGTTGTTAAAGCTATGGCAATTTTCTTAATGATGATCGGTCTTTATTTAATATATATTTAGCACATTACATCTTTTTAATCTTCGTTTAATTTTGCAGAAACCGCAGAGACTTTTGATACACTAGCTCTGGATAATTGATAATTTCAACCCAATTTGCGGTTCGGAAATCGTCCACTGCTCAGCTGAAGCTAGCCACAATTGGCCTTACTTTTTCTAATTCTTCACGTAGCTTATTAACAAACGCAAAATCTTCGAATACCTTGATAATATGAGATAACTGCGTGGTTATATTAAGGTTACGTTTCCGCAGCTTCAATTAATCTGTAAATAAAAATTATTCGAGGGATAAATACTTAGGAATTTGAAGTACCATTTTCCTCTGGGGTCATTTTAACAAACGTGATTGTTAAAGTACTCAATAATTCTGGATCGTCTGGAAGATACAAAAAACTTTTTTCTTCACCGTCTACCAAAATATAATCGTCATGATCCGTGCCAATGTTTCTATACCTGCCCTCCAAAGATTTCATACCTGACATATTGAGTTTAAAAGAAACATCAATTTCTGATGATTCGTCTTCACCATCAGGATAACCTACAATAAATTCAAAAGGTGCACGTAGAACTTTTGGATCTTCAGATGAGCGAAGCGAATATGCCAAGACAGTCTTGTCTGGGAACGGGACGTGAGCAAATATCCAGTGAATGTTTACTGGATCAGAATAGCATAATGCACAGGCAATTTTTTGACCGCCGACTTGAAATACTTTTTCAATTAGACGTTTATAGTCATTAAGCATAAGATCTTTACTTTTATCTATCGCTTGTTTTATTTCATCAACCGTCCAGATAGGAGTTGGAACATCATATTCAACTGTTTGGAACCTAGGTGCCTCTACGTTCACAATATTGGCAATATAGCCACTAACTAATCGGAAGTCAAGCTTGCAAAAGTTTCTCAGATCTTTGATAAACTAACTCAGGGTATTTGATAATTTCAACCCAGTTAGCGGTTCGGAAATCATCAATTACTCCCAGCTTTTTTCCCAGCAGGGAGCAAATGTAGCCTTGGCTACTTAGTGAAATAGTTTTTAATTAAATTCCAAAGATCCGGATAGTCTTTATCATATCCTAATGTCCAGATAGCAATCCCTCCTAAATTATTTGTTTTTGCAAAATCAAACTTTATCTCAAGTGATTTATTATCTTCTAACCAAACCTCTCTTTGAATTTTATTTGAGTCTGTGTAAGCACACCAGGTTGCTTTGGCCGTATCATCCCATTGACAGTTTTCAATCTTCAGGTCTGTATTTGTTCTGGCTCTCCCGTAAGAAATAACCTCAGGATACCCGTTCTGGTCATTTTGAGGAAGAACCTTACTTAAGGCAATAGTATTGTCTTCAACTGGATAATCCCAACCATAATAAGGAACTCCCATAATCAATTTTTCTTTTGGCACCACTTTCAGATAATCGTTATAGGTAGTATTAACATCAAAGAAATAACTTGTTTGGGTGGCAGAAGGGCTCGCAATATAACCAAAGATAGGAGCTACCGGACCAGCAAGGTCAGAAGAGCCCGAGTAGTAATCATAAGACATAACAATCACTTTATCAAAAAGTGGCGTCAGAGAAGCTACATCATAAAGCCTGGGTTTTTCAATAGATAACGGGAAAAAATCTATGCTTAGCTCTGTTTTAGGAGACTTGGTCCTGAAAGTTGAGGTTAGTTCTTTTGCAAAATTTGTAAACTTAAGTCTATATTTATCATCCGGCTTTCCATCATATTCAAAATCAAGATTTAGTCCATCAATCTTGTCTGACTCTACAATCTGGGTCAGGTTATTAATAAGAGTTTTTTGTGCCGAAGGATTATCAAGAAAGCTTTCCAAATTTTTGTTCTTGTGCATGGCAATAGTTAAACCAAATTTTCCTCCTGTGATTTGAGTTTTAGCAATTAAATTTTGGATTGTGCGAGAATTCCACCATCTCCAGCCGGGATCAGTCTCGTTATCGACTATTTTAATAATTTGTCCATTCTCATCGACGCTTAAACTGAAAAAGAAAACCTCTGATAAAAGATCAAAGTGTAGATATCTTGAGTTATCTAAACTCCAATAGGGTAAAAACCCAACTACATCTTTTTGCATTTGAGCGTGAGAGTGACCTAAATTAGAAAGTATGTATTGTCCGGAAACTAAAAAAGATGTAGTAGGATAAGTAGAGTGGAGATATAAACCTATGCCAACTAAACTCAAAAAGAGGGTAGGAAAAATATAAAGAAAGACTTTTTTAATAAGAGAATGGTGATTTGAATGAACAAGAGGCTCCATAAAGTTTTTTAAAGGAAAGTGTATTTAGAATACCATAAAATCTTAGAGTTGCATAAACAAGCTGCTTAAATACCATTGTTAAATCAATAAGCTAAAATGGTGTTAACCACTCAAAGGTTCTAAACACGTTTCCCAGAGCCAGAATCATTTTTACCACAATTTTAGCCTCATCATTTCTAATTTGCGAAAGCATATTGCTGGAGTAACTCTTGAGATTTTTGATAAACTAATTCTGGATATTTAATGATTTCCGGCCAGTTGGCGGTTCGGAAATCATCAACGACTCCCAGCAATTTATCCGCTATTTTTAGTAACCTATGTCTTGGTAAAATCTGAGCTGATTGTTCAGTTGGCTATTGAATGAGTTTATAAAGCTTGTGGTTAGCCAAATTGTTAGCAAAATAGAAAGTATGGTTAGAAAAAGTGCAGCAAGACCAATTTTTTTTGACTTTTCATCCTGTTGTCTTAAATAACGAATGGCAGGCCAAAGTCCAAAAGGCGGAAGAAAAAAACTTATGGCGTAAACTATTAGCTGCCTTGAGAAAGTTGTGGATGGGGGTCTATCCTTGAGTTTTTTACCGCATTCCGGGCAAAAATAGATTCCCACGGCCTGAAGGTCGTGGTTCTCTTTTCCTCGCAAAAGATTCACTTCATTTCTGGCTTGAAAGCCGGAGATTTTTTGCTCGGAATAGTCTGTTGGTAAAATGTTCTTTTGACAGTGGGGACAAGTTAGCTGTAATTCCATGTCAGATCTATATCAGATCTATATTACTACACCTCTTAATCCTTTTCTTGGCAAACATAGAAATTGATACCTGCAATTTTTAGTGATATATTTTAGGCAATCGTATGAAAAATAGAGGGTGGAAAGGAGTGCACAACAACGCAGGTTCGGGTGCTATCTATGGCTTGGGTTTGGCAGGCGCGCTAGTCTATTTCATCCAACACGCATCTACATTTTGGGAAGGGGCGCTTGGAATTTTGAAGGCTATTGTCTGGCCGGCAATACTAATATACAAACCACTTGAGTTTCTACAAATATAGACTAGACCTTCCTACTCAGTGCTTGCATGATTGTTAAGCGAAAAGAGGGTTATTTTGTAATTTCAGAAAAAACGGGTCGCAATCTTGGTGGGCCGTATAGAACTATGGAGGAAGCAAAAAAGAGACTAAAACAGGTAGAATTTTTCAAACATCTTCGAAAAGGGGACTAGAAGATCAAACCTAAAATTTGACCGCATTTGGTTATTAACTCCCCTGCTTGGACCTGCCTACCGGCAGGCAGGTTTTTAGACTTAGCAAGATTGATTAAAATTTTCAGAGCTTTTGGCATATCAAGATTTTCGTCCATGGCTTTGAAAAATGCCGGTAATAATTTTTGTGCCTGCTGATTGGTTAATTTTGGATTTTTTTGAGCAACTTTTTCTAAAATTTGGGCGGTTTTGGCTGCTTCAGCTAATTCTTTTTGCTCATAATTCCAAGGTTTTTGCCAATGATGAGAAAGTAACAAAATTCTGATCGTATTAGGGCTATATTTTTTAAGAAGGTCATGGACAAAAACCATATTGCCTAAGGATTTACTCATTTTCTTACCTTGGCAATAGACCATGGCGGTATGCATCCAAATTTTGACAAATTTTTTACCTGTATAATTTTGGCTTTGGGCAATTTCTGCTTCATGATGAGGAAATAGTAAATCCGTTCCCCCGCCATGAATTGTGACGGTTGATCCAAGATATTTCATGCTCATTGCCGAACATTCGATATGCCAACCTGGTCTGCCCTTGCCCCATGGAGAATTCCAAAAAGGCTCGCCACTTTTAAATTTTTGCCAAAGAACAAAATCCAGGGGATCCTTTTTGTTGGAATCAAGCGGAAAATTACCTCTGTCGTTGGCAATCTCCAGCATTGCCGGATAGGTAAATTTTGAGAGCTTCCCAAAATTTTTGTCTTTTTTGACACTAAAATATACAGAGCCATTTTTCTCATAAGAAAAACCTTTATTTAAGAGCACTTCAATGATTCGTATCATTGAAGTGAGATGATCCGACGCCTTTGGATAATGGTCAGGTCGCAGGACATTAAGTCTGTCCATGTTTTTAAGATGTTTTCGGGTTTCCCTTTCCCCTAATTTCTTCCAGTTGATTCCCAAAGACTTGGCTCTCATTAACGTATCGTCATCGACGTCTGTAACATTTTGAACATAAGTAACTTTACTTCCCAAAAACCTCAAATATCTGACAAGGACATCATATATAAGGAAGGTAAAGGCATGGCCGAGATGGGTTGTATCATAAGGGGTAATGCCACAGACATAAAGGCCAATTTTTTGAGATACATCAACACTTTCTTGCTTTTGGGAGAATGAATTGTAAAGTTTCATCTAAGAACGAAGGATAACTCTTTTAAATCCTTTGGCGTATCTCGTTTTGATTTTTTTACCAGCTATTTGTGCCCAGTCTCTTATCATTTTCTCCATCTGATCATGATCTTTAATCTGACTTTTGTGCTCCCTTAGGGCTTTGATTTTTAAATCAATTGTACCCGAGATATCGACAAAATAATTTGGCCCCTCAAAAGCAGTCATCAAAACTTCTTTGACTTTGTAAGGTTTTAAACCTTTTCTTGCCAACTCCGGAAAGGTTAAGCGGTCGCGGGCAAGAGGAAAAACTGCAGAAAGAGTAGCTTCGGCTGCGGCAATATGATCCGGATGATTAATATAACCACGGTTTATGGAGTAACGCGCACTTGGATCCATGGTGACAACTAGAGTTGGCCTGATTTGCCTGATGACTTTGACGATTTCTTTTTTTAGTCTAAGCGAAGGTTTGAGTTCGCCGTCATTGTGATCCAAGAAAAATACTCGTCTGACGCCTAAGATTTTAGCCGCATTTTGCTGCTCCTGGCGTCTGATTTTGGCAAGTTTGGCAGGTGTCATTTTTGGATCATCAGAACCCTTATTGCCGTTAGTACACAGTAGGTAATAAATGACTGATCCGTCTTTGGCCCATTTGGCAATTGAGCCGGAAGCGATAAAATCAATATCGTCTTGATGAGCTCCAACGGCAAGAATTATTTTATGATCAATGGAGGATTTTGGTTCATTTCTTTTTGACATAATTCTTTAATCTAATAGTTGTCTCCTCTTTGCCTAGTTGTTCTAATGATTCATAAAGAGGAGGGGTAATTATACTACCTGAGACAATATTTCTGATAGCGGCGATCAACTCTACCCTGTCCACTTTTTGGCGAGCCGCAGTTTCCTCAATTAAATTTTTGATGATAGAAGCGTTCCAATTTTTGCTTTTTTCAAAGACCGAGGTGATGTTGGCAACTTGAGTTATCGATACTGATACTTTTGGAATATCGGAAACTTTCCGCGGGTTGAAAAAGAAATCAGCCATTTTTGGAAATTCAAGTAAGGTCTTCATTCTTTCTCTGACTAGCGGCACTAAAGCTTTAATCTTATGGATATCGTATTGTGGAAAATGTTTTTTAATTTGCTGGGCAAGCTGGTCATCTTCGACTTTTTTCATCCACTGCATATTGAACCAGTTTAATTTTTCGATATTAAAAATTGGGCTGTTTTTATTAAGACGCTTTAAAGAAAACTCTTTGATGAGTTCATCAAGCGAGAAAAGTTCCCTGTCGCCTGTCGGCATCCAGCCTAAAAGAGCCAGAAAGTTAATTAGTGCCTGAGGTAAATAACCGTCTTTTATGTAATCAAGAACAGATCTGGCGCCTTCTCTTTTGGAAAGCTTTTTTTTATTCGGGCCAAGAATTGGCGGAATGTGGACAAACTGTGGACTTTGCCAGTCGAAAGCTTCATATAAGAGTAGGTGTTTGGGAGTTGAAGAAATCCATTCATCGCCGCGAATGACATGGACGATTTGCATCTCATGATCATCAATAACCGAAGCAAAATGATAGGTTGGAAAACCGTCTGATTTGATGATGACAAAGTCTTCAAGAACATCTGAGAAAAATTCAATTTCGCCATGAACCAAATCTTGCCACTTGAGCGTTTTTCCTTTTGGAACTTTAAAACGCCAAGCGCCATCACTCTTATAGACCAACTTTTTGTCTTTTAAAATTGTTAAATGTTTTTGGTAAAGATCTAATCTTTTGGACTGTTGGTAATACTCGTCCCATTTTAAATCAAGAGCTATTAAGCTTTCTTTAATCGCTTCTTCTGAACCGGGAATTAGTCTTTTGCGATCGGTGTCTTCGATTCTTAGAATAAAGGCGCCACCTGCGGATCTGGCAAACAAAAAATTGTAAAGAGCGGTTCTGATATTACCAATATGGGGAATGCCTGTCGGAGAAGGAGCATAGCGGACTCTTGTCTGTGACATGGTAAAATTGTATCACTAGTTCTAAATTAATGGCCACTTTAAGCGAAGCTGCCCAACTTTCTAAAAAGGGACTGCGATGGATAGTAATTTTTGGAGTTGTTATTCTTGGCCTTATTATCCTTTTAATTTTAGGACAGACTATAAAAAATATAATATTTCCACCTAAGCCTCTGCCGCCAACTGTTGCATTTGGGAAAATCCCAAAACTTGATCTTTCTGAAGGCATCAAGCCATCTTTGGGCGTTACCTATTCTTTGGAAACAATAAGTGGCCAGTTACCTAATTTACCTACAAATGTCAAGGTGTTTGTTGTAGCTGGCGAGGAATCTTCTTTTGGCGCACTACAGCGGACTAAGATAATGGTTACCAAACTTGGTTTTGCTACCGAACCGCAAAATATCGGTGGTAATGTTTTTAAATTCATTGATCCCAAAAAAACGGATAGAAGTATAACTATTAATGTGGCCAGCGAGAATTTTCAGCTTACAAGCAATTTCTCACAAGATACCCAAGTTATTTCGACAAGACCCAAAACAGTCGAAGATGCGATCGGAAGAGCTGTTGAGTTTTTTAATAATTTCGAGTTGAAAACCAAAGAGTTTCCAAAAGAAAAAGTAGAAACAAGATTTTTGAGGATTGACGGTAATAATTTAACCCAGACGCCGGCGCTTGGCAGCGCAAATTTAGTTGAGGTTAATTTTAAAAGGGCGGACATTGATAAACTGCCAATAATTACTCCGCAAGAAAGTTCGCCTTCAGCGCAGGCGCTTGTTTCGCAAAACAGCATTGTGGCTGCTCAACTTTCGAAACTGGCAATAGAACGACACAAATTTTCAACTTATCCTCTAAAAGGAACAGCCAAGGCGTTTGAAGATTTAAAGGCAGGCAAGGGATATTTGAATAAAGAGCCTGAAGATCGCTCGCGCATACCTATTAGGGATGTTACCCTTGTTTATCTGGAAACTAAAAAATCGCAAGGTTTCCTGCAGCCGGTTTATGTATTTAAAAGTGATAAGGGACTGGTTGCCTACGTTAGTGCGGTGGAGGAGGCTTGGACGAAATAGAATATTTTATGGATTAACCCCCACTGTAAACAATCCATTCGCCTTTTCAGTTCTATCCGAACACGGCTCATGGAAGTTTACTGCGGGGCAAGCCACCGGTGATTGGCAAAGACCCATTCGATTAACTGTTTTGATTCTCCGAACCGATCTTGGGAACCTAAAACTACGGCAATAATCGTATTGCCATTTCTGGTGGTTTTGGTGACTAAAACTTCCAAGGAACCTTCTGTTTGGCCGGTTTTAACTCCTTCAATTCCTTCAACTTCACCAAGAAGTTGGTTAATATTTTCCAAATAATAAGTCTTAGTGCCGGAAACATCGGTTAAAACTGTACTTTTGGTAGCAACAATTTTGGAAATTAAGGGATTTCCGACTGCCACTTTGGCAAGTTTTGCCAGATCATTGGCGGTTGAATATTGAAATGGATCATCAAATCCTGCGGGATTGGCAAAATGGGTATTTTCCATCTTTAATTCTTTGGCTTTTTGGTTCATCGAGATGATAAAGTGATTGAAAGAATCGGAACAAGAGTAAGCTAAAACATAGGCTGCATCGTTGCCGGAGGCAACAAGCATACCATATAGCAGGCTCTCAACCGTTAAAACATCGCCTTGGGCAATTCCCATTTGTGTTCCTTCTTTAATTACAGCACCCACCCTAATTGAAGTTTCGGGAGAACAACGTTCCAATGCCACAAGAGCAGTCATTAGTTTAGTAGTTGAGGCAGGAAAGTGACGAATGTTTGGCTCCTTCTGGAAAAGAGTGACACCGATTTTAGCATCAATAACGACTGCCGATTTTGCAGAAATTGGCGGGGCTTGGGAAAAGTTTTCGACAGGCATAGGATAAGGATAAAGTTTAGGTAAATCATTTGGAATTGAGGAAGCTTCTGGGAAATTAAATAAAGGAAGGCTAATCAATTTTTTAGGAAGAATAAAAACTAAGATTAGAGAAAAAAGGACTAAAATTACGAAAACTGGGCGCATGGGGTCTAAACTTCCTGCCTGCCGGCAGGCAAGGTCTTAATTTTGAGTTCCTTGAGAAGTTGACGGTCTACTTCTGCGGGTGCATCCATAACTGCAGTCCGGCCACTTGAAGTCATTGGAAAAGCGACTACTTCGCGTAGATCTTTCTCCTTGGTTAAAATCATCACCCATCTGTCGATGCCACAGGCGATTCCGCCGTGAGGTGGGGCGCCAAGACGAAAAGCCTCAAGCATATGGCCGAATTTCTTTTCAATGTCGGCTTTTGAATGACCCAAAACCTCAAAGACCTTAGTAAGAACTTTTGGATCATTACTGCGAATGCTACCTCCTGCTGCCTCAACGCCGTTACAAACCAAGTCATACTGAGTAGTTAGGATACCCTCAACCTTCCCTTTTAAAAATGCTTGGTTGTGATCAGGGATTGGATTGGAAAATGGGTTATGAGTGTAAGTCCACTTCCCTTCTGGTGTCTTTTCAAAAAATGGAAAGTCGATAACCCAGGCGAAAGCTAAAACACTTTCTTTCTTTTCTTTATCGCTTCGCAGGTCGAATTTGTCTGATCCGAATTTTTTAATTGCTTCCTCATATGTAAAGACTGGGAAAGGTTTTTGTTTAATTTTGGCGCCTAATTTTTCAAAAACGTAAATTGCCAATCCCTCAACTTGTGCCATAACATCTTCTCTTTGAACAAAGCTCATTTCAAGATCAATCTGGGTGTGTTCAAAGGCCCGATCTGCTCTTAAATCTTCATCACGAAGGCAACGAGCAATTTGAAAATAACGCTCAAAACCGGCAACCATTAAAAGCTGCTTATACTGCTGGGGCGATTGAGGCAAAGCGTAAAATTTACCGGGTTGAAGCCGGGATGGAACAATAAAATCGCGCGAACCTTCTGGTGTTGATTTTGTTAAAAGCGGTGTTTCGATTTCGACAAAGTCGTTTTTAAAAAGATAATCCCGCGCATGCTGGACCAAGTCGGATCGCAAGCGAATTATTTTTTGCAGACGGGGTCGTCTTAAATCTAGATAACGGTATTTGAGTCTTAATTCTTCCTCGATTTCGTGGCCGTCGGTATCGATTGGGAATGGTAGGGTCTGGGCTTGATTTAGAACTTTAATTTTTTGAGCTTTTACCTCAATTGTTCCAGTTTCGATTTTTGGATTAATAAGACCTGGAGATCTTTTTTTAACCTCGCCTTCAATTTCAACTACAAACTCCGGACGGAGTTCTTTCGCCTCCTTACCACAAACCGCTTGGATAATTCCCGAGCGATCCCGAAGATCAATAAAAATTAAGCCGCCATGGTCCCGCCGGCTGTTAACCCAACCTTGGAGTTTAACAATTTGGCCAATCTTACCCTGACAATCAATTGCCAATGTCCGATTCATGATTTTCATTCTAAACTAAAAAGACTGGACAATCAAAGACTATCTGTTAAAATTTGGGTATGGGTGATTTAGTTGAACTTAATGACACTCTTCAAATAACTAAAGAGCAGGGATTTCCAAAAGAACTAAACCTTGAGAAACATTTGAAGAAGCCATTTACTTCTAAAGATTTTGAAGGCAAAGTATTTGAATTCCACAATAAACCAGGGGTTCGGATTTACAAAATTCCGCCCGTCAGAAACTTTCTTGTAGAAAATAGGGGTGGCAAGTGGATTTATTGGGGCTTAGTTCATATTTTAGAAACGACCTGTGATTACGTTAAAAAAACTACATCCGGAAAGTTTAAAATTATTTACATTTATACTCCACAGGAAATGAAAAAAGCTCATGAGTTGATTGATAGAGTTACCAATACTCAATTCTTTAAGTAATATGTTCCCGCATAGTCAATCAGTGCTAGCTTTTTAATAAGGTTTGCAAACTATGTTAGAATAATCTCATGAAACCTATTGATTTAACTAAAATAATACAGAAATATACGAGCGGCTGGATAGCACTATCGCCAGACTATAAGAAAGTGGTTGGTCATGGTCAAACAATAAAAAAAGCTGTCAATAAAGCCCAATTGCAAGGGATCAAAAATCCTGTTTTAATGCGCGCGGCCAAGTCTTACGGCCCGATAGCACCTTAGTGAAATTCCCTTACTTTAAGCTTCCAACCCGTGACCCTAAGAAGAAGTTTTTACAACTACCTTGGATCCCAGTTTTAATTAACGTAAGTGACAATAAGAAAACATTCTTAATGCTAGTTGATTCTGGTGCAGATTATTGTATTTTTGATAAGGATGTTGCAAAGTTTTTAGGAATAAGCGTCAAAGATGGTGAATTAGAGAAAACCACAGGTATTGGCGGTAGTATGGATATTTATTATTTTGACAATATCTGGATTAATGTTGGCGGTCATCAAACTAATACGAGGGCAGGATTTATCGATGGTCAATTATTAAATGGAAAAATAGCAGGCATTCTTGGCCGTCAAGGTTTCTTTGAATATTTTAAGGTTTGCATTGATGAGAAGAATAAAGAAATCGAATTAAGATCGCGGTAAGTAATGGTGACTACGAGAACAATGAGATAATAATCTAAGAACTGATCGATAGGTCCTTTAGTTTAAGTTGGATGGTGCCGTTGCCGTTGTAGCGGTCTTCGGAAATGCTATAAACAGCATCTACCAAATAACCCGGCCTGATTTGAGTTCGCATTTGGCCCATGTTAAATCCGATCGCTCCAAAGCCAGCAAGTTGAAGTTTTAAATGGCCGCTTGCAGCTCCCACACATCTGACATCTTCAACCAACATATTTCTGGTTAAAAAAAGCGGCTGGGGATTGGCCATGCCATAAGGTTCGAATTGATTGATAATTTCCAGGGTCTTGTGATTGATATCTTCGGGTTTTAGTTCACATTCAATGGAGAGTTTTGGGGTCAATAATTCTTCGGCTAATCTTTCCTTGGCGTATTGATTTATACTTTCAGAGAAATTTTGGATATAACAAGTTTTGATGGTAAAACCGGCAGCCATTGGATGACCGCCACTCTCGATGACAAACTCGCTTGACATATGGATGGCCTCAGCAATATTAAATCCGGGGATAGAACGGGCAGAGCCTTTAGAATAGACTTCTCCTTTTGATATGACAATCATCGGTTTGTGGAATGAGTCGACCAAACGTGAAGCCACCAGCCCAATAATTCCCTCATGCCAACTATCGTGTGAAACCACCCCGATAATCTGATTTTCAACAACCATATTCATGGCACTAGTTACCGTTTTGGTTGTCAGGCTTTGTCTTTTGGTATTAGTTTTGGAAAGGAGCTGCGCAAGAGTGTTTGCCTGGTCTTGATTTTTTGCACAAAGAAGCCGTAGAGAATCAAGAGCGTGTTCGATTCTGCCCATGGCGTTGATTCTAGGGGCAAGAATATGGCCGATTTCGTAAGTGCCGATTTTAGGACCGAGTGATGCGGCTTTAATCAGGGCAAGAATGCCGGGTCTTTTGGTTTGGGAGAGCTTTTCGAGACCTAGTTTGACAATTGCGCGACTTGCGCCAAGAAGTGGAACAAGATCAGCGATTGTTGCAAGAGCGGCCAGCTCTAATTTCTCAAGCAGGAAATTTTTATATGAGGGCTTTAACTTTTTGACAATTTCAAAAGCAAAACGCCAGGTAACTCCGGCTCCGCACAAATCAGTTGAGTGGACGATAGCAAAAGCATTGGGGAGTTTTTGAGGCAGGATATGATGATCGGTAACAATAACATCAACCCCTAAACTTGCAGCATAATCAATCTGCTCAACTGCGCTTGCTCCATGATCGACGGTGATTATTAATTTAACTCCTTTTTTGGATAGTTCTAAAATTGCTTCTTTTGAAAGACCGTATCCTTCCTTTATTCTATGAGGAACATAGGGCAAAACATCGGCTCCTAAATCATAAAGAGTCTCCCATAAAATGGCGGTTCCGCAAATGCCATCAGCATCATAATCGGAATAAACAATTATTTTCTCTTTCTTTTTAAGTGCCTTTTGGATCCGCTTGACTGCTTTTGAGGTGTCTTTGGGTTTGATTTCTAAAATTTGATTAAGTGTCGGTTTGAGAAAATCATTAAGTTTTTTTTGGGTGACCAGTCCCCTATTTTTAGCAAGAACCAAAGCTAACCAATTCTTATTTTTATGATCCGGTCTTGCGATTATCTTCCAAGTATACAGTGCCACTAAAGTATTTTAGCAAGATTTTTATGTTTATGCTGATATAATTTGACTTATGGAGATAGAATTGCAAGTTAAAAAAATTTTGGAGACTGTTGCTAACGCCGGATTTGAGGTAGCCATTGTCGGTGGTGCTGTCCGGGATATTTTGTCGAAGCAAAAAGTAGTTGACTGGGACTTGACCACTAATGCAAAACCGCAGGAGATTCTTAAACTTTTCAAAAATGCTTTTTATAATAATCGTTTCGGAACTGTTGGTGTACCGCTTGAAAACCAGCAACCAGAAACTAGAAACCAGAAATCAATTTTGCAGATAACTACTTACCGGACTGAAGAAAAATATACCGACAAACGCCATCCGGATGTGATTGTCTGGGGAAAAACATTGGAAGAAGATTTAGCAAGGCGCGATTTTACGATTAATGCAATGGCCCTTCGCTACGCTCAGGGTAAACCTTTAAAATTGGTTGACCCTTATAATGGACAAGGAGATTTCAAAAATAAAATCATCCGAACAGTTGGAGATCCGAAAAAACGGTTTTCTGAGGATGCCCTGCGTCTTCTGCGGGCAGTTCGGTTTGCTACGACATTAGGATTTAAGATTGAAGAAAAGACTCTTGCGGCAATCAAGAAAAATGCAAAACTGCTTTCTGAAATCTCCGGAGAAAGAATTCATGATGAACTTTTTAAAATCCTAGAAAGTGACAATGCTGCCGAGGGAATTTTGCTGGCTAAACAAACTGATCTACTTGGCGTATTTTTACCAGAACTTGAGGCTTGTTTTAGCGTTGAGCAAAAAAGTCCAAAGCGCCATCATATTTATGATGTAGGAACTCACTGCGTGATGTCTTTGCAAAACTGCTCTTCAAAAGATACTGTTACTCGTCTGGCAACGCTTCTCCATGATTTAGGCAAGGCTAAGGTGGCGGAGATTGATGAGGAAGGAGTACGAACTTTTCATAACCATGAGGTAGTTTCCTCAAGGCAGGTTTTGGCGATTGCCAAAAGGCTTCAACTTTCTAAGACTCAGCGAGAAAAACTTTTTAAGCTGGTGCGCTGGCACCAATTTAGTGTCAATGAGAATCAAACAGATAAGGCACTAAGACGTTTTATCAAAAATATTGGAGTAGAAAATATTGAGAATATGATGGATTTGAGAATTGGCGACAGGCTTGGCGGAGGCTTACAACAACCGGAGTCCTGGAGATTAAAACTTTTTCGACAAAGATTGAAAGAGGTGATGAAAAAACCATTTACTGTGGCTGATCTTAAGATTGACGGCCATGATGTAATGAAGATTTTAGGCATCGGCCCAGGACCAAAGGTTGGAGAAGTCTTGAATTTGCTTTTTGAAGAAGTAGCAGATGATAAAAACAAAAATACTAAAAAATATCTCTTAAAAAAACTCGAAGAAATTCAAGGAAAATAATGCAAGATCGAGATTTACCAGAAAATATCAATGCCATCGGAAATCCAGAAATGGATACAACCTTGCTAATAAATGTAACAACCAAATTGTTTTCTGATGCGTTTCCCGGCGGAATTCCTGAAGAAAAAGAGGAGGCATTAAGACAGTTGTTTGATAGTCCAGAAATAAAGCAACTATTATTGGAAGCAAGACGAGAAGAGGATCTCTTACGAATGCAATTAGAGGACAGGGAAAGAGAGAAAATTCAAAAACTTATAGACTTCGTAGACGGCTTGGATAATAGTAGTTCTTAATAAAAAACCAGATTATAAAATAAATAAAAGTACAATCTTTCTTTTAAGAAAGCCTCAATATGATAACTATTTTGAACTTCACAAATATGTTACTATGATTTAAATCATAGTAACAAGAATATGCCACAGGTTTCTAAATACCCTATTTCTAAAGAAGTCGCCGATAGAATATTTGAAATCTTTGTGAAGACCCTAACGAAGATAAAAAATCATGAGGAAGCGAGTAATTTTACTTACGATTTATTTACGCCTGTGGAAAAGGTAATGTTTGCAAAGCGAATTGCTATAGCATTTCTATTAAGAAAAGATCATCAGTACAGAGAAATTAGTAGATTGCTTAAGGTTAGTTTGGCAACAATCGCTTCAGTTAATCTGTCTCTTCAACTTGGAAAGGGCGGATATGACACAATTCTTAATAGAATTGCTAGAGAGGAAAACTTGGAAAAGTTTTTTACAGATGTTGCAGAAAAATTACTTTCAGTCGGAAAGCTTCAAAGGAAAGGTTCTGGATGGAGATATCTTGCCCAAGAACTACAGGAAGCAAAAACAAAAGGAAAGAAATTTTGATACTATGATTTAAATCATTGAATCAAGAAACTTTCGAGCGACTTAAAGAAATTTAAGGCAAATTGTATACAAGCTTCAAGTGATTCTAAGTTCCTTCTATAAACTTCTCTCAACTCTCTCTTGCTGTACTACCCCATAGAAATGGGCACCGAATTCTCTAAGTTCAGTGTTTGCTCCTTCTAAAATTGCATCTTCGACACGCTTTTCTGTAAGAAACACTAAGCCTCTACTTATTCCAGCTTCTTCACAAAGTTTGCGACTAGCTCTAAGGTTGCTAATATCTGGGTGTTGATCCAAGTCGTTTAACCATAAATTGACTCTGGTAACAGCATGTTTTCTTAGCAATTTTTGCTGATTTGGTTCTAAAAATCCAAATGCTTGATTGTCAAAAACATCAATAAAAAAATTCTGCTCTGCTGGATCATTTCGTTCAATCATTTTTTCTTCATCTCCTCTGACTAGCTAAATTGGGGTAGGGATTGATAAGACAAAATTATATGCACGGAGGTGGGTAATTGCAAGAAGTGAGATCTAAGATGATTACCGCTTGAATTTTAATTTAATCCCTTTGAGCTTAAAATTCTGCCAGACGACCAGAAGTGGTGAGGCATTGAAGATTGAGGAGTAGGTTCCGGAAATTATGCCAACAAGAAGTGCTAAGACAAAAACCTTAATGCTTTGACCGCCAAACAAAAGAAGGGCCAGAAGTACAAAAACGACGGTAAGAGAAGTATTTAAGGACCGAGCAAAGGTCTGCAAGATTGAATGATTAACAATTTCTTCAAAACTAAAACCGCTATGGGTTTTTAAGTTTTCGCGGATTCGGTCAAAGACAACGATGGTGTCATGAACCGAAAAACCAATAACTGTTAAAAGAGCTGTAATGAACAAAGAGTCAACTTCAATCTTAAAAAAGTGGCCAAGAATTGCAAAAATTCCGGCAACCACAATGACATCATGGACAAGGGCAATAATTGTGCAGACTCCGAAGGCAAAAGATGAGGCCGGTTTGGGAACTTGTCTAAAGGCCCAGGTTATGTATAAAACAATTCCCAGAATTGCAATGATAACAACAGTTAAGGCTTTTTGGGTAAGCTCCTTGGAAATTGTCGGCCCGACTGTTTCAAGACGGATATCTTCTGTTTGACCAAAGGTTGAAGACAAATTAGTTTTAAAATCCGTAATTTTTTGTTCATCGGTAGTCTTCATTCTAATTAAGAATGTGTCTTGAGAAGTTGAGGCAATTGATGAAACCTCTGCTCCTTTTTCAGTCAAAAATTGTTGGATTTGATGAGAGGAAATCTCTTTTGCCTCTTTAAACTTTAATTCCCAAAGGGTGCCACCGGAAAAATCAATTCCCAGCCTAAGCCCCCAAAGAAAAAGGGCGATAATACCGGGAATGAGAATTAAAAGCGAAAATGCAAAAAATAAATTTCGATATTTGATTATATTCATTGACGAGCCCAAAAAACTCTAATAAAAGTGCGCGTTACTATTATTGCCGAAAACATCGAAACCAAAATTCCAATTGCTAGGGTTAGGGCAAAGCCACGAATTGATCCTGTCCCAAAATTAAAAAGAATAGCAGTAGTAATCAGTGATGAGACATTAGAATCGCGAATCGAAGACCAAGCCCTGTCAAAACCAGAAAAAATAGCATCATGTTTTGGCTTGCCCCAGCGAAGTTCTTCTTTAATTCTTTCAAAAATTAAGATGTTGGCGTCAACAGCCATGCCGATTGAAAGAACAAATCCGGCAATACCGGCAAGAGTTAAAGTGACTGGGATGAATTTAAAAATTGCTAATACAATTAAGGTATAAATAGCTAAAGCCAAGACGGCAAAAATTCCCAGAAGCCGGTAATAAAAAAGCATAAAAATAGCAACCGAGAAAAGGCCAATGGCAGTAGCAAAAATGCTTTTTTTAATGGAATCCGCGCCGATGGTCGGACCAACTCGCGACTGGCTTTCAATTTTTAAGGGTGCGGGAAGAGCGCCTGCATTGAGCTGGATGGCAAGCTGTTTGGCTTCTTGGGCGGTGAACTGGCCAGTTATCTGGGCATTGCCGTCGGAGATGACTGACTGAATGACTGGCGGAGGCCAAGAAATTGGCTGGTCATCAAGATACATGGCCATTGGCTTTTGGAGGTTGTTTTTGGTTATTTCGTCTAACTTCTTTGCTCCTTCTTGGTTAAACTCAAGATTGACAACATATCCTGGTTTTTGAGGGTCCCGGCTTGGCGCTGCGGCAGCCCGCTTCAAGTCTTTGCCGGTCAAGCCTGAGCTTTCGAAGAACTGGGGTTGAGCAGAATAAGTCGCTTCTGGCGGGGCGTCGGCTTTAATTGTTTTAAATTCCAAATGGGCGGTTTTTTTGACAGTGGCCACGGCCTGATCGATATCGGAAATACCGGGAATTTCAACGATTAAACGATACTGACCCTGGGTTTTGGCACTTTGGACGGTTGGCTCGGCTACACCCAAGGAATTTATTCTGTTTTCGATAATATCTTTGGCCGAGGCAAGTGCACTGTCACGGTCCTGTGCCTCAATTTGCGACATGTCCGCAGACATCACCAATTGAACTCCTCCCGCCAAATCCAAACCAAGTTTTGGTTCAAGATCCCTTTTTAAGAATTTAGTGTTTATTGATAGATGGGAAAAGGTTTTGCCGAGAAATTTAAATTTAGGCAGGTCAATGCAAATTGCGGCAATGGTCAGAGCAATTATTAAAAAAAGTAGTGTTCTTGGGCGTTTGGGCATTGGGTAGAAACTATTTAAAGTTTAACTATTTCTTCTTCATCGCCAATAAGCATCACTTTGGGCTTTGCTAAAATACCCATGACAAAAGGGTCGCGGCGATTTTTGCGGAAATTAAACTCCTCCTCAGTCATTGGAGTAAAATTTATTTCTCGGCTGCGTCTGGCTTCTTCTTCACGGATGATAGCCCCAAGTTCCGGCAAGACAATTGTTCCAACAACAAAAAGATCAATGTCATTTTGGGCATAAGGCCTGCCTTTGACAAAAGAGGCAGAAAGCATTGCGTATTTAATCTTACCCAATTTTGCTTTATTTTTAATTATCGCTCCGCCAAGGCCGACACTTTTATTGACGATGGAGAGAAATTCGCTGTAAAAAATATAGTCACGCTTGGTGGAATAGAATCTTCTGTTGGCACGCCACTCGCTTGCCAGAAGCCCGGTTTTTTCTAGGCGTGCCAGCTCCCGTCTAACAGCATTTATCTCTTCATCGACGCGTCTGACGATTTCCCTGACATGATAAATGTTGCCGGGATTACCCAAAAAGAGTTCGAGAATTTTGACTCTAACTTTAGAAATTAAAATATCAATTAGCATAAAATTAATGTAAGATCACTTTTTGCTATGAGCAGACTGGAGCAGGTTTAGTAAGTTACCTCATTACCGACTGGCACGGTTTCTATCCAAATAAGCCCTCTATCAAACTGAATTTCTTTGCCTTTGTCATCAACATATTGAGTTCTTGAAATTCTGTCTTTTTTGATCCATTTACCTTTCATTGTCTTGCCATCTATAAAGATAAGAGCATTGCCGGAACCTGTTGTGCCGTAAAGAAGATGGCCGTCCGGATAACCATCCTTGGCGGTTCTTTCAACTTCGAACTGAACTATGACATTTTTGGCAGAAAGCTGTTCATTGGTGATCGGATCGGTTTGGGCGGTTTCGGAATGGAACCTGCGGTACAAATTAGCATTTTTATCGTATTGCCATGTAACAGTATAGTCGGGTGCCTGGCTCCAAAACGGCACGACAATCGGTTTTTGGTCACCGCGAGCTTCAAGTGCGGCTTCATCTTTAAATTTCCACTGGGTGAAATTCTCATCCCAACGTTTGCCTTTTTCGTCCTTGACACCAAAGCCCTTTGTATCGGCTGCTTCCCAAAGTTTTTTGGTGGTTGAGTGAACATTATGGGGAGCCAATTTGTCGGTACCGCGCCAATATGTGGGGAATCCTAAGCCAAACTGATCCATATCCAAAATACCGTATTGTCTAATTTGACCAAGGGCATCGGCCGGGCCAGGAGTATTAGCACCACCGACGTGGGCATAGGCAGCGTTGTATTCTGACAACCAATCCAAAAAGTAAGTTCTGGCACTTCTAATCGAAGCAACATCGCCTGCCTGCTGGCATAAGTAAAGAGTTAAAAATCTGGTAATACCACCTTCGGCAACTGCTTCATAAATGATGTCGGCTCTGGAAAGGCCTAAAGTCGGCCTGGCATCCACATGATTTTCGACCATCACGCCAAGAGGCCTTCTCTTCTGCCATTCTTCTTCTCTGGCCTTGGTATAAAGGGTACCATTTAGGGGACACGGTTTGTCTTTAACGCCTTCTTCATAGCCAGAGGTAACATCGGTAAGACTACCGAAAGGAGTTGAGATATTGACAGGCCCTTTTAAAATAGTATTAAAAACCATATACGATAGGCCAGCTGAAGCTCCATATAAGATCAATGCGCCGATTAAAACCAGTAATAATTTTTTCTTAGTCAATTTAAGATTGACGGGCAGCCTTTTCCACTACCTCTTTCTCCTCCTTGGAAAATTGATGGGTTTTTGGTTTACCTCCCAAAACTTGTTTAGCATAAATTCTAGTTCCTCCTCTTGAATGCAAAGACGAAATAACTATTCCGTTATTCGCCCCATCCAAGAAAGCAATTGCAAAACTTTGGTCACCGCCGGTATCTTCAAAAGGATTAAAGCGAATAAAGGCATGCTTTGAAAAATTACCCTTTTGGATGGTCTCCAGCTTTGCAATTCCTTCTGAAAGTTCTTGTATCCTTTTTGCCTCAATATTCTGTCTCGCCAGAATATTCTCAAGAATCTGGTCAAGATTTTGACCTCTGGTACTTCTGGTAATTTTTCGCCAGTGACCAACTGTTCTTATTAAATAAAAACTTAAAAGTGCAAGCCAAATCCCAAATGCTATAAATAAATAATCCGTGGCGCGCGACTCTTGCCACATTTCTTTGGACCAATTCAAACTTGGTTGGACCGAGTCAGACTCGGTTGGATAAATTTAGTACTCCTCTTTTACCATGTATCGACAAAAGTTGTCAATCCTTCGAATTAACTCAGGATTGACCCTGAATTAAACTGAAGGGTCAATGGTTTATTTCAGAATACTCAGAAAATCTGGCACCTGATTCACCAAATCACTGAGTTTTCTGATACTTGGGTTAGTTGTGTTAATATATGTTTGACTAAGTTATGCCATTTAAAACACGGAGACACAAACTGGCAGCAGCCCAACGTCGCTACACATTCGTTCAAAGCAAACCAATAAACTACAGTGGTAATAATCCACCTAGTCTGTCAGGAAGTATTGATGTAGATAAGCCTAAGGTCGAGCACAAACATATCGATGCCGATTACGGGTATGTTAGAAATGACCTTATAAAAATTCTGCTTTTTGCCGGTGCAATTTGCCTCGTTCAAGTAACCCTAATGTTTATTCTTCGGACACACAACTTTGTTTTCCCCTAATTACAAGGTCAGACCTTGTATCCAGAAACGGTTTTAAGGTTACACCTTGATTAAAGGTGTAACCTTTATGCCACTTAATCGTCCGACTTCGTTCAGTACAAGCCCATGCTAATTTGATATAATTTCCTCAATGGTCTCAGCTCAGCAAAAAAGTAAGCTAGTTGAGGAGGCTAAAGAAGCTTTAAAGAACTCTTATCCAGAGAGCCACGAATCTGCATACTCTGCAGCAGTGCTGACTAAAAGCGGCAATATTTATTCTGCAGCAAGTTATGTCTCCGATACTTATTCTTTAACACTCCATGGAGAACAATCAGTTCTAGTACATGCAGCAGCCCATGGTGAAAGTGAGATATTGGCTATTGCAGTCACAAGTAATGAGAACTTGAAAAAAGGTGAGTTTACTCCTCCCTGTCATATGTGTAAACAGATTTTGTATGAGAGTCAACTCCACTCAGGAATAAAAATGCTCGTTATTCTTGCTAATCAATACGATGAGACAAAAGAAGTTTTGCTTGACGAAATGATTTCTTATCCTTGGCCAGCAAAATAGAAAGTTCGGAAGCTAGATAATTCTTCTCCCAAATTCTTCAGTCCTTCTGCTCCCGCCCCAAAAATCATCAAAATCAACCCAGCTCTTATAACCAGAGTCAACCTCGTCGTGACTCGTTAGATTTTTTTTGGGGGGGGCTTGACCCCGTTAGTAAATGGCTTACTGATTTCGATCCAAATAACCCTAAACTTCCGCCAGGCTTGACTTTAGCTTCGAGGCTGTGCTATGGTTGAAGCTAGTTGAAGCTAGGTAGCCTCAAACTGACCCTTCGACAAGCTCAGGGTCATCCTGAGTGAAATTGAAGGATGAACCTAGAAGTCAGCAAAACTTTACTGTCTAAGGAGGTGATTAATAAGAATGGCTACAATGTACTGCGTTAAGTGCCGCGCCAAGAGAGACGATCCCAACGCTCAAAAAGTTACCATGAAGAATGGTAAACCAGCAATGAAAGGTAAGTGTCCAACTTGCGGCACAACCATGTTTAAAATTGGTGGCTAGTAAATCTTCGAATCTAAAATTCGAAAAACCCCAACAACATTTGTCGTTTATTTGTTAGTGGGGTTTTTCTTCTCAAATTCAGCTTGAAAGCAAGCTAAAGACGAAATGAGGTAGTGAGTATAAAAACTTGAGGATTGGCAATGGGTATTTGGCAAGTTTAGAATACTCCTTCGTTAAATCCTGCGGCAGTTTAGCTTTTGTAAATTCCCAAGTAATTTTAACTGTCTGTTTGGTATCAGGTTTGGCTGCCAATTTTATCTTCTCATAACCTGCTTTTTCATTGACCGACAAGTTGGCTTTTTTAATATCAAGAGCAGAATTTAAGGATTGGTCATCGGTAATAATAGCCGGCAAAACTTTATTAAAAAGACTTACATCACTGCCTTCTGGCATTTCTAAAGTTGCTTCTATCGTATTTTGATTTTTGGCAAAAGCAGGCGTATATCTAAAGTTGATTCCGGTTACTTCTTTTTCAATTGTTTCCATTTCCCAAAAATAGATAGTCTCATCAAAACCGCGGATTGGAGGAGCAATCATTTCGGGGATGCGGACCACCTTGGCTAAGGCTTGCTGAGAAAGTTTTTGATTTATGCTATCAGTCGTCGGCCTAACTACTGTAAAACTGATGATAACTGCTGCGGCAACTACGGCAATTAAAAATGCCACAATTGATGCAGCCGAAATTGCGATAATTTTCTTCATAATTCTATTCTATTATAAAAAACTAACTCTTAACATGCACTGATGACTGTAGAATTTGGACTAGGTGATTTGGCTGGATTCTTGGCTTTCACATAGAACTTTCTGATTTCCTCGACAACTATTATCAAGGTGCTAGCGAGAAGTGCAAACAACCAATGACTTGCCGTTAAGGGTACTGTATGTAAGAATTTGTTTCCAAAGGGTGTTTGAATCGCCAAATATTGTAAAAAGACAACGATACCAAAAGCGGCGATTAGATACCAATTGTTGATTATGGAAGTTTGAAAAATTGACTTGGTGCTTGCGCGGACATTTAAAGCATTGAGCCATTGAGTAATTGAAAGAATTAATAAAGAGATGGTACGAGCATAATTTATTTCTGAAGAATTTAGAAAAAGATAGAAAAACGGTAGGGTGACGACAAGCATTGAACCGCCCATCAGTAAACTTCTTTGAATCATCAAACCATCGATTAAAGTCTTACTCTTAAGCTCGGCTTTTGATGGCAGACCCGGCTCTGGTGGATCTTGAGCCAGAACAACCACAAAAAAGCCATCAGTTACAAAATTAAGCCAAATTATCTGGACAGCAACCAGCGGTAAGGGCAAACCAATAATAAGGCTTGCTAAGATTACTATAACCTCACCAAGACTAGTCGAAAAAAGGTAAAGAATAACTTTTTTGAGAGTTAAATAAATGCCCCTCCCCTCGGCAATGGAAGCGGTGATTGTCGAAAAGTTGTCATCAACCAATACAATATCTGAGGAATCTTTGGCAACTTGCGTTCCAGAACCAAGACCAATTCCAAGATTTGCTGCCTGCAAGGCTGGGGCGTCATTGACTCCATCTCCAGTCATTGCTACCACGTGACCTTTTCGTTTAAAAACATTGACAATTTTTAGCTTATGATTCGGTGTAATTCTGGCAAAAACGGAAACTTTATCGATTTTTTCGGCGAGTTTTCCCTCACTTAACTTTTCAACGTCCGTCCCGGTTAAAACCTGATCGCCTTTTTTAAGGATTCCAATTTTGGCTGCAATGGCTTTAGCAGTTTCCGAAAAATCTCCGGTCATCATTATTACCCGAAGGCCAGCTCTTTGAGCTTGGGCAATTGAACTTTCGACGTTTTCTCTAATTTCTTCTTCGATCGCCAAAAGTGCGTAACCAAAAAATTTACTTCGGGTCGGACCATACACAGCAACACCAATTACACGAAGGCCCTTCTTTGCGAGATCTTGATACTCACGAGAAAGTAGGTGATCAACTTTTAATTCGTGACTGATAAATTCTGGTGCACCGATGAATGTATACCAATTTTCTTTACCTCGACTAAAAACAGCCTCAAGATACCGCTTTTGGGAGTCAAAAGGTTTTGTCATGGAGGTTTTGTATTGATCTTGCAGTTTCTCACGCACAAGACCCAGCTTGCGACAGACTATAGCAATAGCTGCTTCTGTCTGGTCCCCTACCGGTTTCCAATCTCTTCCTTCTTTGACAACATCCCCTTTTATAGAAAGATAAGTAAAATTCAGAAGTTTTTCCAAATTTTTGAGGTGTGCTTTTTCTCCAATTAATATTTTGCCTTCTGGTTGATAACCATGCCCGCTTAATTCAAAATAATGACCATTAAAATAAATCTTTTTTATAACCATCTGACCAGTGGTGATTGTTCCCGTTTTATCAACTAAAAGAGTATCGGCATCGCCCATGGCTTCAACCGCTGCCATTTGCCGAACAATTGCATGCGATTTGGCCATGCGCCAAACGCCTCCTGCTAAAACAATAGTCACAGCGATAGGCAAACCTTCGGGGATAATAGAAACTGAAAGACCAATAACAGCAGTTGTTATTTCTTTAACTGAGATTCCTCGGACTACTCCAATAATAAAAATTAGAAGGGCAATATTAAGTACGGCAATAGAAATCAAGTGGCTTAGTTGAAGAACCTTTTGATTTAGAGGTAAGGAAACGCTGGCTGTTTCTAAAAGTTCTTTGGAAATTCTGCCGAGTTCGCTGTCAAAACCGGTTTCAACCACAACTGCCTCTGCATATCCAGAAGTGACGTTGGTCCCGGCAAAGACCATGTTTTTTTGGTCAGTAAGGACTAAATCTTTGAGCTTAATGGCCTCGGTGGATTTGGCAACCGGATAAGCTTCCCCTGTTAAAATTGATTCGTCAATGGTTAAGCTTTGGGATTTGATAATTCTGGCATCAGCTGCAACTTTATCCCCTTCGTGAAGTATCAGAATATCACCGGGAACAATATCTTCTGAAAGAATGATTGTTTCTTGGCCATCACGTCTGATGAGAGCTTTGTCCTTTGTTAATCCTTTTAGACGTTGGAGTGAATTGTTAGCCTTCCCTTCCTGGACTGTTCCAATTAGGGCATTTACTATAATGACTGCCAAAATCACCAAGGCATCGGTGCTTTGACCAAGAAGAAGAACCAAAAAAGCGGCAAAGATCAAAATATAAATGAGTGGACTTTTAAATTGCCTGACAAAAATATCGGCAAGAGTTTCTCTTTTTTTCGAGGCTAAAATATTTGGCCCAAAGGTTTTAAGCCTTGTGGCAGCTTGATCGTAGGATAAACCTTGATCTACGTTTGTGCCCAGTTCATCAAGGACAGATTGGGCAGTTTTTTGATACCAGGCCATTTTAAAAGATTAAACTTATTATAGCGGAATCTTATCTATAAAACTCTGCGCAAATCAGACGAGAAAAAGTTTCTTGGGGATTATTTAAAGAAGAAAAAGAAATGGTCCATATCACTTGATAGATTGTGACAATAATCCTAAAATAGTATTAATGCCAATTGTTAATTGGTTAAAAACCCATAAGCTTGTTTTGGTACTTATCCTGATAATTGCAATCTTGGTTATCAGACCTCCGTTTAGTTCTCTTTTTAGGGCTAGAATAACATCGCAATCATCAAAACTACCCTCTTCAACTGGTGTCACGACGATGGAAGAGCCGGCGATTGGAGGACTGCCTTCTTCTGGATTGAGTCTTCCGGAATTTTCGCAAGAGGCTCTCCCATCTACAACCCCAGATGGCGAACGGATGGTTGTTAAAAATTCCAACCTATCTCTATTGGTAAAAGATGTAAAAGCTACCGGTGAGAAAATTATTGACCGGGCTAAAAGCATTGGGGGCTATATGGTTTCTGCCTCCTATAACAGGCCCAATGAATCACCATTTGCAACTATCACTGTTAGAATTCCAGAGGATAAGCTTGATGAGTCACTTAATTTCTTCAGATCACTTGCGATTAAAGTCACCAGCGAAAATCTTGTGGGAAAAGACGTAACAGACCAGTATGTTGATATTGAGGCAAGAATTGCCACGCACCAGAAAACCAAAGCGAAGTTTGAACAAATACTGGAAAAAGCGACCCAGGTTTCGGAAATTCTGCAAGTACAGCGGGAAATAATCAGTATCCAAAGTCAGATTGATTCTTTGGTAGGCCAGAAAAAATCGCTTGAGCAAAACGCCAATCTTTCCAAAGTTACTGTCTATCTTTCGACTGATGAGTTGGCCTTGCCTTATACTCCTGACAAGGCTTTCAGGCCCCAAGTTGTCTTTAAGCAGGCAGTCAGAAGTCTTTTGGGCTCGTTGCGATCTTTAGCCAACGGGCTGATTTGGGTAGGTGTGTATTCGATAATTTGGGTACCGGTTTTGGTAATTCTTTATATTGTTAGAAAGAGGAAAAAAAGAAAACCCCTCCCAGAATCTTAATTTTTCTTGACAAATATTTTTATTGTCCTATAATCATACGATATGGTTGAACATAAAATTGAAGGCGGACCGTCTATTCAAACAGCAGAAAAGCCATACAAAGGTAAGTCACTTCGACAAATCTTAAAAGTACGTCGGAGACATATGGCCGAATTTATCACTCCGCCCTTTATTGGTTCAGGGATAGAAACGATTGATACTGGCGAGCACCTTTATAGAGCAATTACGATTCACCTTAACCGGAAGTTAACGGATGAAGAGGCAAAACAAGAATCGTTCCTTGACGGTGTACCTGTACGATATATAGCAGATGGCATCAAGGTGCCTGTTGATTGAAAACCGCAAGTAAATTCTTATAATTTTATCTTTAAACTTTCCTACTAAAATCTTGCTCCAATTTTTGTTATTTCTTCGTCTGTTGCAAACCTGGGTTGTGCGTTTTGTTCGATTATAGTGTATTTCTCGTCGATTTTTTTAAACTTATTATCTTGGTATTCGAATTTATAGATTATTCCTTCTTTGGTTTTTTGCGACCAGTTTTGGTCAAAAATTGTATTGCCCTGAGCGTAAGAAATAAAAACATCCTTGTAAATTTCACTGTCTTGTATCCAGTGAGGATGGTTGCCTAAAACCAAATCCGCGCCGCTGTCTATTGCTGTGTGGGCAAGCTGTATTTGATTTTCTGTCGGTTTTTTGGTGTATTCGACTCCCCAGTGGAATGAGGTAATGACAATGTCTGCATTTGATTTTGCTTCCGAGACTAATTTGGCAACGGTTTGGGTCGTGGCATTGTTAAGACCGGCCCAATTATTTCCAAGTTCAACAAAGCCAACCAGCGCAATCTTTTTGTCCTTTATATAGATATATTCAATTTTGTCGTCCAAGCCAAAGGGTGTAATGTCATTAGACTTGAGAACGCCTGTGGTTTCATCCAAACCATTAAGTCCGAAGTTAGTAGCGTGGTTATTGGCAAGGTTGGCCGCATCTATACCGGCAAAGATTAGTCCGCCAACATTTATGTCCAGCCCGCAAAATTTAAAACCAGTTAAAACGATTGGGCAACTCTTAATAAGCGGTCCTTCAAGATTAGTGAGAGTTAAATCAGCGTTTTTTAAGTAGTCGGCGATTTTAGAAAATGGATAATTTGGATCGTGTCTCTGTTGGATTTGAAAGTTAATGTAGCGTACCAATCCAATATCGCCTGTGGATATTAATGTAAAAGTTTGCGGTCTTTCAACTATCTCGTTACCTGAGGATGAATCTATAACTTGTATAGTATCGAATAACTTGCTCTTTATCTGTCTTGCATAAAGAATCAGGCCGATTGAAATTATTACGAGACAAGCAAGTATTATTAATTTTTTCAAATCTTGAGGAAATTACCTTTCTTTTAGGCCTGCAGTCCAAAATTTCCCAAGGGATGAGAACCGCAAGGTGGTTTATAAAACTACCTTTATTATATATTACTGCGGTGAGCTGGAAGGCATTCCCCTAAACTGCGGGTTAAGTTGGATGTTTTGGGCAGTTACACTGCCGTCTGAATTTTCTGTCCCAAAAACGGCCACTTTCTCTCCGACTGTCAGATCAGATTTTGATCCTTCGGCGGATTTGTTGATAGTAGTGTTGTCACCTACCAGGACAATTTTGCTTGAACCGTCTTGCAGTTTTACAGTAATGCTTTTCTCGTCTTGGCTGATTATTTCGCCATTAACAGGCCGGACTCCTTGCCCCTGATTTTGTCCTCTTTGCACAGATTGTCCGTTTCTTGTGCCCTGAAAATTACCAAACCGTGGGCTTTTTGATTGTTGATATTTCATGCCGGCAAAAAAAGCTCCTGCTGCAACTAAAATAACCACAACTGCTACAGCTACTATCGTTGTTGCATTTTTCATAATTTCACCTCCTTATATCTGTATTTTTGAAAAAAGATAACTACCAATTGCCAGTAATATTAAGGTTAAACCGGTTAGTACTAACAAATCAGTATAAGCTCCGAAATGAAAAGTCCCGATAAGTGTACCTCTTAGTCCATCAACTCCATACGAGAGTGGATCCATCCTGGTAACTGTAAGCAAAACTTTTGGTAAACCGGCAATAGGAAAAAGAGCACCTGACAGGAAGAAAAATGGCATTACCAAGAAATTCATTATGAGCTGAAATCCTTGCATGTCCTCTAAAACTGAGGCAATAGCAGTTCCAAGCGCGGTAAAAAGAAGGGCAATCAGAAACATAAAAACCAAAACCAAAGGAAGGCTTATAAAAGAGACAGGCCTAAAGCCGACAATTAAAGATAGAAAAAAGACTACTATTCCTTGCAATGTTGCTACAGTCGCCCCTCCAAGTGTTCTCCCAATCATAATTTCAAGCCGGGATACAGGTGCAACCAATGTTTCTTTTAGAAATCCGAACTGTCTGTCCCAAATTATTTCAATACCGGAAAAAACTGCGGTAAAAAGAATGCCCATGGCAATTATTCCCGGTGCAAGAAATTCAAGATAGTTACCTTGACCTGCTCTTTGAAAAATTGGTCCTAATCCAAATCCTAATGCTAAGAGAAAAAGCAGCGGTTGACCCAAGGAGCCGACAATTCTGGCCCTTGAACGAAAATATCTTTTAAGTTGTCTTAGCCAAAGAATGTAAATGGTGCTCATTTTATCTTCTCCACATACGTCGGCGCATTCTCATTTGATCGGTAACGCTTACTTCTTCTTCCCTAATGGCACGGCCTGTCAAGGATAAAAAGGCATCTTCAAGATTTTTTGTATTCGTTTGTTGTTTAAGCTGGCTGGCCGTCCCCTGAGCAATAATCTTTCCATGATCGATAATGGCAATTCTGTCTGCTATTTTTTCTGCTTCTTCCATATAATGGGTAGTAAAAAATACAGTGATTCCTTCTTGTCTGTTTAGTTTTTGAACATAGGCCCAAATATGATTTCTGGTTTGTGGATCAAGTCCTAGTGTGGGCTCGTCAAGGAATAAAATCTTTGGGTGATGAAGGAGACCTCGGGCGATTTCCAGCCGTCGCTTCATGCCGCCTGAAAAGGTTTTAACAAGATCATTTCGCCTATCCCAAAGTTCAACAAATCTTAAGAGTTCCTCAATCCGCTTTCTGCGAAGATCAGATTCTACTTTATAAAGAACGCCATGAAATTCTAAATTTTCGCGGGCCGTAAGTTCATCATCAAGACTTGGATCCTGGAATACTATTCCAAATGATCGTCTGACTTGGTTTTGATTTTTTGTTGGATCGTAACTGTTAATAGCAGTTACACCTTTTGTCGGTAGAAGCAAAGTTGTTAATATTTTGATAGTGGTAGTTTTGCCGGCACCATTGGGCCCTAAAAATGCGAAGGTTTCTCCCTTTTTGACTGTGAAGGAAATCTCATCAACTGCGGTAAATTTACCAAATTTTTTGGTTAAATTCTTGACTTCAATAATATTTTGATTGTTATTCATTAAGCTTCCTTTAGATATTTATCAAAGAATTCGACTGAGTGGGCCATGGCTGGCGTGAAACTTAATCCAGAAAAATTATGATCTGCTCCCGGGTACGTATAATATTCTACTGTTTTGCCAATCTTTTCTAAATCGCCATTTAAGCTCTCAGGAAACAAGAGGGGCACTTCTTCATCGGCAAGCCCCTGATCAAGCTGAAGTGGTCCGGAAATATCGGCAAGATAATATCTGGGATCGATAGAATTCCAAAATTGTGGATTTTGCTGGGGTGTTCCATTTTGACTTATTAAATTTTGTCTAATTGAGTTTATGTGACCGGCTATTTCTCTATCTGATGGTGTCTGGGGAGTTTTTCTTGCCCAGTTGTTAAGTAGTTGGTCATAGGTACCAACTACTCCCGACCAAATAACACCGGCTCTTAAGTCTTTTGAAACAACCATCGCTCGTAGGGTAATGTTTCCGCCCATGGAATGTCCCCACATACCGATTCTTCCCGGATCTGCATCTTTGAATTTCTTGATTGAGGAAAGCGCATTTAAAACATCAATTGTATATGCAGGCGAATAGTAAGCACCTTCAGGTTTGCCTTCGGAATTGCCGTTACCACGGTAGTCAGGCTTAAACACTATGTAGCCGTTTTTAGCAAAAGCATCAACGTAATCTACATAGCGCTGAGTAGTTTGATACTGCTGCGGTGGAATATAGCCATGATTGAAAATAATTACTGGCCATCCAGTGTTTGGTGGATCTCCTATAGGCACTGTTAAAAGACCATAAATTTTTAATCCTTCGGATTTATATGAAGCAATATATTTCTGATAATTAGATCCATTGGATAATGTTTGCTCAATAACAATATCACTTCCTGGGTATTCCTGCTTGCGCATAAATTCTATAGAAAGCGGATATTGTTGATTTATTAGTCCTCCTTCATTATTATCTTGCCCTACATTTTTCTTCCCAGATGGGTTTTGCCTTACTGCAAAAACGGCAACGGCAAATATCGCAACTGCCAAAAATAGTAATAATAATCTTAATTTAGTCATATCTTAGTGCTTCGGTCCTTCGATATCAGCCTTCGCCTTCGGCGAATCTGATATATCAGAGGAGCGCCATCAATTGAAAATTGAGGCGACCTGCTGATATAAACTCAGGATTTCGGCTTTACTCATATCGCAGCGCCTCAATTGGTTGTAAATTGGCCGCTTTTCTTGCCGGATACCAACCAAACAAGATTCCGATTACTGCTGATACCCCTATGGCAAGAAGAATTGAGTTTAGTGATAGCGCGAAGGGCAAATTGATAAATTTGGAAATAACAAACGAAGCAACAATTCCAATGATCATTCCAATAATCCCACCCGCGAAAGTAAGGATTATCGCTTCAATCAAAAACTGGGTGGTGATCACTTTTTTCTTGGCGCCCAGTGCTTTTCTCAACCCTATCTCCCGAGTTCTTTCGGTGACCGTTACTAACATGATGTTCATAATACCGATTCCACCAACCAGAAGTGATATGGCAGCGATACCGGAAAGAAGGGCGGTAAAAGTTCCCGTTACTTGTGAGGCAGCCCCTAGAATGTCAGATTGTGAGAAAATGCTAAAGTCTGCCTGCGTTGGATCTTTTAGCTTGTGTCGTAAAAGCAGTAGATATCCAATTTGATCTTGCGCCTGAGTCATTACGTTTTCGCTTGCTGCTTCAACAGAAATTGAAGATAAATAATCGACTCCAAAGAGAAGTTTTTGGGCAGTTGTCAAGGGTACGTATATAATGTCGTCTTGATTTTGAAATCCTGTTCCCCCTTTTGCAACGGTTACTCCGATAACTCTAAACGACTGGTTGGCGATACGAATTGATTGGCCAATGGGACTGGCTCCTTCTCCAAAAAGATCTGTAACTACTTGGGGCCCCAAGACCGCTACCTTTGCCATTTCCTCAACATCTCTTTGACTTATAAATTGACCGGAGGTCATGTTTACTTTCCTAACTTCGGCATACGATGGTGTTACCCCTAAGATTTGTGTGTTTGTATTCTTTCCCCCCGTTGTTGCCTGTTCTCTTCTTGAAAGCTCCGGGGAGACGTTTTTGATACTCGTTACTTGTGGTGAGGTTTGGATAGCTTGAGCATCTTCATAAGTAAGTGTAGTTATGCCACCCGCTGCACCTCTTACAGCTCCAGTTCTTTGAGCGCCTGGACTGACAGTTAAAAGATTTGATCCTAAAGATTGGATTTGGGTTTGAACTGCTTTTTGGGAAGATTGACCCAAAGACACTAAAGCGATAACGCTTCCGATACCAATGACAATTCCCAAGGTAGCCAGTCCTGTTCTTAACTTATTAACAGTTAAAGTGCCGAGCGCTTCACTGATGATTTCTACAAATTCCATATCTTTAAAATTCCTATTTGGCAGATTAGGTCAATCTTTTTTAATTCTTTTCGGTTTATGATTATTCTCATCATTTACGATTTTTCCGTCTCTAAGGTGGATAACTCTTTTGGCGTGCTGGGCAATATTTGATTCATGAGTAATGATTACGATTGTGTGTCCTTCATCATTTAACTTTTGAAAAATCGCCATAATTTCTTCTGCCTGGGAAGTTGCGATATTTCCTGTGGGCTCATCTGCCAGTAGTATTGAGGGGTTCATCGTCAGGGCGCGGGCAATAGCGACTCTCTGTTGCTGACCTCCTGATAGCTGACTCGGTATGTAATGAAGTCGATCGCCAAGTCCAACCATCTCTAAAAATTTTTGGGCTATCTTTTCACGCTCCTGTTTAGACACTCCCGCATAAACCATAGGTAGGGTCACATTTTTAACGGCTGGAGTTCTGGGCAGGAGATTATAAGATTGAAAAATAAATCCTATTTTTCTATTTCTAATATCCGCCAACTGGTCATCTCCCAGTTTTGAAACATCCTCTCCGTCTAATATATATGTTCCAGAGGTTGGAAGATCCAAAGCTCCTAAAATGTGCATGAGAGTAGACTTGCCAGAACCGGACGGGCCCATAATGGCCGCAAATTCACCCTTTTTAATTTCAAAGGAGACATCGTCAAGCGCGATTGTTTCAACCGAATCGTTTTTGTAGACCTTTGATATGTGAGAAACTTGAATCATAGGTCATCTTGATCTTAGAGCTCCCCCTCCGAAACTACCCCCGCCAAAGATAGATCTGCCTTGCTCTTGTGTTGAAGTCGTACTTGTTGTTCCGGTTATGACCTCATCACCTTCTGAAAGGCCCGAAACTATTTCTGTTTGGGTATCCGAAGATATGCCTACTTCAACTGGAATTTGTTCTTCACGCCCATAACTTATGATTCGAACGTAAGACTGTCCGGCTTGGGTTTGGACAGCAGTAGATAGAACTACCAAAATATCGCTTTTGGTTTCCAAAATAATACTGGCACTGGCTGCCATATTGGGCAAAATTTGATCAGAGGTAGTGTCAAGTTGAACAATAACGGGGTAACTGGTGACATTATTGGAGGTGGTGCCAATTTTATCGACAGTAACAACTTCTCCGGTAAAAGTTTTGTCGGCAATACTATCCAAGGTAACGGTGGCTTTTTGGCCGATTTTAACTTTCGGCACATCTATTTCTGTTAAATCAATGATTATCATCGGATTTGCCTCGTTTTGAATAGTCGCTACTCTTTGGCTGGACGTGGAGGTCGAGTCAGTTGTGGAATCAGCCTGAGATGCCAAAGCCATACCTTCAACTAAACCGACGTTGCTGATAGTTCCAGGAATAGGAGCGCTAACAATAGAAGAAGTCGATTGGTAAGAAAGCCAAGCACTATTTGCTGCAACTTTGACTTGATCGATTGTGCTTTGCTGGTTTTTATATTTTGCCTCTGCTGCTAGCCAGTCCGCTTGGGCACTTTGAAATTCTGCTGAAGAATTCCTTTGATCTTCGCGTGGTGATCCGTCAGAGTTTTGATATTGAGAGTTTGTGGCCAGATCATAAAATTTTTTCCAAGCAGTATCTTTGGCTGAACGCAGAGTGTAAGCAGTGGCACTGGCCGCATCGATATTATTTTTGGCAGACAAATAACTTGACCAGGCGGCAGCATTTTTTTGCTGACCTTGTTGATCAAGGATGATTTCGGTAATTTTTTGACCAGCAGAAACTGTATCACCGTCTTTGACATAAACCTCTTTTACTATTCCGCTTGCACTCGTTGTTATGCTCACGAGATTGGCTGTAAGAACTTTGCCTGATGCGTTAACAGAAGAAACAATAGTTCCTCGCTCTACTTTGGCTGTCTGATATTGTGGCTGTTGTCCTTTACCACCTAAAAATCGCCAAGCGCCTAACCCTAATATGATGAGGATAATTATTAAAATTACCGTCAAAATCTTGCGACCTGCGATGAAACTTTTCGTCTTGGCGACTAGATTGGACGATTGACTATTAATCTTAGCCATTTTGTAAATTTTAACTAGAAAAACCTGAGAAATAGCTTAGAAATTACAAAACAGCTCCCAGAGATCCTGGGAGCTGCGTTTGACAGGCGAATTCGGCAGGGATCTACTTTCTCCAATCACCTCGAAAACCTCCCGGATGACCTTTAAATCCACCCATAAGGTATTTTAGGTCTATGCCATTTTCTTTTGCCCAAGACTCAAGCTCCTGCCTTTCTTTTTCCATGGCAGCTTTTCGCTCGTCTTGAGTCATATTTTTCATGCTTTCCATCTTTGCCTGGCGATTTGCTTCCAATTCTTTGCGCTTTTCCAAAATTAACTGTTTTTGGGCTTCAGTTATCTTCCCATCTTTGACATCTTGGGATAACTGTTCTTCAAATCTTGTTTGCATTTGGACTTGGCGTTCTTGTCTATCCTGATCAAAGACCGCTTGGACATCTTCTTTTTTAAGTCCAAACTTATCGGCAATTTTTTGGACCAAAGATGCCATGGGGTTTTGGTCACTGGTGGTACTTTCAGCAAATGTGTTTACAGCACCAAACAGGATAGTACCTACTAGAGCAAGACCAACAATAGATAAAATAATCTTGTTCTTAATATCCGCTTCACCTCCTTCCATCTCGCCGTATCCGCCAGTCGGCGGAGTAGGCGGACTCTATTTTCGCTTACCTTATCAGCTCAACCTGAAAAAACGCTTAGAAAATCTCTATACACACCCGGTGTGAGGTAGGTAGACACCACGTCATACGTGGTAGTCGAGTTAAACTCGACACATCAGGATTCAAGATGTTTTATTTGGAGTGTTTGATAGGGATTTGGATAGTGAAAGTGGTTCCCTTGCCTTCTTCGCTTTCTACGCGAATTGTGCCATTGTGATTTTCAACTATTCCTTTGGCAATTGAAAGCCCCAGTCCGTAACCTGCAACTTCTGATTTGGCTCGTGACTTATCTCCCCTGTAGAATCTATCAAATAGATGCGGAACTTCTTCTTTTTTAATTCCGATGCCATTGTCGCTAACTTTAATAATGACCTGACCATCAGTTTTTTCGGAGGATAAGGTTACTTCTGTTCCTTTGGGATTATATTTAATCGCATTATCAAGAAGTACTACAAATAATTCACAAAAAGTATTTTTTTCTACTTCCAGTAGAATATCTTTCACTCTATTTTTGATTTTTATCCCCTTTTGAGTAGCTGATTTGGTAATCTTTTTACAGGCTTCATTAGCAATAGACTTAAGTAAGCTTTTTTCAAAAACAAAATTATTATTGGCTTTTTGGTGCTGAGTAATTTCGATTAGATTGTCGGAAAGAGTCTGTAAGTTTTTTACTTCCTCGAGATTACTCGCAAGTAATTTTTTGGCGTCTTTTAAGGTTAGGTCTTTACTTCTTTGCGCAACTTCTATTTCCGACCTAAGTGAAGTTATTGGAGTTTTAAGTTCATGTGAGGCATCGGTTATAAACCTGTTTTGTTCGTCCATCATTTCTTTTATTGGCCGCAAAGTTCTCCCTGCCAAAAAATAACCAGCCAACCCTGCAAGACCTAAAATACCAAGATTTACTAAAGCCAATGTTGAGATTAGTCTGATTCTTGTTTCTTTAATAATTTCAGGGTCTGGAGTATTGAAACCACCAGGAATAGATGGTGGAGGCAGACCTAATCTCTCTCTATCCCTGCGAAACTGTTCAAGAGCAGGCGCCAAACCTTCTCTTTCTTGTTGTCTTGTTTTTTGGAAACGCTCAATCCTGGAAAGGTCCCTATTAACTGCGGTATAAATTGCCAAACTGAATAAACCACTGATAACCATAATAATCAGTAGATACCAAACTGTTAATTTAATTCTGGCTTTTTGAAACATCTACTCTCTCCTTCCTATTTTACGTTTTTGCGTTAGCAAAAAGGCAAACTCGGTATTATCATTTCTCAACACCGAGTTTATATCCAAATCCCCTAATAGTATGTATAAGGGCTAATTTATTTTTGAATGGCCTATCGATTTTACTCCTTAAATAGCCGACGTAAACCTCAACGGTGTTTGGTAAAATATCTGCTTCATAATCCCAGACATGACTTATAATTTGCTCTTTAGTCAGGGTTTGATCTGGGTGTCTCATTAAATATTCTAAAAGCGCATATTCTTTGCTTGATAGATTGATTAAAATACTAGCCCGTTTGACTTCGTAAGTCGCATTATTAAGTGTTAAGTCTTCAACAGTTAAAATCGTTCCGCTTGTTTCTTTTGGCCTTCTTGCTAATGCTCTTATTCTTGCCAGAAGTTCCTCAAAGGCAAATGGTTTTGTTAAATAATCATCAGCTCCGGCATCTAAGCCTTCAACCCTGTCAGTAACTTGTCCTTTTGCGGTTAACATAAGAATAGGGGTATGGATATTTTGCTCTCTTAGTTTTCTGGTAATGTCCACCCCGTCCATTTCGGGAAGTAATCGGTCTAAAATAATTAAGTCATATTCTTCGACAGACGCAAGGTCAAAACCATCGGTTCCGGTGTAAGCCACATCGACCGCATAGGATTCTTGCTCAAGTCCCTTTTTTATTGAATTGGCAATTTTGTGTTCGTCTTCAACAATAAGAACCCTCATTAAATTTTCTCCTTTATTATTTTAGAATATTTAATTCGGAACCTTGCCTTTTTGCAAAACAAAAACGTGAGTATTCGCACGGCCAGATTATATCAATAATTGCTGAGAAATAGCTGAAATTATGCAGAATTTAACTTTCTACTTGCGGTCTGTATTGTAAAGCTTCGGCGACCCTTCGACTAACTCAGGGTCTTGAGGCACTCAGTTATCTGAAGGTCTATATTGTAATGCCTCTGCGACGTGATTGGATTTGATTTTTAATGATCCTTCAAGGTCTGCTATTGTTCTGGCTATTTTAATAACTCGGTGGAACGCTCTAGCTGATAGGTTAAGTTTTGAAATCGCCTGCTTGAGAAGCAAAATAGACTGCTGATCCAAGTTGCAAAATTGCTTCAACTGTTTATTATTCATTTCGGCATTTGACGTAATTTTTAAACCTTTAAATCTTTTAAGTTGAATGTCTCTGGATTTCTGGACACGTTTTTGGATTGTGCTTGATGACTCTGACTTAAACTGGCTGGTTAATTTTTCGACTTTAACCGCTGGGACGGAAATGTGCATATCGATTCTATCTAAAATCGGGCCGGAAATTCTTTTTTGGTAACGAGTGATTGCACCGGGATTACAAGTACAATTTCTTGTCTCATCGCTAAAAAATCCGCAAGGGCAAGGATTAGAAGCGGCGACTAGCGTAAATCGACAAGGAAATTTCACAGACCCTGCTGCTCGCGAAATTGTAATGTGTCCATCCTCCATTGGCTGGCGTAAGGCCTCCAGCACATGTCTTGGAAATTCTGGAAATTCGTCTAGAAATAGGACACCACGATGGGCAAGGGAAATTTCGCCGGGCCGGGGAACATTGCCCCCACCGACTAAACCGATATTACTTGTGGTGTGATGAGGACTTCGAAATGGTCGCAATAGAATTATTGGATTATCTTGATTTAGTAAATTGGCAACCGAATAAATTTTTGTTACTTCCAGACTTTCGTCAAAAGTCAGTTTTGGTAGAATCGTCGCAAGTGACCTGGCCATTAGAGTTTTGCCGGCACCCGGTGGTCCTTTCATCAG
>Ga0315279_10001558_pt1 | contig 37775 bp, 32 predicted proteins | sample YL17G06_20_MG_FD_203694 | JGI IMG/M metagenome (GOLD analysis project Ga0315279, IMG submission 203694) | Sediment microbial communities from Yellowstone Lake, YNP, Wyoming, USA - YL17G06_20 | ecosystem: Environmental > Aquatic > Freshwater > Lake > Sediment | place: USA: Wyoming | collected...
CCGGCACCTCGTTCGCCTGGAAAGTTTCCAGGGCGCGCTGGAACAGGCGGATGATCAGGTTCAGGTCGTCGTAGTTGGAGTTGATGAGGAGATAGCCGACGCCCGAATCCAAAATCTTGAACTCCACCGGCAGCATGGGATTCGTATCCACGCCGTAGTAAATTGATGTGCGGCGGAAGGAATCGAGTTCGGCGATGGAGGTGAGAGTGACCGTTTGCGATATGCCGCCAGGATTGGTGAAGGCGACAGTCGCTTCCGTGCCGGGCACGGCGCGCAGCAAATAGCGCGCCTGCTGGTAACGTATGGCCCAATCGGTAGAGGCTGGCAATGCCCAGGGTTTGACCTCATCAATGGCATCCTTGATCGGCTTGCCGTTGAACTGGGTCACTTCCGCGCCAATCTGCATTCCGGTTTGGGCGGCCGGCCCGCCGTCGGTCAGGAACAGCACGACGACACGCCCATCGTCCAATTCACGGATGGCAAAGCCGTAACCACCCGCAATGTCTGCGCTGAAAAGCTGGTCCTGTATGTCGCCGCCGCTCAGGCCGACGTGGCCATCCTTGAAAGCCCACGTGAAATCGCGCAGCGCCAGGTAATAGGCGTTGGCGTCACTAGTCTGCTCCGCCTGTTGGACGCGCGGCTGGATTTCACTGTAGAGGGCATCCCAGTCAGGCTGCTTCCCCTGGATGCCATTGAAGGCGTAATTGGTGCGGACGAACTCGACCATCTTATCGAAGGCCTCCGTGTAAGAAAGATTCGAGAAGTCTTTGATGGCGACATCTTGCGGCTCGTAGAGCGTCAGGTTTGGTTCGGCCTCTTTCGTGATTGTAAATGGCTTCTGGTCCAGGTCAACAATGCTGTAACCGGCCTGGATCGGGGCGACCGGATCGTCAGCCGTGAAGAGCTTGCTGTCATCGCCAAAACCGGTCGGGAAAGATTGCCTGTCGTCCGGCGCCCAGACGACGAGCTTGCCGCCAATCACTTCCTCGTTATTCTCTGTATCCGTCTTGACAGAAGCCAGATAGCTCGGCCAGCCGTACGACGGGTCGTCACCCTCAGAATATGGGCCGCCCGTCAGGTTCGGCCAGTAGGCGACCGCAAAGATCTGCACGCCGCCGACAGTCTGGCCGCCGTGGGCCACATCCACGACCATGCCGGTTGGCTCGGCCGGTAATTGCAGGGTATACTCACCGTGCTGATTCTCCTTATCCATCGCCAGGAAGCCCAGCGTCTGCGAAGAGAGCGGGACCTCCCATTCCAGGTTGCGGGTCACGAACCCGTACATATCTATAAGAGCGACCGCGTGTTCCACGTAATAATCGGTGATGATGCTGTTGGTGTAATCGAACGAGCCAACGATCTGATATGGCTCGTTGGCTGCCGGAAGCGTCTGCGGGCTGGTTGTCGCCTGCGGCTCGGTGGTCGCCGGGGGCGTGGTCGTGCCCAATTGTCAGGCCGTCAGGGACAGGACCGCGATGGCCAGTAGAGAATTAAATTTAAACGACCTGCTCATGATTTCACCTCTTCCTTGCCAGATTTTCGCCTTATTATAATGCCTTTCAAATTACCGTTGGCTTTACCCCGCCTGACTGCTTAGGGTTTTCTCAAAGTTCGCGTTTTCAACCCCAACCCTTCGACTTCGCTCAGGACAAGCCCCGGCCCTCACTGATTCGGGGAGGGGAGAATTGTGTAAAAAAAAGTGCGAGGGCGCTTCACGCCCACTGCACCCCTTTTTTCGCTTCTTTTCCCCCTTCACTGAGGAAGGGGGCAGGGGGATGGGGCACACTGGCAGGATACTTCTCGAATTGAGACCCTGCCAGACCGCTTCGAGTGCTCTCGCGGCGATATAATTGCATTGTGGAAAAATATGCTCCCCTGCGGCGCGTTCTAAAAAACATCCTTATCATGCTCGGCCTGTCACTTCTAATAATAGGCCCGGGCCTCCTGTCTGGCTGGGAAGACCTGCGCCAAGCCGAGCAGGCAATGGGCGAAGGTCGTTTCGCCGCCGCGGCCAGCAATTACAGCGCCGCAGCCCGACTCCTGGCGTGGCAGCCCGCCCTGTGGGAACGCGCCGCTCAGGCTGCCCTGGCAAGCGGCAACCCGCAGACTGCCATTCCCCTCTTCGAGCGGGCTGAAGATAAGAAGGCGCTTTCGCTGCAGGGCTGGCTTGCCTGGGGGGATGCCTACCAGCAAAGCGGGGATGTCGCTTCTGCGCTTGCGACCTGGCAGGCAGGGATCGCGCAGCACGGCTCCTCGGCGGCGGTCTACGCCCGCCTGGCTCGAGCGCATCGTCTCCAGGGTGACTACCCGGCCGCGATCACCGCCTGGCGCGCTTTGCTCGATTTGGATGCGGTGGATGCGGACGCCCACTATCAGCTTGGACTGTTGCTGGCCTCTACCGCGCCGGAACTGGCCCTGCCCGAACTGATGCAAGCGGCGCGCCTGGACCCGGGGCTGGACGCGACCGTCCAGGGCCTGCGCGCCAGCCTGAACGCGGGCCTCCTGGTGGACGACCGTCCCTACCAACTTCTGATGTCCGGGCGCGCCCTGGCTGCCCTGGGCGAGTGGGAACTGGCGGTTGAAGCCTTTCACCGTGCGCTTTCCGCCCGGCGCGACTACGCGGAGGCCTGGGCCTGGCTGGGCGAGGCGCTCCAGCACCTGGGCGCAGACGGCCTGACGGATTTGCAGACAGCTCTCCTGTTGGATCCGGATTCGCCTGGGGTCAATGCCCTGGTCGGCCTGTACTGGCAGCGCCAGGGACAGGCGGGTCAGGCTCTGGCATATTTCCGAACAACGATGCGCCTTGAGCCGGGAAACGCCGCCTGGCAAGCCGCGGCGGGCAGCGCCGCCGAGCAATCCGGTGACCTGGTGATGGCGCTGGCGTATTACAAGCAGGCGGTCGCCCTCGATCCGCAGGGCGCGGCTTACTGGCGCTCGCTGGCGTCTTTTTGCGCCCGGTACCAGGTCGAGGTGACCGAGACCGGCCTACCGGCCGCGCAGCATCTGCTCGCGTTGGCGCCCCAAGACTGGCGCTCGCAGGATGTGATGGGGCAGGTTGCGCAAGCTTCCAGCGACCCATTGAGCGCGGAAAAGTATTACCTGGGCGCTCTGGAATTGGCTCCTGAACAGGCTGCGCCGCATTTCCACCTGGGGGTGTTGTACCTGCAAATGGGCAGGTCGCAACCAGCTTATGACAACTTAGTCAAATCCCAGAAACTCGACCGGGACGGCCTTTATGGCTGGCAGGCGGGGCGATTGCTGGAACGCTATTTCCCTTGATCCTTTTCAAGTAACTCTCTGATAGAATTGACACATTCTATGAACCAACTCCGCTGGCTTTTCCCACTGCTCCTGCTTGCCCTGGCCGCTTCCGCTTGCCAGTCCTACCGCATCGCGGACCTGCTGACCAAATCCGGGGATGTGCTCTTCAAAGACGACTTTTCCGATCCCGCCAGCGGCTGGGCGCGGTCGGTCAGTTCCAGTGGCGCGTTGGATTACTTCGGCGGCGGTTTCCGCATCTGGGTGGACACCACTAATTATGACCTCTGGTCCACGCCCGGTCTGAACTTCGGAGACGTACGCATCGAAACGGACGTGTACATGATCGGCGGGCCGTTCGAGAATCGCTTCGGCCTGCTCTGCCGTTACCGGGATGCACAGGATTATTATTTCTTCATAATCAGCAGCGATGGCTATTATGGCATCGGCAAGCTAAGCGGAGGCCTGCGCTCATTGCTCGGCCAGGCCATGATGGCTTACACACCAGCCATCACGCAGGGCGTTGCCATCAACCATTTGCGCGCCGATTGCATCGGCGATACGCTGACGTTGTACATCAACGGCCAGCCGGTCGGCATGGCGCAGGATGCCGATCTTGCCGATGGCGACGTGGGTTTGCTGGCAGGGACTTTCGACCAACCCGGCACGGACGCGGTGTTCGATAATTTCGTGGTGATAAAACCGTGACGTGTGACGTGGGTCGTGTGACTTGCGGCGAGTCATGATCTTATGAAAATCTACCTCGACACCATCGGCTGCCGTCTGAACCAGGCAGAGATCGAGAGCATGGCGCGCCAGTTCCGCGCCACCGGGCACGAGATCGTCGCGACGGCAGACGAGGCTGACCTGGCGGTCATTAACACTTGCACGGTGACATCCGAAGCTGCCTCCGATTCGCGCGGCAAGATCCGCCAAACGGCGCGCCTGGGAGCGGACAAGATGGTGGTCACCGGCTGCTGGGCCACGCTCGAACCGCAGAGCGCAGCCGCGCTTCCTGGCGTGAGCCGTGTCGTGCCCAATCTACGCAAGGATTTCCTGGTTGCCGATGTCCTCGACCTGCAACCCTCAGCTTTTGACCTCGAACCCATTTCTCGTGAGCCTTTGCCAGGACTGCGCGCCCGCACGCGCGCCTTTATCAAAGTGCAGGATGGCTGTGATAACCACTGCACTTTTTGCATTACAGCCATCGCACGCGGGCCGGGGCGTTCACGTCCGATAGACGAGGTGATCGCTGAAATTCAATCTGCACTGGATGGTGGGACGAAAGAGGTTGTCCTGACCGGCGTCCACCTCGGCTCGTGGGGACAGGATTTGAATTTACACCTGCGTGACCTGGTGGCCGCCATCCTGAAAGAGACGGATACACCACGCCTGCGCCTGTCTTCACTGGAGCCATGGGATTTGCATGCCGATTTCTTCGCGCTCTGGCAGGATGTTCGTCTGTGCCGTCACCTGCATCTGCCACTGCAATCCGGGTCTGTGAATGTTCTCCGCCGCATGGCACGCAAGGTCATGCCGGAGGCTTACGCCGCGCTGATCGAATCAGCGCGCGCCGCCATCCCGGATGTGGCGGTCACTACGGATGTCATTGCAGGTTTCCCCGGCGAGACAGAGGCCGAATTCGCCGAGACTCTGGATTTCGTCCGCCGCATGGATTTTGCGCGCGGGCACGTTTTCACCTATTCGCCGCGGCCCGGCACGGCGGCGGCACACATGAAAGGGCAGGTCCCGCATGAGGTGCGAAAAGAGCGCAATGCTGCTTTGCGGGCGGTCTTTGCTGAGGCGGCGCAGATATACCGCAAAAAGTTCCTCGGCGTGAGGATGCCTGTGCTGTGGGAGTCCACTTCTCGATATGCAGAGAACGGATTGATGATGGAAGGCCTGACGGATAACTATCTGCGTGTCCGGGCTTATGCTCCCGAGCCGCGCTGGAATCAGGTGGATACGGTCTGTCTGACCGGTTTGCAGGATGATGGAATGACCGGGAAGTTGATAAATATGGTATCATTATCTTGCAAGTAGTTTCGCTTCAAACCTAAACAGACAAAAAGGAGAATAGTATGGACAACAAGGTCGTCAAGATTATCCTCGCTCTTTTCATCCCGCCGCTGGCCGTTTACCTGCACGAGGGCAAGGTCACCAAGAATTTCTGGATAAACATCGTGTTATGGGTCTTGCTGTTTGGCATTGGCGGGATTATCCACGCGCTGTACATCGTTTTGAAGTAATCGGCTGTAAAACTTGACTAGTCGACTCGGGCGGACAGATGGTTCGCCCGAGTATTAATTAAATAACCAGAAAGCGTTTGGTAACATGCTGCCATCTTGGAACTGACCTTCTTTAACAACATGGAAATTTGGGTTTATTTTTGTGCCAAGTGTCACTATGGCAAACTGCTCACCGCTTGTATAATGGGATTAAATTTAGGTTCGGAGGAGACAAGTGACTGCTCATATCATTGACGGAAAACTGATCGCCCAGCAGGTGCGCGAAAACGTCGCTGCCGAAGTGGCGAAACGCACCGCAGCGGGCAAGCCCCAGCCCACCCTGGCAACCGTGCTAGTCGGCGACCGGCCAGATTCGATATCGTATGTGACCTCCAAGGGAAAGGCATGTCAGGAGCTGGGGATGGGTTCGGTCAGCCATCACCTTCCGGCCGATATCAGCCAGGAGGAACTGGAAAAACTGATCAAGAAACTAAATGCCAGCAAGAAAGTCAACGGCATCCTGGTGCAGTTGCCCCTGCCCTCGCACCTGAACGAGGAACGCGTCCTGCAACTTATCAGCATCGAGAAGGACGTGGACGGTTTCTCGCCGATCAACATTGGCCGCCTGGCGCAAAAGGGCCGCGAGCCGCTCTTCGTGCCCTGCACGCCCTTCGGCTGCATCTACCTGCTCGAACAGGCGGGAGTGAAAATCGAAGGCGCCAATGCGGTGGTGTTGGGCCGCTCGAATATCGTCGGTATGCCCGCCGCGCTCTTGCTGATCGGAAAGAACGCTACCGTGACCGTCTGCCACTCGCGTACGCGCGACCTGCCCGCTGTCGTCCGCCAGGCGGATATCCTCATCGCCGCTATCGGCAAGATGGAGATGGTGCGCGGCGACTGGATCAAGCCCGGCGCGGCGGTCATTGATGTGGGCATCAATTCCAAGCCCGACCCCACCAAGAAGAGCGGCCACCGCCTGGTTGGAGATGTGTGCTTTGAAGAAGCGAAGGAAGTGGCCGGCTTCATCACCCCCGTCCCGGGCGGCGTTGGCCCGATGACGATTGCCATGTTGATGCGCAATACGCTGAGGGCGGCTGAGATCCAAAACCCGTAGTAACCGGTAATCGGTTACCAGTAATCAGTCCCGCCCTGCCTGCCCTGCCGTCTCGCACCGGCGTGCCGCCGTTGCTCGCCTGTCCTGGCGGCCAGGCCAGGGCGGCACGCTTGCACCCCGTTCGGGCCGCGAGCCCGCCGGGGCGAGACGGCCTGCCGCAAGTGCAGGCGAACGGTGGCGGGCTAGGCCAGGGAGCGCAAGGCGAAGGGGGCGGGATCTTTTATTTGTGATGACTTTCAGCCAGCCGCGCTATTCCACTGGCGATATTTTCTACGATGGCATCCGGGACGCCATCCGCGGCTTTGGATTGCAGGCGCAGGTCAATCTGGTCGTTGACGTAATCCACGACCAGGAATAGGCTGGCGGGTGTGTAGGCGATTTCGGTCGAGAAGATGGATAGCTTGCTGATGTCGGCGATGCGATGTGTGATCTCGCGCAGCGCGCCCAGGCCGAATTCCGCCTCTTCCGCTGGCGTGACCGGGGTGTAGACGTGGCTGTTGGGATCCCACCAGCACGGGTAGACCTGCCCGGCGCCACACATCACGCGGAACCAGGCCGGGTGCGATCCAAGCTGTTGAGTGTTGACGCGCGCCTGCAAGAGGTACTTTTCATCGGGATATCGCTGACGGGCTGCCAGTGCCTGCTCCAGCGATGCAGCTTCCAGCACAACGCCCTCTCCGCCGCCGCCGCGCGCCGGCTTGATGACGAAAGGATTTCCCAACGGATTAAGATTCGGCGATGGGATTTTGGGTTTCTCGGCGTATGGAGGCAGGATGATAGTGTGGGGCGTGTACAGACCGTGGGCGATGAACTCCAGGTGCATGGTGGCCTTGTCCTCTGACCAGAGAGAGCATTCGCGCGGGTTGATGCGGTAGGCGTCGTGGGTGAATGCCCAGGCCTCGACCGGGAGAAAGCGTTCGTCAACCTCCGAGGCGCGGTCAAGGAGAGCGTCGAAGGTAGTCGCGCCGCTGTTTAGTTGTACCAGGCTCGCAGCCAGGTTATCCGGCCTTATCTGAAGCAGGGACAGGCCATGCGCCTGGCAAGCCGTCTCGAGCAGGCGCACGAAATCAGCGTCGTATTCCCAGTTCCAGGTCAGGCACAGGTCGAAGTGGGGCATTGAGATTGTTATGCGAAGCACCTACTCGGTCGGGCAGTTCTAACTATCTTCCTGTGCCTCCGAAAGGCCTTCGGCGCGCATGTGCGGAAACAATAGCACATCGCGGATGCTGTGTTTATCGGTGAGCAGCATCGCCAGCCGATCCACGCCCATGCCGAAACCGCCATTTGGAGGCATACCGTATCTCATGGCGCGCAGGTAATCTTCGTCCATAGGGTGACGCTCCTCGTCATCCTCCTCGTAAGCGCGGCCCATCTCCAGAAAACGGGCCTCCTGGTCGAGCGGGTCGTTTAGCTCGGTGAAGGCGTTGCAGAGTTCGAATCCGACCACGTAAACCTCGAAGCGTTCCACAGTCAGCGGGTCGCCGGGCTTAGATTTGGCCAGTGGCGAAATGTCGCGCGGGTAATCGTACAGGAAGGTCGGCTGGATCAAGGTCGGTTCCAGGAACTCGCTGAGCATGAAGTCAATCAGTTTGCCGCGCGTCGCCTGGGGATCGGGCATTTTCCCGGCTTTCTTCAACGCTCCAAACAGGGATTCGGCAGTCGGGTACGCGGCGATGTCTATACCGGAGGTCTCTTCCAGTCCCTGGCGCATCTCCAACCGCCGCCAGGGTGTGGTGAAATCCAACTCGTGACCCTGGTACGTCACCTTGAGTGTGCCCAGAACCTTCTCGGCCACGTAGGCGACCATCTGCTCGGTCAGCTCCATCACCTGGAGGTAATCGGCGTAAGCCCAGTAGAACTCCAATTGGGTGAACTCCGGGTTGTGCTTGTACGAGACGCCCTCATTGCGGAAGTCGCGCCCGATCTCGTAGACTTTTTCCAGATTGCCGACCAGCAGGCGTTTGAGGTACAGCTCGAACGAGATGCGCAAGTACAGATCCTGTTTGAGCTGGTTGTGATGGGTGACGAACGGCCTGGCAGCCGCGCCGCCGTAAAGGGGCTGCAGGATGGGGGTCTCGACTTCCAGGAAACCGCGCCCATCCATGAATTCGCGCAAGGCGCGGATGATGGCCGCCCGCGTGCGAAACACCTGCCGCACCTCGGGATTGACCGCCAGGTCGGCGTAACGTTTACGGGCGCGTAGTTCCGGGTCCTCCAACGCGGCGTGGCGGACGACCTGTCCATCAGCGGTGGTCTCGTCTTTGGAGGCGGGGAGCGGCGAGACAGCCTTGGCCAGCATCTTGAAATCCTGTACAAGCAGCGTCACCTCACCGGTGCGTGTGCGGAACATAAAGCCGGAGGCCTGGACAAAATCGCCCAGGTCGAAGGTGCGGTTGAAAAGGGCGAGTTTCTCTTCGCCGAGGTCATTGGCGCGGAAGAAAAGCTGTATGCGCCCTTCGCCGTCTTCGATGTGGGCGAAGGTGATCTTGCCCATGGGGCGGATGGCGCGCAGGCGTCCTGCCAGCGTGACTTTCACTTCGGCAGGCACGGGCTCCTTCTCGGCCTTCTCGAAAGCGGCAATAGCCTGCACGCTGGTGTGCGTCCGCTTGGCGCGGGTGGGATAAGGCTCGAGGCCCTCCTTGCGCAGTCCTTCGATTTTCTCGAGCCGGATTTTTTCGAGGGAAGTGTACTCTGTCATGGCAGAACCTTTCTGGCTGTATTTTACAACAAAAATGCCCCGCGCTTCCCAGAAGAAAGCGCGGGGCATGACGGCGCGGCGGCCCCAGGCTCATCCGATCTTGATAATGCGAACTTTGTAGATCCCACCGGGGGCTTCTACCTGAACTTCATCACCAGCACGATGATTCAAGATAGCTCTGCCGATGGGCGATTCGTTAGAAATGCGTCCCTCGCGGGGATTGGCTTCCGCTGCGCCGACGATGGTGTATTTCTCTGGCTTGGAACCGTCTTCTTGAATGGTCACGGTCGAACCAACCTGGATATTGTCGGCTTTCCCTTTCCCGGAATCCTCGATCACGCGTGCCGATGCCAGGATGATTTCAAGTTCCTGGATGCGGCCCTCCACAAAGGCTTGCTCGTTCTTGGCAGCCTCGTATTCGGCGTTCTCGATCAACTCCCCGCCCTCCATCGCCTCGTGCAGACGGTTGGCAACTTCCTGGCGTTTGACAGATCGCAGGTATTCGAGTTCATCCTGAAGTTTTTGAAAACCTTCACGGGTCAGAAAGTTGGTTGGCATGTTCTTTCCTGGTATAAATATAATGCATCTCTAGTTCAGAGATGCGTCCGGTGTGTAGGTCTCCCTACCCGATGATAAATATAACATGTTTCAAGCCCAAAAGCAAGACGCGGACGGGGATTTTAAGCTGACCGCCAAAGCTGGATTCCAGCATTGCTTTGCCAGTAAGATTGGATCATTACCCGCATCTTCTCTGGATTTTCGAACAACATGCCGATCTGTGAGGCGTACGCAGTGATGCCCTCTTGCCAGGCGCGCAAGCCAGCCTCCGAAACGAGCCGGACCTCGGCCTGCATCCCGCTCGTGAACATCTCCAACGCTGAGGCATTATCGAGCAAGTAGGGAATATCCGAGTAATATCGCAAGGGGCGTCCCAGACCCTCAGCCGCAGCCCGCGTCAGACGGTGGTCCGCGTGCCCGCCGACGGTCAACGGGCAGACGAGGCAATCCTCTGGCTTGAGGCTGGCGGCCAGGAAGGTGCGCACCGTCTCGACCAGCGGCAGGTCAGCTGGATGGATTTCGCCCATGAGCGTGTTTGGGTTATACAGCCACGTACCATCCTGGGCGGAACGGTAAATGCAATCCGGAATAGAAAGGTGCCGGTACCTGGCGCCGACGGCGCGGCAGGCTGCCTTATCCTCCTCGCGGCGGAGGGAGGTTGTCTCTACGCCGGTTCCCCATTCGGCGTGCAGCACCTCGGCAAAGGGTGAAAGCGGCCCTTCGGGCGGGTCTCCGGCGCAGACGGTACAAATCTCGACTTGAGTCCCGGCGCGAGTCAGTTCCCAGATCAATCCGCCGCAGGAGAGAATGGCATCGTCAAGGTGAGGGGAGATGTATATCCAACGCATACAGTTATTTTACCGCCTTTAAGCCAGAGTTTGAGGATAGAATATACGCGAAAGCTTTGCAATGCGTGCCATGTTACCACCAACACACAAAGACCCGCAAGAGATTTTTGCACGTTTTTGCGTCTTGGTGACTTTATGGTGAATGGAGTCCGTTATGGAATCTTCTCCTTTAGCTGGAATTCGCGTCCTCGACCTTTCGCGCCTGCTCCCTGGACCTTATCTCACCCAACTGCTAGCTGACCTGGGCGCGGAAGTGATAAAGATCGAAACGCCGCGCCTGGGCGATTACGCCCGCATCTCCCCGCCAGAAATGGGGCTGGGTGGGATGTTCGAGGCGGTCAACCGCGGCAAGAAGAGCGTGGCGGTCAACTATCGCAACCCACGCGGCCGCGAAATCTTCCTGAAGCTGGCTGCCACAGCGGATGTGATCCTGGAAGGCTTCAAGCCTGGCTCGGTGAAAAAGTGGGGCATAGATTATGAGACGGTGCGCGCCATCAAGCCGGATATTATCTATTGTTCGCTCTCCGGCTACGGCCAGGAGGGGCCTTATCGCGACCGCGCCGGGCACGACCTGAACTACGTTGCCGTCGGCGGCGCGCTTGGATTGAACGCCAGACCCAGTGAAGCCCCAGTCCCTTATGGCCTGCCGGTCGCTGACCTGGCAGGCGGGATGCTGGCTGCGATTGCCATCCTGGGCGCGCTAATAGGACGCGGCAAGAATGGCCGGGGTATGTACCTCGACATGGCACTGCTGGATGGCGTGATCTCATGGATGACACCGCTGGCGGGAGGCGCATTCTTCAGCGGGTTGGGAATCTCGGCTGCCAGCCATCCTTTGCTGGGTGGATTGCCATGTTTCAATGTGTATGAAACGGCGGATGGCAGATACCTCACCCTGGCCGTTATCGAGCCAACCTTCTGGGCAGATTTCTGCCAGCGCGTAGCGCGCCCTGACCTACTCTCGCGCCAGTTCGATAGGACGATTGGCAGCGAGCTGGCAGCCATTTTCCGCCAGAAAACCCGCGCCGAATGGCAGGAATTATTTGCCGGTAGCGAAGCCTGCGTGGAGGCGGTCAACTCGTTCGAGGAGATGCTGGCTCATCCGCAGGTGCAGGCGCGGGGTTATGTACACAAGGAAGATGGACGGCCGGTTGGCATGAATTCACCGTTCGTCTTTGGGCGCCGCGGGATGACCTCCGCTCCGGCTCTAGGAGAACATACCTGCGCAGTTATACATGGGCTTGGGGTTGGCGAAGAGGAATTGGAAGAATTGTCGCAAAAAGGGGTGATCAGGATGCTAAAATAGTCAGGTCAGGTGGGGTGGACTTCCAATCTCTTACGTTTTCCGTTTTACTCGTTCTCTTGCTCCCCTGCTACGATCTCCCTGGCGAGTTTTTGCAATGCTTCAACTTCTCCCTCCTCAGCATGGCTGGCTCGCCAGTATTGCTCCAGTAACTCCAACGGTGAGAGGCTGCTCACCGTCTGGTCGGCCGGTAAGCGGATGCGCGCTTCGACTTGCGGCCGTTTAACCAGGTGGAACTCGAATGATCCCGCAGCGTGGGCGCGTAATGCCTGTTCGTCAATCAAAGTTTCCCACTCGCGCGGATATTCAACTGTCAGGCGGACGATGGCGTCTTCCATCTCTTCCGGTGAGGGCAGGATGGCCTCCAACACCTCCGTGGTGTTTTCAGCCGATTTCAACTCGCAGCGACGGTCAATGAATGGGCGGATATTTTCCAGCTTGCGCCATTCGACCTTGGTCTTGCCGCGCGCCACATTGGCGATGATATAGAATTTATCGTCTGCGGCCTCACCGAAATCCACCCGCTCGATGGAGCCAGGGTAAATGACTGGCGGATGGTTCTGATTGAGGTTCTGCGGCTTGTGGATGTGACCCAAGGCCACGTAATCCAGCCTCGGGTCCTTGACCAGCGAACCGGGCAGCACAAGGTCCGCGCCGAGCATGACCATCCGCTCGGAGCCGTATGTCGCGCCCTGCACTGAAGCGTGAGCGGTCAGGATGATAGGCAGGCTCGGGTCAGCTTCTTCCAGCCAGCCATTAACGAGATCGGTGATCCGAGACTCGATATTGGCAAAAATCCCGAAGGGGTCTGCCGCGCTCATATCCTGGGATGCCAGCAGGCCGGAGCGCGAGATCCAGGGTATCGCAATAACCTGCACCGGCAAACCGAGATTATCTGCACTGATGAAACACGGCCTGGAAAGCACGTGCACATTAGGCACTTCCAACGTATCGAATTCCTGGATGGCATGGGCGCGGCCCAGGGCAGGGGAGAGGTCATGGTTGCCGACCAGGAGCAGGGTCGGGATGCCCGCTTTCGAGAGGCGGATTATGCGTCTACCCCACTCGCGCTGGAAGGTCGGCGCCGGGGCGCGGTCTTTGTAGGCGTCTCCGGCGAAGAGCACCAGGTCCACCTTTTCGCGGATGGCCGTGTCTACGATGGTATCCAGCGACTTGAGAAAATCCAGCACGCGCAGCGGCAGACCAGTCTCCAGGTCATGGCGGCCGTAGTTAGCCATGTCAATATGGGCGTCAGCAAAATGCAATAGTCTCATAGTCGGATAGTCGGTTGGTCGGATAGTCGGTTGGTCGGATCGTCTTGTGGGTCAGCAGTCGGAATGAAGAACCCTGTGACCATGCGACGATAAGGCCACAAGACTACGTGACTAACTCAGGGTTGAAGGCCGAGTTCTTGCAGCGCCTGGATGCTGGGGACAAAGTTCGGGTGAATGTCTAGGCTGTCGCGGTAATCTTGGATCGCGCCGGGCGTGTCGCCGCTCATGTATTCGGCCATGCCGCGCCAGTAGAGGCTCTCTTCCAGCACCGGTTCGCTGATGGTATCGTTCAAGGTGGTGTTTGCCAGGCTGATTACATCCGAATAGCGCCCGCTGTAATAGTATGCAAAATATGCGCCAGTTTGATACCACATGATCCGGTACGGGCGCAAATCCACCGATAGGTTGGCGTACAAGCGAAAAGCCTGGTCGTAGGCAACCGCGGCGTCGAAATATTCATAAAGTTGAACGTGGCTGGTACCGGCGTTGAACCAGGCAAAGAATTGCTGGTTTCCGGTCATGGAATGGGCCTCTTGCTCCGCGACCTGTAAGGCGTGTTTGATCGCCCAGGTCTCGTCTGTGTACGGACCGAGGGCGGCCAGTACTTCCGCCTCACGCTCGGTGGGGTAGACAACCGCGAACAGATAGTTGAACGAGCGCCAGCCCTCCAGGTATTCGGCGTATTTTACCGGCTTGTCCTTTCCGGGTTGCAAGTAAGTATCTTGCGTAACGAAGATGCCTTGCGCATCATCGTAGCCGGTGGTGAAGAGATAATGGCCGAGCCAACCGTACTTGCCGGTAAAGTCGTAAGTGTAGTAACCTTTTTCTGCCACGACCGGGAAGCCGGCCGCGATCAATCGCTTGAGCACGTCCAAGTCGCCGCCCATGCGGATGAGCGCGCTCATGCCGGGAACATTGTCATTTATATAATCTCTGAACTCGTAAGGCATTACGTTCTTGTCTTTGTCGTTCGGCTTGACGGCCGGGCCGATCACGTCCCGGTTGCCCTTCCAGCCCCAGAAGGTTAATGCCATCGAGAAGTTGGCCGGGCCGCAGTAATTCCAGCGGTTGTGCTGATCCTCGTATTTGACGCCGGGTAAGATGGCGTAGGTCGGCAGCGGCGTCGGAGTGACGGTCGGGGTGGGGGTGGGGAAGTCCGGCGGGAGGGGCGTTGCCGTAGGCGTGGGGGTTTCCAAGGCGCGCAGGGTGGCGGTCACCAGCGTATCAATCTGCGCCTGCTGGGTTGGCAGGAAGAGAGCCTGCTCCGGCGGGTTGAGAGCATACTTGATGCGTGTGCGAAAGTCGTCAATCCGCCATGCCAGGCGTGAATGGACTGGGGGTAGGTAGTAGATTCCAATCGCCAGGACGAGAACGGCGGTGATACCGATAAGGATACGGAAGCGTTTTTGCATGGGGTGCATTATACTGCTTTGCACAGTACTCCGTAGAACAAAAGATGGACCCCCGGTGTCTTTGAGACACCGGGGGTCTGGAGATCTAGGCTAAGCCTCTCTCACTTCCCCGTCAATCACGTCCCCCTCGCCGCCGGGCGGGGGAGGAGGTGTTTGCGGGCCTTCACCTTGCGGCGGCCCGCCCGAGGGCGGCGTTTGCTGGCCTTGCGCGTACATCTGCTGGCTGAGGGCGTAGAAGGCGTTCTGCAATTCCTCGCTCAACTTCTTGATCCGGTTCAAGTCATCGCCCTGGAGGGCCTGTTTGAGTTCGCTGACCTTGCTCTCGATGTTCGAGCGGTCGTTGGCTGGCACTTTTTCGCCCAGATCGCGCAACGCCTTTTCGGTCTGGTAGATCAGGCTGTCGGCGTTGTTGCGGGCTTCGATGATCTCGCGGCGTTTTTTATCCTCGGCCTCGTAACGCTTGGCCTCTTCAACTTTGCGGGCAATGTCGTCCTTGCTCAGGTTGGTCGAAGCCGTGACGGTGATCTTCTGCTCCTTACTGGTAGCCTTGTCCTTGGCCGTGACGTTCAAGATTCCATTGGCGTCAATGTCGAAGGTCACCTCGACCTGCGGGATGCCGCGCGGCGCGGGCGGGATGCCATCCAGGCGGAAGCGGCCCAGGCTCATGTTGTCACCGGCCATCGGGCGCTCGCCTTGCAGGATGTGGATGTCCACGGCGGTCTGCCCGTCGGCGGCGGTGGAATAAGTCTCGGTCTTGCGCACCGGGATGGTGGTGTTGCGTTCGATCATGACCGTCATTACGCTCCCCAGCGTTTCGACGCCCAGCGAGAGCGGGGTCACGTCGAGCAGGAGGATATCCTTGACTTCGCCGCCCAGCACGCCAGCCTGAATGGCCGCGCCGACGGCCACGACTTCATCCGGGTTGACGCCCTTATTCGGCTCTTTGCCATCTGTCAGCTTGCGTACCATTTCCTGGACCATCGGCATGCGCGTCGCCCCGCCGACCAGCACCACCTCGTTGAGGTTTGCGGCGGTCATGCTGGCATCTTTCAGGGCAGCCTCGAACGGCTTGCGGCAGCGGTTGAGCAGTTCTTCGGTCATCTGCTCGAACTTGGCGCGCGTCAGTTTGAGCTGCATGTGCTTTGGCCCGGAGGCATCCGCGGTGATGTAGGGCAGATTGATCTCGGTTTCCATCATGGTGGAAAGCTCGATCTTGGCTTTCTCGGCGGCCTCGCGCAGACGTTGGAGCGCCTGGCGATCCTGGCGCAGGTCAATGCCCTGATCCTTCTTGAATTCATCTGCCGCCCAGTTGACGACGCGCTGATCCCAGTCGTCGCCGCCCAGGTGGGTATCGCCGTTGGTGGATTTGACTTCGATTACACCTTCACCCACATCTAGGATCGAAACGTCGAATGTACCGCCGCCCAGGTCGAAGACCAGGATAGTCTCGTTCTTTTTCTTGTCCAGGCCATAAGCTAAAGCCGAGGCGGTCGGCTCGTTGATGATCCGCTTCACGTCCAGACCAGCGATGCGTCCGGCGTCTTTCGTGGCCTGGCGCTGGCTGTCGTTAAAATAGGCCGGGACGGTGATGACGGCCTCGGTCACGGTCTGGCCGAGATAAGCCTCGGCGTCCGACTTGAGTTTTGCCAGGATCATGGCGGAGATCTCCTGCGGGCTGTACTCGCGGTTGGTCACAGGGATCTGGACGCGGGCTTCCTCCGAGGGGCCACTCACCACCTTGTATGGTACCATCTTGCGTTCGGTTTCCACCTCTTCGTAGCGGCGGCCCATGAAGCGCTTGATGGAGTAGATTGTATTTTCCGAGTTGATCACGCCCTGGCGCTTGGCGGTCTGCCCGACCATGCGCTCGTTGTTTTTGCTGAACGCCACTACGGACGGGCAAAGCCGCCCGCCCTCCGCAGTGGTAATGACCGTTGCCTGGCCGCCCTCCATTACGGCAACCACGCTGTTGGTCGTCCCCAGGTCAATTCCGATGATTTTTCCCATAACAATGCTCCTGTTTATAATCAGTACTTCACGAAAAAACTTTGTAGTGGCGACTTTAGTCGCTCTTTTGGCCGAACGACTGAAGTCGTTACTACAGTTTCGTGAACTATTGATAATGTCATTGCGAGCTAACTTGTAGAGCAAAGCAATCTTGTTGAGAATCAGGGGATTGCTTCTCCGCTGCGCTCCTCGCAATGAAGCTATCATACTCGATGGATGCAAGAAGAACGTTAACGTCGTATCAAAAAAATAAAAGAGGCTTCCGAAATACAGGACTTCGGAAGCCTCGAACGGATTCGATCAGGACTGCTTACGGCTCGCTGATGGTTACCCAATACCATTCCACGATGATGGGCAGCACGTCGAAAGACGCAGTCGAGATACCCACCTGACCGTCGCGGAAGGCGAACCTCGTCTCCGTAATCGTGTGGGCTTCCACGCCGTTGATGTACAGCGCCAGCGTGTTCCCCTTGCAGATAGCAGTGTACTCGTTCACTTCCTTACCAGAACGGATAGCCGTTGACCCACCGCTATAGAGTTCTTGATACCCCTGGGTTAATTCATCGTAGGCATAAATCCAATACAGGCCGTTATTGGCAATATTGAACTCGTACCAGCCGTATTTTTTGTCATAGCGGCAGATCAGGCTGACATTGTTATTGTTGTAACCGCGATTCTCGACGCGCGCGTCAAGGCGTACATCCGTGTATATGTAGGGGTCATAAAGGATATAGACCCACAGGTCTTCACCCTCCAGGTCGAATGTCAATATGCCATTCCCACTCTCCAGGGTCATTTTATTCTCGTCGCCGCTCATTAAGAAATACGTCCAGTCAGGGATTAGACCGTCGAACTCCTCGGTGAAGTAGGCTGGTGCCTCGCTGGTACCGCCTGTGGTATCGAAGGTACCGGTCACTGCAAGAGCGCGGCCGTTGAGTTGACCTTCGAGCAGTTCCCCTGTAGCATAACGGATCACTGTCGTCGAGAGCGTATCGGAGGGCTGATGGCTGCGGATAACATCGCAATAATCTTTCATCGTACCATCCGTTGCCAATATCAGCCCCTCCAATTGGTAGAGAATATCGCCGGCTTGAATTCCGGTTTTATCGGCCGGTGAACCGGACTTGACTGAGGCCACCCAGATGCCGCTCAAGGAACCATCTTCCGATACGACCGCAGTTCCATTGACGCCGATCGAATCCACGTCTTTCCCAGCGCGCAGTTCCTCGATGATCGGAATGGCAATATCGCCTCCGATGGCAAAGTATTGATTGAAGTCAGGTCGTGAGCTGTAATTCACGCCCACGGCTTTGCCGTTTGCATCCACCAGCGGGCCGCCGGAATTGCCAGGATTGATGGTGGCATCGTGTCCCAGCACGTGATCAATAGATGCCCAGTCGGACTGACCGTCGGCTGATTCTTTGGAGATGATCCCTTTGGTTAGGTTAAATTCTGGCTCACCAAGCGGGAATCCGGCAGCATATACTTCAAGGCCAGTCGTGACTGGCCCTTGATGCCACTCTAGATAAGGATATCCATCCCCCTCAATGTCAATCACGGCCAAATCAGAGCATTCCGAAAGGCCAAGGATACGGGCATTGCGGGGTGTAGACTCACCACCCACCCATACTTTGACCAGCGCTGCTCCGGCAACAACGTGGTTATTGGTCACTGCAATTCCTGAAGGGTCGATAATGAAGCCCGAACCTCGACCGGCTGCATTAACCTGCAAGCCAAACTGTGGGTCAATAAATGTTCCCTGGGCTTCGATCTGGATGACTGCCGATTTGATGGCATCCAGTGAAGAAACAAGCCCGGAGGGGACCGGCGGCTGGGTTGGCTGGATTGGCTGGGTTGGCTGGGTTGGCTGGGTCGGCTGGATCGGCTGGATCTGAGTAGGTGGCGGCAGGGTGGGAGTGGTTGTTGGGATGGTTCCACACGCCAGGCCGACCAATAAGATCACACCAACCAATACCAAAAATGGTGGAAATATGCGGGATTTCATGGGATTCTCCTCTCTTTCGATAAGGTAGTTTTTCATTCCAACCACATGAGTATAGCATGAGATTTATAATATGCAACCCAAAAACGCGCTGAGTTTTCGGCGCGTTCTTGTTCAGGTGGAGATGGCGGGAATTGAACCCGCGTCCGAAAGAATCGACCCTCGGAAATCTACGAGCGTAGCCGGCTGATGCTCGTCACCGCAGGCCACTCATCCGGCCAAGATGACCCGCGGCCAGTCGCTCAAGCCCGAAGGCTTTCTTTCGCACACTTAGCGACGTTGTGTGCGGCACACCGCCTTTATGACGCCCGACCCTGTCACCGGGCGGAGATCGGGGCAGGCGGACGCGGCCTCGCTTCTAGGGAGACCGGCTGCTCATGCGTTCGCCTTAGGCGGCGAGGGGCATAGCAGCATAGGAAGTGCGGTTGGCACTTGGTTTTTTGCGCTGAGTTTACGAGGTCGGCGCCTCTCGGCTCGCATTCCGGGACCAGCCTCTCCCGTCGAAGCCTGTCATCCCCAAAAAGCAGGGACTTTCCCCAGAGAACGGGGACTTTTCCCGGCGCTTTTATTATAGCACAACATGATATACTCACCCTGAAACTTTTGAAACCCGGTGGGGTTATTTTAGTAAACCCCCTCCGGTAAGGTGATCAAGTGCCGGAGTACAAAGAGTACGAAATACTGGCGCGCGCCTCCCATGGTGACCAAGAGGCTTTCGGCATCCTGTACGAACAGTACGTGGAGCGTATCTTCAACTACGTCTATTATCGCACGGGAAACGTACACGACGCCGAGGATTTGACCGCCCGCGTGTTCTACCGCGCCATGCACCACATCCAAAACTACCGCGACCGGGGCGTGCCGTTCTCAGCCTGGTTATACCGGATCGCCCACAACCTGGTCGCCAACTGGCACCGCGACCGCAGCCGCCGTCAGGAGATCCCGCTCGATGATACGCCGACGATCCACTACAAAGGTGATCCGCCGGAACTAACGATGATGCTGACCGAGGAGCGGGAGGCGTTACTCAAGCTTATCCGCTGCTTGCCGCCTGAACGCCAGCACCTGTTGATCTTGAAATTCGTGGAGCAATTGTCCAATGCAGAGATCGGCCAAATCATGGGCCGCAGTGAGGGCGCGGTGAAAAGCCTCTATCACCGCACACTATTAGCATTACGAGACGAGGTTGGAGGCATTGATTTATTGGAAGGAGAATAACGTGTTGCGTATTGTTACTGATAGCACCGTTGACATGCCCGAAGGCTGGGGGAGCGAGTATGATATTCAGGTCATACCGATCAACATTCAATTTGGTGATCGCACCTACCTGCATGGCGTGGATTTGGATAATGAAGGTTTTTATCGGCTGGTGGACGAAAGTGGCAGGATCCCCAAAACCTCGCAACCTTCACCGTACCAGTTCAAGGAATTTTATCAGCGTGTTGCGCAGGCTGGCGACACGATCCTCTCACTCCATGTGACCGCCAAACTTTCCGGCACATACGCTTCTGCGGTCGTTGCCGCGGGTGAACTGGCAGGTACGTTCAATGTCATCCCATTTGACTCAGCCTGCGGCTCGGTAGGTCTGGGTTTCATGTGCCGCGATTCGCGCAAGATGGACCGCGCCGGAATGGGCGTGGATCAAATCGTAAAACACCTGGAGGGGATGCGCGCCCGCACCCGTATCATCCTGACGCTGGACACCCTCGAATATGCCAAGATGAGCGGGCGTGTAGGCGCCCTTTCCGCCGCATTGGCCTCGATGCTGAACGTAAAGCCCATTGCCGTACTCAAGGATGGGGTGGTGGAAATGGCCGAAAAAGTACGCACCCGCAAAGCGGCTATCGAACGTGTGATCGAGATGGCGAAAACTGAATTTGGCGACCAGCCATTGTATCTGGCAGTCTTCCAGGCGCGCGACCCGGAGGCAGGGAAAACGCTTCTCGAAAAGGCCAGGAAAATATTCAACGCCCGCGAGGCCGTTTTAACTGAACTTTCGATCGCATTGGCCGCAAACTTTGGCCCTGGTACGGTCGGTTTGGTGATCTATCCAATTGGAGAGTAACGAAATGGGTGTGACGCAAAAACTGGTGGAGGCATCCAAGGATAAGGTTGCCTCGCTGGAAAAACGGCTGGCAGGCATCCTGAAACCCATCCGGCCGCGCCAGGAGTTCCTGCGCGGTCTGCGTCAAAGGATTCGGATTTCCGATCAACCGGTCATAGTGCACAAGTTCACGCGCGGGGAATTCATATTTCTGTTCATCAGCGGTCTCGTTTCCGTGGCCGTGTTGCTGGTTCTGGGTGTGCGCGCCTTGTTTTCCATGTTGACCACTCTGGGAATCATCCAACAAGCCGACCGGCAGCTCAAGAGCCAAAAAAGGATTGTCCCGCGGCGCGCTTGAGCGGGAAAAAGGGGATGATTGCGCGATTCGAGATGAAGAAAACACGGATGGGCATAAACCCATCCGTGTTCATCCCTGCTCATCATGAACAGCCGGGCTACCCTCCCCCAATCACAGCCAGCACCCGCACCACATCCCCCTCCTGTATTACGTAATCTTTCGATTGCTGCTCCTCGTTTACCCCCGTAGTTCGGGGGTTGACCACCACCAGCGCGACCACTTCGGGCGGGATATTCAGCGCGGACAGCGTCTCGCGCACGGTGTGACCAGCCTCGACGGTGATTTCGGTTTTGCCGCTGATGTAGGATTTCAAAGCACCGGAAGGGCGAAGGGTTGCTTTCGTGGTGATTCGATTTTTTTTCTTCACGCTACCAGTTCAGCCAGCCCAAGCTGCTCCAACGTCGCCGCGGTGGGAATCCCCTCCGAGGTCCAGCCGCGCTGCTCGTAGTACATATCCAGCAACTTATGAACATCCTCGAACTTGGTGATCTGCCCTTTCGTGGCGCCTGTCGTGGGCGCTTCCTCGTAGAAGCGCGGCGAGGGCATATCCCATTGGCGGCCAAAGCCTTCGTTTTCGCGCCCCCAATACATACGGGTCAGATTCCAGATGCGTGCACCGACCTTTTCCAGGTCTTCCCAGGAGCGCTGAACGCCGGTGATGGCCTCCAGGGCCGGGCAATACAGGTCGCGGTCAATGCCCAATTCCACCCATTGTAGACGGCAGCCTCCCAGCACGTCGAACATGGGACGGAAGTTCTGCAGCCAGATGACGCGCGCCACCTTCTCCGGCACGACCTTGTCGCGGCCGACCTGCAGGTCGTAAGTGATCGCCCAGGAACGGTTGTGGTGCGCGCCCACGTCGCAGGTCATATACGCCAGTAGCATGGCGGTAGCGTTGTGGGTCGCATAAGCCGATTGCTCCATACCCTTGACCTGGATGGCGAACTTCTCGCTGCCCTTGCCAATTTTCTTCGAGGCGCGTTTCACGCCCTCAGCCAGCAGCGCGCCAAAGCCCTCGCGGCGGGCGATCTTCTCGATCAGTTTGAAAGTCGCTTCGACATTGCCGAACTTGAGTTCCAGGCCGTCGGTATCCTTCTTGGTAAGGATACCCTTCTCGTAGCATTCCATCGCCCAACCAATGGCATTGCCGGTGCTGATGGTGTCAATGCCCAAATCATCGCACAGCAGGTTGGCTTGCGCCACCGCCTCGATGTCATCAATCCCCAGGTTGGAACCCATCAGGCCGATGGTCTCGTATTCCGGGCCTTCGACGTGGATGTTGTACTTCTTGGAGCGGCTGTACTTGCCGCACGGCGAGGGGCAGCCAAAGCAGCCCTTGTCGGTGATGACGATCTTCTCGCGCATGGTTTGTCCATAGAGGCCTTTGCCGCCCTCGAACGAACCGGCGCTGAAGTTGCGGGTGGGCAGCGCGCCGACCTCGTCGCACCAGGAGGTGACGATGGTCGTGCCGTAGCGCGTCCAGTCTTTCAAACCCTCGGCGTCTTTGCAGGCCTTGTAGAGCGCCATGCCAGCTTTGCGATAGCCTTCCATATCTGCGACTGGGATGGACTTCGTTCCGTGGACGACAACGGCCTTGACCTTCTTGACGCCCATCACCGTACCGACGCCACCGCGCCCGGCCTGGCGGCCGAAATCGTGATTGATACAGGCATACGAGACGCCGTTCTCGCCACCGGGACCGATGACCGCCACCTGGAACTCCTCGCCAAGTTTCTCCTTGAAATGCTTCTCAACGACAATCGTGCCCTTGCCCCACAAGTCAGCGGCATCCCGCAGCTCGACCTTGTCGTCATCAATGAACAGATAGACCGGCCTGGGACTGATGCCTTCCAGGATGATGCTATCCAGCCCGGCATATTTGATCTCGGCGGTGAAATGCCCACCCATCGAAGCGGAGGCGTAGCCGCCGGTCAGCGGGGACTTGGTTGTGAAGTCACACTTGCCCGCACCAGGGATCATCAGGCCAGAAAATGGGCCGCTGGAGATGATGAGCTTGTTTGCAGGCCCAAGCGGATCGGCATTCGTTGGCACTTCCTTGAACAGGAAATACGCGCCGAAGCCGCGCCCGCCGATGAAATCGCGCACTACATCTGGGGGAGTCGGTTCTTTGGTTATTTTGCCTGTCGTCAGATTGACATGTAGAATTTGACCACCATAACCGTTCATTTCCGCCTCCTTATGCCGCCACCGGCTCTTTTTCAGCGATCCACAGCGCGCTGGTGCCGCACACGCTGACGCAGTCGCCGCACAGGTCGCACTTCCAGGCCGTGTTCGCCAGTTCATTGCGGACGAACATCACGCCCTCCGGGCACTCCGGCACGCAGGCCTCGCACAGGTTGCACTCTGCGAAATCCACGTAATAGACGCCCTTGTCATTCAGCTTGATCGCCTCGGTCGGGCAGACCGCCGCGCAGTCGCCGCACTGCGTGCAGACCTTCACCTCGTACACGCCCGGCGCAGGGAAATGGGGTCCGATGACAATCGCCGCCTTCTTGGGGTTGTTCTCGCAAAAAAGGTTGAGAGAACAGGCCACCCGGCAGGCGTTGCATCCCGAACACTTTGCGCTATCCATATAAAGCCGCATAAGAGAACTCCTTTCGTGGGAATGAGACAAAAACCAGCCTGATTAAGAGTACATCAATGCCGGTTGAATGGATAGAGACATCTTTCCTGTTTGTCCGGTACAGCCTTCCTGATTTCTCCCCTCTCCCAACAAAGGGAGAGGGGAATGTTCTTGTCAACGTAAATCGTGCGCATGGGTTTTTCCTTTTCGAGGTTTGGCCGTATTATACTTGGAGAAGAGGAGAAGTTATGAAGGTTTTCTACTCCGACGCCCATTTGGCCCACCGGCCGCGCTATTATTTCCCAGAAGGCGGTCAAACAGAACCTTTTCTCGAAACCCCTGAGCGCGCAGAACGCGTGCTATCTGCGCTGCGTAAGGCAAACTGGGCTGAAATCGTCCCGCCCGCAGACTTCGACCTGGAACCCATCCTGAGCGTCCACAGCGCCCGTTACCTGGATTATCTGCGCACCGCCTACACAGAATGGCAATCCTGCTCGCCCTGTGAAGGGCAGGCCTTCATCCCTGGCTCCTACACCATTGACCGTCAAATGGTCCTGGCTAGTAACGTGCCCGAACAGGTTGGCTTTTTCCTGATGAGCACCCACGTGCCGGTCACCGCCGGGACTTACACCGCCGCCCTGGCTGCGGCGCAGTGCGCCCTATCCGGCGCGCAGGCGGTCGCGCAGGGTCAACGCGCCGCTTTCGCCCTATGCCGCCCGCCAGGCCATCACGCCGGCCGGGAGATGTGTGGTGGGTTATGCTTCCTGAACAACGCCGCCATCGCCGCTCAATGGCTAAGCAAACAGGGGAAAGTCGCCATCCTGGACATTGACTACCACGCCGGGAACGGCACACAAGATATTTTCTACGCACGGGCTGACGTGTTGACAGTCTCGCTCCACGCCGACCCAAACCGAAAGTATCCCAACTACGCCGGTCACGCTCACGAAACCGGCGCGGGACCTGGCACCGGCTATCACCGCAACTATCCCCTCCCCGCCGGGACGGACGACTCTCTCTACCTGCACACCCTGGATGACGCCCTGGACCTGATCGCCAAATTCGACCCAGCCCACCTGGTGGTTTCGGCTGGTATGGATATTTACAAGGACGACCCGTTGAGCGATTTCGCCATCACGCGCCAGGGGATCGCCGAGATTGGCCGCTCAATTGCCAGTCTGAACCTCCCAACGCTGGTGGTGATGGAGGGCGGCTATAACGTAGAGGCGCTGGGAAAAAATGTGGTAGCATTGCTGGTAGCTTTCGTTTAGTTCGAACAAATTCGGCAAATTCGTGCCATTCGATGCCGTAATTCTTCCGGAGGAAATCTAATGAAACGTACCGTCTTCCTGATCCTTTTTCTTACCTTCACAGCCGCATGCGGCCCATCCGCCGAGCAACAAGCGACCATGACCGCCACCGCCGTCACAGCGACTGCCGCTGCGTGGACCAAAACGCCGACGCCCACCAATACACCCACGTTCACGCCTACGCTGACCCACACGCCTACGCCAACCAGTACGTTCACTCCCACCGAAACCCCCACGCCGACCATCACGCCCTCACCTACCATCACCCCAACGCCGACCTTCGCGTTTCCGTCAGTCATCGTCAACAAGCAAGCCCACTGCCGCTACGGACCGCACCAAGCCTACCTCCACGCTGCCGACCTCTACGCTGGCGATACGGGCAGCGTGCGCGGGCGCTATGTCAACAGCACCTGGCTGCTGATTAAGTTCGACAAGCTGACCTATTTCTGCTGGGTGGCTCCCTCCGTCGTGGATATGACGGGTGACATCAAGACGGTCAGATACACCGAGCCGCTCTTGCCTGGCCCGAGCGTGTTATACGGCGCGCCGCAGCACGTGACTGCCTCCCGCCAGGACGATCAGGTCACGGTGACCTGGAGCATGGTTGACATGACCCTGGACGACGACCGGGGCTACATGCTGGACTTGTGGGTGTGCCAGAACGGAGAGCTTCTCTGGCAGCCGGTGGCTTTGAGCGACAAATATCAAACCAGCTATACCTTCACCGACCAGGCCGGTTGTTCATGGGCTTCCGGAGGAAAGCTAGCCGCCGTGGAAAAGCACGGTTACACCACCTGGGTGACGATCCCCTGGCCCGCGCCATAATTAATTTGGCTCTTCCGGGTTATACGGGAAACCATAAAAACTCACCAACGAAGTCACATAGGCGCAGTAAATCACAAGTTTACAGTAGAGCAGACTCCCACGCCTGCGATTCGGGGTCATGGGAGCCCCCTCACCGAGGAAACTGTGATCTACTGAGGCTCGAAGATTCATGATGTTTTTACGATTGAACTTCGTGCCTTCGTGCCTTGGTGGTAGAGTCCCCCATTTAACAAAACGGTAAAGCCGAAAAGTGGTATTAAACCGACATGTTAAAACCACTAAAACGTTATACAATAGTAAGGTGTGGCTATTCAGCCATCGTTGAAAAAGCCAGGAAGTTTGTGATTTCGAAGCAGTGATGAGGCTAGGGCATGGGACCGCTCCCACGGCGGACAGGAGCGTGAGTTCCCAGAACAAACAGGAGATGCGTGGGCATGAGAGCCAAAAGGTCAACCGGCCAGAGTAAAACCGAAGAAGGGGCTGCGCAAAAGCCCAGGCCCAAGTGCAACCCTGCGAAAGCGCTGGACGCAGGCGACGGGAGATTCAAGAGCATCTTCGACGAATCTCCCATCGGCATCGAACTCTATGACGCCGACGGCCGACTGATGGACGCCAACCTGGCTTGCCTGCGCATATTTGGCGTAGCGGACGTCGCGCAAGTAAAGGGGTTCAAGCTATTCGAAGATCCCAACCTGCCCGGCGAAGTTAAAGCGAAGTTACGGCGGGGCAAGCCTGTAAGATACGAAGCGCCTTTCGATTTCGAAAAAGTCAAGGAACTCCGCTTGTATGAGACGGCGAAATCGGGGATCATCCACCTGGACGTGCGGATCACCCCAGTCGGCGTAAAGAGAAAAATCCCTCCCCAGGGTTATCTGGTGCAAGTTCAAGATATCACCGAACGCAAACAAACGGAGGAGATGCTGCGATACCATGCTGAAGAGCTGGCTGCGCTCCAGGCGACTACACTCGACCTCGCCGCACAGCAGGATCTGCTCTCCCTGCTGAATACGGTTGTCGAGCGCGCCATGGCTCTCCTCGACTCGCCCTGCGGTTTCATTTACCTGCACGACGCCAAAACGAACGAGCTTGAGCTGGTCGTCGAACATGGCTTATACGCTACCCCCGGTTTGCGCTTGCGGATGGGAGAAGGCATGGCTGGCCGGGTGGCACAAAACCGGAAATCACTCGTCATAGACGATTACAGCACCTGGGAGGGCCGTTCGCCTCATTACGCGGCTGTACCCTACTATGCCGTCGTCGAAGTACCGATGCTTTTCGGCGGTCAATTGATCGGCATCTTGGGCGTCAACGAAACGGCAGCGACGCGCAAATACAACGAAGCAGATGTCCGCCTCCTATCCCTGTTTGCTGGGCAAGCGGCGAGCGCGGTGCGTAACGCGCGGCTGTTCCAGGGACTCCAAGCTGAGCTGGCCGAGCGCAAAAGAACGGAGCAGGCGCTGCTCCAGACCGAGAGACGTTACCGCACCCTTTTCGAGTTGTCACCCGACGGCATCCTGCTCATTGACCCTGAAACCGAGTTTCCCATCGTTTTCAACTCTGCCGCTCATCACCAATTGGGGTATTCACGTGAAGAGTTCGCTCGTTTGCGTATTAAGGATTACGAAATCATCGAGAAACCTGAAGTGACAGAGGCGCACATCAAGAAGATAATTCAAGAGGGGCGCGACGATTTCGAAACCAAGCACCGTACGAAACAGGGTGAGATCAGGAATGTCCACGTGACGGTGCAGACCATCGAGCTGGCCGGTCGCCCTGCCCTCAATAGTATTTTCCGCGACATCACAGCGCGAAAACAGGTGGAAGAGAGGCTGCGCCAGCGGGTCGAAGAGTTGGCCGCACTGCAAGCCACCGTGCTCGAGATCACAGCCCCACACGATTTGCCAACCCTGCTACGCACCATCGTCGAACGGGCGGCTCTGCTGATCAACGCTCCCAGCGGCGGGATGTATCTCTGCGATGCGGAGAAAAAGGAAGTCCGCTGTGTGGTGAGTTACAACACGCCGGGTGATTACACCGGCACGGTGCTAAAGTACGGTGAGGGTGCGGCCGGCGTCGTGGCTGGGACCAGCGAACCACTCATCATTGACGATTATCGTTCCTGGCGTAAACGGGCAGATGTCTTCGAGGAGAAGCAGCCTTTTTCAGCCGTGCTCAGTGTACCGATGATCTGGCAAAACCAGGCGACAGGAGTCATCCACGTACTACACTATGAGAAAGGCCGGCGCTTTACACAGGCCGATTTGGAACTTCTAACCTTGTTTGCCAACCACGCCGCCATCGCGGTCGAGAATGCCAGGCTGTACGAGGCCGCTCAGCAGGAACTGGCCGAGCGCAAGCGAGCGGAGGAGGCCCTGCGTCAGCGGGTCGAAGAGCTAGCCGCGCTCCAGGCAACCGTGCTCGACCTGGCTGCGCAGCAAGATTTGCTGTCCCTGCTGCATACGATTGTCGAACGCGCAATGGCGCTGCTCCACGCGCCCAGTGGTTTTATTTACCTTTATGACGCCGCAAGAGATGATCTGGAAATGATCGTTACACAAAATTTCCCCGCTCCCATCGGCACGCGTTTGCAGATGGGGAAAGGCATGGCAGGCCAGGTGGCGCAAACCCGGCAACCCCTCATCGTGGACGATTACAGCGCCTGGGAAGGCCGGTCGCCCATTTTCGCGGATACGCCCTATCATGCTATTGTCGAAGTGCCGATGCTTTTCAGTGGTCAATTGATTGGGGTCTTGGGAGTCAACGATACTGTCGAAACAGCGCTCAAGTTCACCCAGGCAGATGCGCGCCTCTTATCTCTCTTCGCTGGACAAGCCGCCAGCGCGGTCCATAACGCCCGGCTGGTTCAGGGACTCCAATCAGAACTGACCGAGCGCAAGCGGGTAGAAAAAGTTCAGGCAGCAATTTACAGGATTTCCCAGATGGCGGTTTCCAGCGAGAGCCTGGATGAATTTTACGCCTCTCTCCACCATATACTTGGAGATCTAATGCCGGTCGAGAACTATTACATTGCAATGTACGATCCGGACAGCAACCTGCTTAGTTTCCCCTATTTCGTGGATCAATACGACCAGCCCTTACAGCCAACCAAAGCTAGGCGCGGCCTGACCGAATATGTGCTGCGCACCGGGCAGCCGCTGCTGGCCTCGCCGGAAGTATTCGATCAGCTCGTTCAACAGGGCGAGGTGGAATTGGTAGGAACGAATTCCGTAGACTGGCTGGGAGTTCCATTGAAAGTGAAGGGGAAAGTCATTGGTGTGATGGTGACACAAAGCTATACGGAGGGTATTCGTTTCAGTCAAGCAGATTCAGACATGTTTACCTTTGTTTCTACGCAGGTAGCCATGGCAATAGAACGTATACGCCTGTATGCCGCAGAGAAACGGCGCGCTGCACGTCTGATCGAGATCTTACAGCTCAGTATGAAACTCGTGACCTCGTACGAGAAAAATGCCATGTTGAATCATCTGGTTGCTCGCGCAGCGGAGATCATGGAAAGTGCTACTTGCACAGTGATGCTGATTGACATCGTGGCAAATGAAGCCGTACTCGCCGCGCAGATTGGCTTGCCGGAGGGCACGGCCAAGGAATTACGCGTCCCTCTCGCGTTGCCGATAATCCAACGAATTTTGGAAACTGGCGAGCCGCTTATCCTGTCAGATATCAACCATCAGGCTCCAGAGATGCGTAAGGTTCTCGTCCGCCCGGATATTCAGGCTTTCTTTGCTTATCCGATGGCGCTGGAAAGCCGTGTCATCGGCATCATTACATTCAGCAAGCTGACGACATACTCGCCTTCCGCCGAGGAGATCGCTGCCTGCCAGTTATTGGCCGAACGCGTCGCGATTGCCCATGAGAATGCGCGCCTTTTCGAAGAGACGAACCGCAGCCTGAGGCAGGTGCAGTCCCTGCATACCATTGACATCACCATCGCCTCCAGCTTCGACCTGCGCCTGACCCTCAACATTCTCCTCGAGCAAACCCGTACTCAATTGGGCGTGGATGCAGTTGATATACTTGTATATAATCCCCACACCCAGGTGCTCGATTACGCTGCCGGCATCGGCTTCCGCACCACGGCCTTGCAAGGCACCCACCTGCGCCTGGGGCAAGGCTATGCCGGCATCGCCGGTTTGGAACGAAAAACCGTTCATGTCTCTAATTTGCGGGAGAGGAAGACGGATTTCCTGCGTTCCCCAAACTTCAGCGCGGAAGACTTCGAAACCTATTTTGGTTTGCCGCTCATCGCCAAAGGCCAGATCAAGGGTGTGTTGGAGGCCTACCATCGTTCTCCACTAAAGCCCGATCAGATCTGGACGGATTTCCTGGAAACCCTGGCCAAACAGGCCGCTATCGCGATAGACAACGCCACCCTGTTCTCCGACCTGCAAAGCTCGAACACCGAATTGACACTGGCCTACGATACGACCCTGACCGGCTGGTCAAAAGCCCTCGACCTGCGCGACAAAGAGACCAAAGGCCACACCCAGCGCGTCGTCGAGACGACGATCAGGCTGGCGCGCGCTATGGGGGTTTTTGAAGGAGAACTGACAAACGTGCGCCGCGGCGCGCTGCTACACGACATCGGCAAGATGGGCATCCCCGATGAAATCCTGCACAAGCCCGGACCGCTAAGTGCCGAAGAATGGGCCACCATGCGACAACACCCGATCCATGCCCGCGAAATGCTCTCACCCATTGCCTACCTGCGTCCGGCTCTGGATATTCCCTATAATCACCACGAGAAATGGGACGGCAGCGGCTACCCCAACGGGTTGAAAGGTGAGCAGATTCCTCTGGCGGTGCGTATCTTCACCGTCGTGGACGTATTCGACGCCCTCACTTCCGACCGGCCCTACCGCCTCACCTGGCCGAGAGAAAAGGCCCTCGATTATATCCGTGAGCAGGCTGGCAAGCATTTCGACCCGGCAGTAGTAGAAATGTTTCTGAAAATAGTGGATAGCATCAAGCCGTTATAATCAGGCCCGTGACCTTCATCCACCGCCTGTTCTACCACCCAGCCCTTCCCCGCGAATACCGCACCAACTTTACCCACCTCTATCTCGATATAGGCTGGTTTGGTATCCTGAGCGGCAGCGCTATCAACTTCCTGAACATCTACGCTGCGCGGCTCGGAGCCACCGGCCAGCAGATCGGTCTGCTGGGCGCGATGGCAGCCCTCATCAGTCTGACGTGCGCCATCCCGGCCGGCCGCTGGCTCGAAAGGCGCCCCGTCAACAAAGCCGTCTTCTGGACCTCGGTTTTCTATCGGCTGGGCTTCCTGCTCTGGATCCCCCTTCCCTGGCTCTTCAACAACCAAACACAGATTTGGGCGCTCATCGGCCTCACGCTGCTGATGGGCATCCCGCTCACCGCCCTCTCGGTTGGCTTCAACGCCCTGTTCGCCGAGGCCGTCCCGGCCGAATGGCGCGCCTACGTGATGGGCATCCGCAACGTGGTGCTCTCCGTCACCTTCATACTCGCTTCGCTAGGCAGCGGTTACCTGCTCGACTGGTTGCCCTTCCCACTTGGGTATCAGATCATTTTTGGGATTGGTACTTTCGGCGCAGCGATGAGCAGCCTCCACCTCTACTTCGTCAGGCCGCTGCCCCTGGCTGCCTCCAAAACGGAACCGGCCACCCCGCAGCCTGTCTCGCCGCCCGAACGGCAAAGCCCACGCCGGAGCTGGCGCGCTGCCCTCCGCGCCGATATCTGGCAGACGCCCTTCCGCAGCCCGCTGCTCGTGATGCTCGCCTTTCACCTGGCGCAATACCTGGCCATCCCACTCTTCCCGCTCTACTTCGTCCACCAACTGAACCTGACCGACCAGCAGATCGGCATCGGCACAGCCCTCTTTTACCTGTCCGTGCTGGTCGGCTCCACACAACTGGACAGGCTGACGCGCAGGCTCGGCCATCACAAGATGACCGGTCTGGGCGCGCTTGGGATGAGCCTCTATCCCAGCCTGCTGGCGCTATCGCGAAATGCTACCGGCTACTATCTCGTCTCTGCGGTGGGCGGCTTCACCTGGGCCATGCTCGGCGGCGCTTACCCCAACTACCTGCTCGAAAAAATCCCAGCCAGCGACCGGCCCGCGCACCTGGCCTGGTACAACATCATTCTCAACGCGGCCATGCTGGCCAGCTCGCTGGCCGGTCCCGCCCTCGCCCACAACATCGGACTGGGTACGGCATTGATCCTCTTCGGTGTGTTGCGCCTGCTTTCAGGGATAGCCATCCTCAAATGGGGGTAGAATAAGCCTGTGACATTCGCTACTTTGCTCATCCTCGCAATCTCTTACCTGATCGGCGCGTTCCCCACAGCGCATCTGGTTGGATGGCGCTACGGCGTCAACCTTCGCCAGAGCGGAGATGGCAACCTGGGGGGATTGAACGCCTACCGCGTCTTAGGCTGGAAGCCTGCCTTGGTCGTTGGCCTGGTTGATATCAGCAAAGGAGCGCTCGCCGTCTGGCTGGCCGACAGTCTCTCGACAAACCCCATCGTCCCGTATCTGGCTGCCCTGGCTGCTGCGCTGGGCCACGATTTCTCCATCTATGTCCGCTTTGCAGGCGGACAAGGCATGTCCGCCATCTTGGGCAGCCTGTTATACCTGCAACCCTGGGAAACGCTGCTCGGAGTTGGGCTTTTCTTGCTTTGCTACCTCATCTTCCGTAATTGGGACCTGGCCTGGGGGGTTGGGATGGTAGCAATGATCGCCTCAGCCTGGGTTTGGAGAAGACCTTTCTGGCAAACTGCGCTGCTCGTCGTGCTTATCAGCACCATCGGCCTAAAAAAGTGGATTGACATGCCGCTGGCGCGCCGTATCCGGGAGAGCCATTCATAGATGAACGTCAAAGTCGTCGCCACCAACCGCAAGGCTCGCTTCGAATACTTCCTGCTGGAGCATTACGAAGCCGGGCTGTCCTTGCAGGGCAGTGAGATCAAATCCATCCGCGCCGGGCAGGTCAGCTTGGCGGAGGCCTACGTCCGCGTGGAAGGGCGCCAGGCCTGGCTGATGGAGGCGCACATCGCCCCCTACGCCCAGGCCAACCGTTACAACCACGACCCGAAACGGCCGCGCCGCCTGCTACTCCACCACAAAGAGATCCGCGAGCTATGGGACGCCGTCCGCCAAAAGGGCGTAACCATCGTGCCGACGCGTGTCTACTTGAAAGAAGGCCGCGCCAAATTGGAAATCGCCATCGCCAAAGGGAAGAAATTGCACGACAAGCGTCAGGCCATCGCCCAACGTGAGGCCGAGCGCGAGATGGAACGCGAGATGCAGAGACGAGAGGAATAATGGCTGCTTCGACAATCGGCAGTATCAATTTGCTTCTAGAGGCTGAAAAAAGGGAAATCTACACCCGCTTGGTTCCGCCTGAACTATCCGAGCGTTTTCAGATTCCTCCCTCATTCACCGACAGCCAGGGCAACTCGCTGGTCAGCCTGAAGTGCGCTGCCGGCAGCACCGATGTGGAAGCGAAACTTTTCCACGAATACGGTTTTCAAGATCCGATCCTGTACGGCCACTTGACTGACACCATTAACGGCCAGATCCACGTGTTGCTGTACATATTGAACGATCCCGACGCACCCCGCTTCGACGTTGACCGGATGGCGGATGGCTTGCCGACCAGGTTCGGCACCCTGAGACGTAACCTGGAGGCGGAAAAGGCCGCGCTGGAGGCGGGGCTGGCCCCAGGTCAGGTACGGCGCGGGTTACGTCTGCTCCCTTCGGCGATAAAAGCCTTCGAGTCATTCGTTCGAAGCCTGGGCCACGACATCTATTTCGTCGAGCCGCTCTACTATCACAATGCCGTCATTTTCGAGAATTACGGCTTCGGCTACCAGGTTGGGAAAAAGCTGATGGAGCGCATCGAGGCCGGATTCGCGGAGGGCAGCGATTTGCACGCTCAGTTAGATGACTCCACACCCTTCCGGCGGCACGATGCTGAACACAGCATCCGCCTGCGCTCGTGGGCCATTCACGATGGCTTGCTAGGCGAACCTTTCACCAATGTGACCATGTACAAGCGCATCGGCCAATCGGCCAACGTCAACACCCGCCCAAGTTGTGCCTGGTAATCTCCTACTCTTTGTAAGTCTGGTGAAACACTTCCACTATTTCGGGGTCGAAGTAGACGCCGGAATTCTTTCGTATTTCCACCAACGCATCGGCCACACTCAAACCTTTACGATAAGACCGGTCGCTCGTCATGGCGTCGAAAGTATCCACAATGGCTAATAAGCGCCCCTCTGAGGGAATATCAGCACCTTTCAACCCAAAAGGATAACCCCTGCCATTCCACCACTCGTGATGATAAAGCACGTACAGGATGGCAGGGCGTAAATGATCCACCCCCTCCAGCATTTGCGCGCCAACTTGCGGATGCTGGCGCATCACTTCCCACTCTTCATCATCCAAAGACCCGGCTTTCGTAAGCACGTAGGGGGGCACAATGATCTTGCCAATATCGTGCAAAACGGCGCAAAATTCCAGGATGGCGATCTCCTCGGCATTCTAATTGAGGGTAAAGCCCAGGGAGAGAGCCAGCCGCCGCACACGGTCAACGTGACCGGCCGTGTGCGGGTCGCGCGCCTCGATCACGTTCCCCAGCATCACCACGGTCTGGAGGTGAGCGGCGCGCGTGTCGAAAAGCTCGACGGCCTTGCGGCGGTTGAGGCACGTGCGCATCGCCTCGATCAGCTCCCAGGCGTCGAAACGGCTTGAACAGGTAGTCGTCCACGCCTAGCGTGCGCGCCTTCTTGATATCGGTGCGTTCTGTGCGCGCCGTCAGGAAAAGGAAAGGCATGGTCACGCCATGCGGCAGGGAACGCACCTCTTCGAGCAGCTCAAACCCATCCATCTCAGGCATCATAATGTCCGAAACGATCAGGTCAGGCTTGACGCTCACGAAAAAATCCAACGCCTGCCGCCCGTTCACCGTCGAAAAAACCTCGTACCCCTCGAGCACAAGAATATTATAGATAACATCTCGCAAGAGATCATCATCTTCCGCAACGGGAATTTTCATCATCACCTTATCCGTTCATGAATTTACGAGCGGCCAACCTTCGACCTGGCAATGGCCACGGCTGCCTGTCCGAGAGCCAGGCCGCCATCATTGGTTGGAACCCACCGATGAATGTACACCTGCAAACCTTCCCCGTGCAGACGCGCCAGGGTTCGCGCCAGCAATAGTTGATTCTGCCACACACCGCCGCTCAGCGCAACCGCGCTCAGCTTGGATTCCGAGCGGATCCGGCAGCAGACCTCGCGCACCATCTCTGCCAGACCGTTATGGAAGCGGGCCGAGATGACCGGCAGCGGTACGCCCGCCAGGACATCCGCGCGGAGCGCCTCGAAAGCGGGGCGCGGCTGGACCTCTGGCCTGTTCACCGCGAATGGATATTCCCCTTCCTCGAGCGGATCCGCCAGCGCTTCGAACTCGATGGCGGCCTGCGCCTCGTAATTGACCTTTTGGCGCACACCCGCAAGGGCAGCCGCCGCGTCGAACAAGCGGCCCAGGCTGGAGGTCAAGGGCGTGTTCAAGCCGCGTTCCAACTGGACGCGCAACGCCATCCGTTCTTCATAGCAGAGGTCTTTGGTCGGGGCCAGTCGCTCGTCCCAATCCAGGCCCAGTTGCCAGAGCAGCGCCAGGGCGGTGCGCGCCGGGCGGCGGATGGCAGCATCCCCTCCCGGCAAGGGGAAGTAAGCCAGGTGATAAGGCCGCTGGTAGCCCACATAATCGGCGATCAAAAACTCCCCACCCCAGATGGCGGCGTCTTCACCGTAACCCGTCCCATCGAAAGCCACGCCGATGAGCAGAGACTCGCCGGTCAGCCCGTGCTCGGCCATGCAGGCGGCGATGTGGGCGTGATGGTGTTGGACGGCGAACGTTGGCAGTTTGTCACGTTCTGCACGTTGCAGCGCATAACGCGTGGAGAGGTAGTTGGGGTGGAGATCGTAGGCGATGGCCTCAGGCTTAATGCGAAAAAGTCGCTCGAAGTGCGTCACGCCGTCTTCGAAAGACCGCAGGGTCTCGTAATTCTGCATGTCCCCGATGTGGTGGCTGAGGAAGGCGTAACGCTCACGCGTCAGGCAAAAGGTATTCTTTAGCTCCGGCCCGGTCGCCAGCAGTGCTGGGGCGTCGAAGGGCAGTTGGATGGGATCGGGTGCGTAGCCGCGCGAACGGCGTAATGGATAAGTAATTAGTGACCAGTGATCAGTGATCCGTGACTGATCACTGTTGACTGATAACTGATCACTAAGCACTCTCACAACCGAATCATCACACCGCGTGCGAATATCCCGGTTGTGCAACAGGAAGGCATCCGCTAGGCTGGCTAACCGCTGGCGGGCTTCGTCGTTGTCGGTGGCGATAGGCTCCTCGCTGAGATTGCCGCTGGTCATGACCAGCGCAGTGATCAGTGACCGGTCATCAGTGAGCAGTAAGTAATGCAGCGGCGTGTAGGGCAGCATGACACCGAGGGTATCCTGCCGAGGAGCGACTTCGGCAGCCACGGTTGACTCTGGCCTTCGGTAGAGCAACACGATAGGCCGCTGGCGGGACTCCAGCAATTCGCGCTCGGCGTCATTCACAAAGCAATGCTTCTCCACTGTTCCGAGGTCAGGCATCATCAGGGCGAAGGGCTTGTCCACGCGCAGCTTGCGATTGCGAAGCTCAATCACGGCCTGTGGATTGGTGGCGTCACACGCCAGGTGAAATCCTCCCAAACCTTTTATTGCCACGATTTTCCCATCAGCCAAAAGCCGATGAGCTTCCGTGATAGCAGCCGCGTCATGGAGAAACGAGTCATGAGAAACGAGTAACAAGTTACTTTTTTCTCGTTTCTCGTTACTTTCTTCTAACCAAATGTGAGGCCCGCAGACCGGACACGCCACTGGCTGGGCATGGAATCTTCGGTCGAGCGGATTTTGATATTCAGCCGCGCAATCCGGGCACATGGCAAATGGCGCCATGGTCGTATTTGGGCGGTCATAGGGGATGTCGGTGATGATGGTGAAGCGCGGCCCGCAATTCGTACAGTTGATAAAGGGGTAGCGATAGCGCCGGTCTTTCGGATCGAAAAGCTCACGCAGGCAATCCGGGCAGAGGCTGACATCCGGGGAAATCGGTTGGAACGCACCGGCTACAGCCTCGGAGTGAACGATCTCGAAGGTCGTAAAACCGTTCGTGTCACGCCAGGTCACCTGCAGCTCGTCCATGCGCGCCAGCGGCGGGAGTTCATTTTTCAGAGCTTGGAGTAAGTCATCTAACGCAGATTTTGTACCATCCACCTCGATATCCACCCCAGCAGACGTGTTGCGCACCCAGCCGGTCAATGCAAAGCGTTTTGCCAGACTATAGACAAATGGCCTGAAACCTACTCCCTGAACGATACCGGTAATATGTATGCTCGCGCCTCGCAATCCAGACATGGACCAATTATACCGTGAGCAATGCCGATAAACCAAACACGCATGGTTTAATGCACGGTTATAATGCTGAATGATGAAAACCGAACCCCTCCGCATCGGCATTGACATCGGCGGCACGTTCACCGACTTCGTGGTCTACGACCCGTCCACGCAGCAAATCCAGACCTTCAAACTACTCTCCACGCCCCACGACCCGGCGGAGGCGGTCCTGCGAGGATTGGAGTTGATTCGCACAAAAAGTAATCAGTCATCAGTCATCAGTTATCAGTCACGGATAACTGATGACTGTTCACCGATGACCGTCATCCACGGCTCGACAGTCGCCACGAACGCCCTGCTGGAACGCAAAGGCGCGCGCACCGCTCTGGTGACCACGCGCGGCTTCCGGGATGTGCTCCAGATCGGACGCCAGAACCGCCCGGCGCTCTATGACCTGTTCGCCAACCCGCCCCCGCCGCTCATCCCCGAAGAATTGCGCTTCGAAGTGGATG
>Ga0315279_10001559_pt1 | contig 37774 bp, 38 predicted proteins | sample YL17G06_20_MG_FD_203694 | JGI IMG/M metagenome (GOLD analysis project Ga0315279, IMG submission 203694) | Sediment microbial communities from Yellowstone Lake, YNP, Wyoming, USA - YL17G06_20 | ecosystem: Environmental > Aquatic > Freshwater > Lake > Sediment | place: USA: Wyoming | collected...
CTTTAAGAACGAGCGCAGCCTTCACCTTTGGATATTCGGGCTTGTTAAACACATAAATCTAAACCCAATACAACAACCTAAAGGGTATGCTTCAAAGCAAAAGTGCGAAATAATGCTTGCTTAGTTGCAATCAACTCTTTCTTTACAGAAGGCGGGGAAAGAGGTATAATTAATATGATTTACTCAATCAAATCATCCAATAAATATCAAAAGGCATCCGTATTTATCCCCTGCCCTCTAGTGATAATGAAGCTCCGCGGGGCTAGTCCCTCGACTTCGCTCGGGATGGTTCGAGGGAATGGTGAGCATAGTCGAACCAAAGCCCGCGGTCTCCCGGAGCGAAATACTCAAGCGGCTCAATTCTTCATCCGCACGCCTTTAGGGTGCGGTTTTCTGGCCGCGAATGTATAAAATTCGCATAAGGAGAATGTAATAGGATGTTTGTCTTATCAAATTTTTTTATTGCCTTAGCCAACATATTAGGCATAGCGTTGACGATAGCTTACTGGTTGATTCTGGTCAGGGCAATCATCAGCTGGGTAAGCCCTGACCCCCATAACCCGATTGTCCAATTTTTGTATAAGACAACCGAGCCCATGCTTTATCCGATCAGAAAAATTCTGCCTTTCAGGCTTAAAATGGGGATAGACATTTCTCCGATTATCGCGTTCTTGGCGATAATATTTTTCAAGTCGTTTCTGATACGCACACTAATCGATGTCGGCTTACGGTTGAGATGAAACCGGCGGACATCGTACAAAACAGGCCAGTTCTCCGGCTAATTTATATTGCCCTCAGCAAAATTTTTAAGGAGGAGTAGATGGTTACCCTTGAAGAATTCAAGAAGCTGGAGATTAAGGTAGCACAGATTAAGGAAGTTAAAGAGCACCCCAATGCCGATAAACTATACGTAATCAACATTGATTTGGGCGATAAGACCAAACAGATTGTCGCCGGCATCCGGGGTTTTTATAAGCCCGAAGAACTGTTAGGCAGGCAGATTATTGTGGTAGACAATCTGCAGCCGGTGATGCTGCGCGGTGTGGAGAGCCAGGCAATGCTGCTGGCGGCGCAGGATGAGAAGGGCATATCCGTGCTTATGCCGGACCGGGAATTGACGCCCGGCAGCGTAGTCAAGTAGGGTCAAGCATGTTTGAGGTTAAACAATTCCTCCCTCAGCAGGTATGTATTAAATGCAAAGGTTGCTGCAGATTCGCCGAAAAGGCCGGCCCCTGGCAGCCGTCGCTGCTAGAGGAGGAAATAGGCATAATTTCGCAAAGCTGCCCCGCGCAGGCCGCTGCCGTTCAATACGGGACAATCCAACTTTCGTCTTTTGAAGACTATTATGTCTGCCCGTTTTTAAATACCGCTGGTAACCGCTGCCGGATTTATGACGTCCGCCCCTTTGAATGCCGGCTGTATCCTTTTTTAATCAATAAGACAAGAGAGGGGATTTATCTTTCCGCGGATTTAAACTGCCCGTTTATAAAAGATAAAGCAGGCGCAAGAGAGTTAAGTGATTACGTTAATTACCTGGTTAGTTTTTTGAGCCTACCGGTTGTTGCTTCCGCCATAAAGCGGAACCCCCGGATAGCGGCGGATTACAGCCAAGCTGATAGTAAATTAGAAAATTTAGCCACCCTTGTTTTATAAAAGTATATGCGCTACCGTCCTTTAAGGCTTAAGGACAGAATGTTGTTTGATAAGTTCCTGGGTAGGGAAGGATGCCGGCTTTCTACCTACGCATTCGCCAATATCTATATCTGGAAAGGCTTGTTCAGGATATTCTGGGCGATAGTCGAGAATAATCTCTGCGTTCTTTTTCAAGACAAAATCGGCGCATTTTTTTATCTGCCGCCTTTAGGCAAGAGACAGACCGCGGATTTAATCGCCAGATGTTTCGCGATTATGGACGGTTTTAATCTGAACGCGGAGATCTCCCGGATTGAAAACGTGCAGGCAGAAGACCTGGAATTTTATCAGTCATTGGGTTACGAGTGCGTATCTAAGGGCTGCGATTATGTATACCATAGCGACAGTCTCATCGGGCTTAAAGGCAATGCCTTTAAATCCCAGCGTGCAGGGCTTAATTATTTCCTCAAGCACTACGCCTGCGATTATCAGCCGTTTTCTTTAAAGGATAAAAAGGATTGCCTTGCGCTTTGCCGGGATTGGATGGATAACCGCCGGAGAAAATCTTCCGACCCCGTTTACCGTCAGATGCTTCAGGACAGCCTGACTGCCCAGAAACAGGCGATGGATAATTACCGGGAACTCCGCCTTATCGGCAGGGTAGTAAAAATAAATAGGCAGATCAAAGGTTATACCTTTGGCTTTCCGCTTAATAAAGAAACTTTCTGCGTGCTTTTTGAGATAACCGATCTTAACTGCAAAGGTATATCCCAGTTTATCTTTCACAGGCTTATTCAAGAATCGCGGGAGTGCCGCTATGTCAACGTGATGGATGATTCGGGCTTAGAGAACCTGCGCCGGGTAAAACTTTCTTACCGGCCGGTAAAGCTCATACCTGCGTATATCGTCAAGAGGAAACCCGATGCCTGAAGACATCAAGGAAGTAGAATTCACCATTTTTGATACCGAGACCACCGGCCTTGATCCGGCCTGCGGAGACCGCATTATCGAAATCGCGGCAATAAAATTAAAGAATAATGCGCGCGGCGAGACTTTCCACTCACTGGTTAATCCGCAGCGCAGGGTTTCTCCCGCGGCATTCCAGATAAATAATATCAGCGATGAGATGCTTAAAGGGGCACCTGCGATAGAGAAGGTCCTGCCGCTTTTTTTGGACTTCATAAAGAAAGGCGTCCTCTGTTCATATAACGCCGGTTTTGATATGGAGTTTATAAACAATGAAGCAAGGCTCTTAAATTTAAACCTGCCGCAGGAGCTGATCGTGGTGGATATATTGGCCATGGCAAGGAAACTCCTGCCGGGCATGCAGCGCCATGCGCTCTGGTTTGTCGCTTCCAACATGGATATAAATACTGTCCAGCGGCACCGGGCATTGTCAGACGTGGAGCTTACCATCCAGGTGTTCGGTAAATTAAACGCGATGTTAAAGAATAAAGGGATAACCGAGTTTTCACAATTCCGCAGCCTGTTTTCCCTGGACTCCGAGCGCTCCCGCGGAATGGATGATAAAAAAATCAGGGAAATCCAGCAGGCAATCGACCTGGAGGCGAAATTAAAAATAAAATATTTTTCTCATTCCGAGGCAAAGGTTACCGAGCGCCTGGTTACCCCGAAAGAGATTATCCAGAACAGAAACAAGGAATACCTGGTCGGTTACTGCCACCTGCGGGGTGAAGAGCGGACGTTTCGCATCGATGGCATATTACATATTGAAATCGTATAAATTCAGCGACAGCAGCCTTTTTTTGTTCAATGCGCTTAAGGCAGAGCGCTATCCCTTTTTCCTGGATAGCAGTATTAATTCCCGGACCGTGGGCAGGTATTCATTCTTAGGCTGTAATCCATTCTATATTCTGGATGCTAAGGACAAAGAGCCGTTTAGCGAACTTAAGGCGATGCTCGGCAAATACAAAATCGCCGCCTTAAATAAAGTTTCTCCTTTTTTGGGCGGGGCAGTAGGGTATCTCGCCTATGACCTGGGTTTTATGATGGAGAAAAAGCTCGCGCGAAAGATAGGCGACGAGCTTTCGCTGCCCGATTGTTTTTTCGGATTTTATGATACCGTATTGATACACGACCATTTCCGGAAAAGGCTGTTTTTGTTTTCCTCGGGGCTGCCGGAGACAAAATACAGTCTGGCGAAAAGGCGCGCGGAGCTCCGTTTCAAAGAGATGCTGGCACTACTTCGCCGGATAGAGGGGGAGCCCCGGCAGGGGCTTACCCGCAAAAAACGTTCTGCCGGGACAGCGGTGAAAAGCAATTTCAGCAAACAACAGTATATTGAAGCGGTAAAAAAGGCCAAAGAATATATAAAGAAAGGGGATATATATCAGGTAAATCTCGCGCAGAGATTTACGGCGAAGGTCTCTCTCGCGGCCGATGCGCTGTACGGGAGGCTGCGTAATTTAAGCCCGTCGTTTTTCAGCGGATATTTAGATTGCGGGGAATTCCAAATCATCAGCTCTTCTCCGGAAAGGTTTCTTAATCTAAGCGGCAGGCTAATTACTACCCGGCCGATGAAAGGCACCCGGCCGCGTTCCCGCGATAAGGCAAAAGACCGCGGGCTCAAGAAAGAGCTCATGGAGAGCGCTAAAGACAAGGCGGAATTAATAATGATTGTTGATTTGGAAAGAAACGACTTAGGCCGGGTATGCAGCTATGGTTCGGTTAAGATAGAGACCTTAAGAGAGCTGGAAACATACAATACGGTTTTTCAGACTACCGCCACTGTAAGCGGCCTCTTGCATAAGGATAAAGACAGGATCGATCTTTTAAAGGCCTGCTTTCCCGGTGGCTCGGTTACCGGATGCCCCAAGATCAGGGCAATGGAGATTATCGAGGAGCTGGAGACTACCCGGCGCTCGGTATATACCGGCTCCCTGGGGTACTTAAGTTTCAGCGGCGATATGGATATGAATATCTTAATCAGGACAATAATCAAAAAACAGGAGAGGATTTATTTTCATTCCGGCGGCGGGATTGTCGCGGATTCGCAGCCGGAAGCCGAATACGAAGAGACGCTGGTAAAGGCCAGGGCAATGATGGAGGCGATAACTTAATGGTTAGCCGGGTCGGTAAGTTAAAATCAGGAGAGATTGTTTGTTTAAACGGCAAATTTGTCCTTGCGGATCAGGCCGTTATACCGGCCTTTGAGCCGGGGGTTCTATACGGCTGGGGATTATTTGAAACTCTGCGCTCCTATAGCGGCAGGATAGTCTATTTTGATGCGCATTTAAGGAGGCTGCAAAGCTCCTGCCGGCTGCTCAATATGATCGTTCCTTTTTCTTTGCCCGGGTTAAAAGAGATAGTCCGTAAGACAGTTGCCGTGAACGGGCTAAAGGATGCTTGGGTAAGGCTGACGGTATGGAAGAGTACGGGCGCAGGAAGCGGCAGTCTGGTAACAGCCAAAGAATACCGGCCATTTTCTGCCGCAAGGTATAAACAGGGGTTTGCCTGTCTGGTATCCGGGCTAAGGCAGAATGAAAATTTGTTTTTGACCCGGCTTAAAACAGTAAACTATCTTCTCTGCCAACTCTCTTATCTACAGGCCGGGGCTAAGGGTTTTGACGAGGCAATTATTTTGAATAACCGCGGAGATGTCTGCGAAGCAAGCCGCAGCAACATATTTTTGGTCAAAGACAGGGGGATCTTTACTCCCGCCCTGGGATGCGGATGCCTGGACGGTATTACCCGAAAGGCAGTATTTGATTTGGCAAGAAAATCGGGGATGAAAATATACGAAGCAAGGTTTAGGGCCCAGGACTTATACAATTCCGACGAATTATTTTTAACCAATTCCCTGATGGGGATTATGCCTTTGACCCGTATAGAAAAAAAACGGATTAAGAGCGGCCCGGTAACCGGGTTCCTGATGCGGCAATACAGCCGCCTGTTATATGGTAGCGGAAAAGCTAAAACTTCCCTTTAAGGTAAAAAATCCGATTTTAGCCTTAGGCAGCCAGAGCAAAAATGCCGTCTGTTTTGCCAGAGGCAACTTCGCTTATTTAAGTCCTGTCCATGCGGATTTAAATAACCCCCGGGATTTTTTAAACTTTGAAAAAGGGGTAAGATATTTTCTTAAAAATAGCCCCAAGATCATTGCCTATGATTTACACCCGGATTATCAATCCACAAAATACGCTTTGAGCCTAAACGCTATACGCTATACGCTATACGCTATACAACACCACCATGCCCACATCGCTTCCTGTATGGCAGAAAACGGAATGAAAAATCAAAAGCTAATCGCTGTAGCCTTTGACGGGACAGGCTTAGGCGACGACGGCAATCTTTGGGGAGGAGATTTTTTTATCTGTGATTATTCCGGCTATCAGCGCAAGGCGCATTTAAGATATATTCCCCTCCTAGGCGCGGAAAAGGCGATATGGCAGCCCTGGCGGATGGCCTGTGCCTGGCTTTATCTGATATATAAGGACAGGATGTTTGATTTAGGTATTGATTTTTTGAAAAAAATAGATAAAAATAAATGGCCGGTGATTAAGAAGATGTATGATTCCGGGCTTAATTCTCCCTTAACCAGCAGCATGGGCAGGCTTTTTGACGCTGTGGCGAGCATAGTCTTAAATAAAACTGATGTTCAGTCAGAGGCTGAGGCAGCCATAGAGTTAGAAAAGAAAGCCGCCGCATTTAATCGGGCTGCCGGCTCAGCGGGTTTACGGCAGGCGTATAGTTTTAAGATTAAGACGCAGCATAAGAAATACATAATCGAACCGCAGCCGGTGATTAACGATATTATAGCAGAGCTGAAGAAGGGGCGGCCCAAGGGAATGATTGCTTTTAAGTTTCATGATGGCCTTGCCCGGGCAGTCAGAAATACCTCTCTGCTGCTGAGAGAGGAAACCGGGATTAATCAGGTCGTGTTAGCCGGCGGGGTGTTTCAAAATAAGGTTTTACTTAGCCTGGCGTTGGACTTATTATATAAGGAAGATTTTAAGGTATTTTATCCTCAGCAGCTGTCCCGCAATGATGCGGGTATTTGTTTGGGGCAGGCGGCCATAGCAAATTTCAAAAGCAGAGACTGATATGTGTCTGGCAATCCCGATGAGAATCAAAAAAATCGAAGGCAGTTTCGCGGTTGTCGAGGCGGCGAATCTTACCAGGAGGATAAATATTGAAATGCTGCCCGGTGCCAAGGCGGGAGAGTATGTGATGGTCCATGCCGGTTTTGCCATTGAAAAGGTAGACCGCACAGCTGCGGAAGAGACGCTGAAGGTAATTGATGAAATATGTAGATGAGTTCCGTAACAAAAAATTAATCCGGCAGGCCGCGCGCCATATCGCAGAGATTATGCCCGAAAAGGAAATAAGATTTATGGAAGTCTGCGGCACGCATACCCAGAATTTCCTGCGTTTCGGCCTGGATAATCTTTTACCTGACCGGCTTAAGCTGATTTCCGGACCGGGCTGCCCGGTATGCGTATCCACCCAGGAGTATATCGATAAGGCTATTGCCTACGCAGGGATAAAAAATGTTATCATATCAACCTACGGGGATATGTTAAGGGTTCCTGGAAGCAATTCCTCCCTGGAAAAGGCAAGGGCGGAAGGCGCTGATCTGCGGGTAGTGTATTCCGCGCTGGATAGTATAAAGTTTGCCAGGGAAAACCCCAAGAAGAAAATCGTATTCCTGGCAGTGGGTTTTGAAACCACCGCCCCTACCGTTGCCTTGACCGTATTGGCAGCCCATAAAGAAAAAATAAGGAATCTTTTTTTCTTCTCCTCCCTGAGGCTGATACCGCCGGCAATGGCGGCTTTGCTTTCCGACCGCAGATTGAGGCTCCAGGGATTTTTATGCCCCGGCCATGTCTCCGCCGTAATCGGAACGAGGCCCTACGCATTTATCCCCCGGAAATTTAGAATCGGCTGTTGTATCGCCGGGTTTGAACCGCTGGATATATTGCAGGGGTTATATTTTTTATTGCTGCAGGTTAGGCAGGGCCGGCCGCGGGTTAAAAACCAATACCGGCGCGTGGTAAAACCCGCAGGCAACCTCAAGGCAAAGGAATTGCTGGGGAAGGTATTTAAGCCGTGGGATGCCTCCTGGCGCGGCCTGGGGGAAATTCCCCGCAGCGGGCTGAAGATAAATGCGGCGTTCGCGCGGTTCGACGCGGAAAAGGCATTACCGGTTAAAACCAGGCATTATCATATAAGCGATAAACAAAAACAGTGCCGCTGTGCCGATGTTTTAAAAGGCTTGATTGTGCCTAAGGACTGTGCGCTTTTTTTCCGCAGCTGCCGGCCGGAGAGCCCGCTGGGGCCGTGCATGGTCTCCAAGGAAGGCAGTTGCAGCCTGTATTACAGATATGGAAAATAAACTAAAAAGGTTTAAATCGCGGATACTGATTTGCTGCCTGGGGTTTTGTATTTTATCCGGCTGTGCCTTAAGGTTGGAGTCAGGCCGGGCGCGGTATTATGACCGTCGGGCGCGGAATTATTATCAGGCCGCGGTAAAAGAGTATAAAAACTTAATCCAACGGTCTGGCGACCCGCATCAGCTTCATTTCCAGCTCGGCCAGTTATATTACGGCCACCAGGATTTCGCACAGGCGATAGAAGAATTTAAAAAGACTAATGAGCCCCAGGCAGATAAATTTCTCGCAATTTCCTATTACCGCTTAGGCGATTTTACCGACGCGCTGGAGGTCTTCTCCAAAAACGAATCCGGCGACGGCGAATACCTCTATTACTACGGCTTAACCTGCGAAAGGCTGAACCTGTATAAAGAGGCGCAGGAGTTCTACAGCCGGATAACCGAAGGGCCTTACCGGCAATTGGCCGCTGAGCACCTGGCTAAGATTATTCAATTAAGCCAGGGCCAGAGTATCCAGGATTTAGAGCCCGGTCTGCGTAAGATTATCGCTGAGGCGCCCGGGGGAGATTTGTACCCGCAGGCTGGTGCTTTAATTTTATTATCCGAAGAGAAAATCGAGGTCAGCGAAGATAACACCGCTGTTTTTGACGAACATTTCCTGGTCAAGATTTTAAATGAGCGCGGGAAAAAAGATTTTTCGGAAGTCGTCATCGGATACGATTCCACCTACGAAAAAGTAGAATTGGTCTATGCCCGGACCATAAAACCCGACGGAACGGTTGTGTCCGTAGGCAAAAAGCATATCCGCGACGTATCTAAATACCTGAATTTTCCCCTCTACAGCAATGCGCGCGCTTATATTATTTCCATGCCGGAGATAGCCGAGGGGGCAATAATCGAATACCGGCTGAAGATACACCGCAACCAGCTGATTAATAAGAAAGACATTGTCTTAAGTTACCGCCTCCAGGAGGGCGAACCGGTTATCAAGGCGGATTTTACAGTTATTCTGCCGGAATCAAAAAAAGCGCAGGTTAAAATTTTGAACCAGGGCTACAACACTTTTAATGCCCGCTTGAATCCCCAGGTTGTAAAGGAAGGCAATAAGTTGATTTACCGGCTGCAGTTTGCGGATATACCCCAGATTATCCCTGAGCCGAATATGCCCGAGGCGGTAGAGGTTAATCCGGTGGTGCTGATTTCCACCTTTGAATCCTGGGAGGAGATTTACGCCTGGTGGTGGAATCTGGCAAAAGACAAGATGGAGTCGTCTGGCCAGATAGCCGGTAAGACCGGGGAATTAATTGCCGGCAAAACCAGCGCGGAAGAAAAAATCAGGGCAATTTATGATTTTTGCGCCAAGGATATCCGTTACGTAGCCATAGAATACGGCCAGGCAGGTTACGAGCCCCACAAGGCAGAAGAGATATTCGTCAATAAGTACGGCGACTGCAAGGACCAGGCGGTATTGCTGGTGACGATGCTTAAACAGGCGGGCCTGAAGGCCTATCCGGTATTAATCGGCACGCGGGAATCCTTTGATCTTTACAAAGATTTCCCCGCAGTTCTCTTTAACCACTGCATTGCCGCCGTGGATTTGGCCGGGAAAACCGTATTTTTGGACCCTACCGCAGAGACCTGTTCTTTCGGAGACCTCCCGTTGGATGACCAGGGCAGGCGCGTTCTTCTGTTTAGCGAAAGTGGATACGCAATAGAAACCACCCCGGAGTATCCCGCTGTACATAATCAAATAAGTCAAAGGGTGAATATAAAAATAAATAAGCAAGAAGGCATATTCGCCCGCAAGAGGATATTCACCGGCGGCTATTACGGCCAGGCACAGCGCTTCTGGTTATTATACACGCAGCCGGAGTTAATCCGGCAGTCTTTAAAAGAGAAGATTCAGGAGGCATCTATCGGCTCCCGGCTGGTCAATTATGCTATCAGGAATGTCGACGACCTCGATAGAGAGGTGAGTTTGGAATATAAATTCAAAGGCCCCGAATATTGGACGGTTGCCGGCCCCTTAAGGATACTTTCCCAGCTGGCAAGCCAGATTGACAGCTCTTTGGTGGCGAAGGAGAAGCGGCTCTACCCCATAGATTTTAAATTATTGGACGCAAAAGAAACAAAGTTTAGCATTGCCTATCCTTCGGTTTTTAAGGTAAAATATCTGCCTGACGATGTCCATATAGACATGCCCTGGCTGGAATTCCGCGCCCAATATAAAGACAGGGATAATATTATCTATTTCCGGGAAACGACCAAGCTAAAAAAGAGGCTTGTTTTGCCTGCGGAATACGCTGAATTTAAGAAGCTTTATCTGGATATCGGCAAAAAAATTAAGCAAAGGGTGGTATTGGAGAAGCAATGATAAAAATGCCTGCGCAGAGTTCCGGGAACGACGAAAAGAGAAAATATATCCGCTTAAACAGCGTTTTCCCCGTAGGGTTTAGGCTACTGAGCCTTGACGGCAAACGTTTTCTCTCGGATTGGACCCAGGGCTTCACAAACAATATAAGCCACGGCGGGATGTGCCTGTCGGTAAATAACCTTTCCGAACAGGCAGTCAGGCTCATTGAAGGCGGGACAGTAAAATTGTCCCTGGACATAGAGATGCCGTTGTCCGGCAAAAAGGTCAATGCGCAGGCGCGGATAGTTTGGACAAAGAGCCCGGTAAAGGATCCGGAAAAATACCTTATCGGCTTAGTCTACGAAGAGATCGCCCGCAGAGATAATAACCGCATTTTTTTCTATGCCTTAGGCAGGAAGTCTTTGCCGCGGCTGTTCTTGCTGCTATTTTTTATCCTGGTGCTGACCTTCTCCATCAGCGGTTATTTTAATATTAAATTAATTCAGGCCAATAAGGCCCTGATCGGACAGTTAATCAATATTTTACAGAAATCCAGCATCGCCAAGCAGGATATAAAGAAATTATACCGGGACAAGCAGGAGCTGAACCTCAAGCTGGGTGAGGCGGAGATACGGCTGAGGAATATCCAGGAAGAAATGGGCGGGCAAAAGACAGAAGAACTGGCGACCTTGGCGAAGCAACTGGAAGGCGAAAAGATGGCCCTGCAGGAAAAATTGATCTCCCTGCAGAAGAAAGAGAACCAGGTAACCGAAGACCTGCTTTTGCTGGACAAAAGAAGGGCATATCTGGAGAAGGCAAACATAGATAAATTATACCAGTGGTTAAAGGTTCACCAGAACCCGCGCACCGGGTTGATTATGAGTTTTGAAGGAGACAGCGAGATCGCCAACTGGGCATTCATATACGATTTGTCTTTGGCCGGCCAGGCTTATGTCTACCTTGATGATTTTGAGCGGGCGAAACAGATTATTGAGTTCTTCAATAATAAGGCGGAAAAGACTAAGGACGGCTTTCTCAACGCCTATTATGCCGATGACGCGAGGCCGGCAGAATATACCGTGCGCAGCGGGCCGAATATCTGGGTAGGAATTTTTATCCTGAGCTATATTCATAAAACCGGGGAGCGCAGCTATCTCGGCCTGGCCAAAGAGATCGCCGAGTGGCTAATCAGTCTGCAGAGAGACGATCCGCAAGGCGGTATTCGCGGCGGGCCGGACGTAGAGTGGTTTTCTACGGAGCATAACCTGGACGCCTACGCCTTTTTTAAAATGCTCTCTGAAATTACAGGCGAGCAAAGATACAGCCAGGCGGCTGAGAAGGTGCTGGGCTGGCTTACGCTGCACACTTATGACCGCGGCGATGTCCCGATCAAACGCGGCAAGGGCGATTCTACGATTGCCACCGATACCTATGCCTGGTCAATCGCTGCCGTCGGCCCGGATAAACTGGAAGAGTTGGGGATGAACCCGGATAAGATTGTAGAATTCGCCGAAAACCATTGCGCGGCGGAGGTTGATTATATAAGGCCGGAAGGGGTTAAGGTCAAAGTTAAGGGGTTTGATTTTATGCCCGCAGGCAATATTGCCAGGGCTGGTGTGGTCTCTCCCGAATGGAGCGCGCAGATGGTTTTGGCCTATAAGATTATGGCCGAATTCTATCATAAAAAAGATATGCTTGCTAAGGCAAGACATTATGAACAGAAGGCGGACGATTATTTTATGCAGATCTGCAAATTGATCATATCCAGCCCTTCTCCTTCCGGCCAGGGAGAGGGTTGCCTTCCCTACGCTACCCAGGAATGTGTGGATACCGGCCATGGCTGGAGGACGCCCAAGGGCGCTTGCACCGGTTCGGTTGCCGGCACCGTTTACACCATCTTCGCTTACTACGGATATAATCCTTTACAGCTGGAGCGATGAATTGCCGATGGCTTCAGGGCTAAGTTCGATTTATAAAAAACTCTATCTGCGTTTCGGGCCGCAGCACTGGTGGCCGGGAGAGAGCCCTTTTGAGGTCGTCGTAGGGGCGATCCTCACCCAGAATACCAGCTGGCATAATGTAGAGAAGGCAATAAATAACCTTAAGCAAGCGGGCGTGCTCAGCCCAAGGGAATTATACCGCATATCTCGGCGGCGATTGGCGTGTTTAATAAGGCCGGCGGGATACTTTAATCTCAAGACAAAGAGGCTTAAATCTTTTCTGGATGTCTTGTGCGGTTCTTATAAAGGCGACCTTAAGCAGATGTTCCGTGCCGACACACTAAGGCTGCGGCAGACCCTCCTGGGCATAAACGGCATCGGCCCGGAGACCGCGGATTCTATTTTGCTTTATGCCGCGGCAAGGCCGGTATTCGTTGTGGATGCCTATACGAGAAGAATTTTTTTGCGGCACGGCCTTGTCAAGGAAAACGATTCTTACGGGCAGATACAGGATTTATTCATCGGCAGGCTTAAAAGGAATAGCGGGGTGTTTAACGAATATCATGCGCTGTTGGTCAGGCTGGGCAAGGAGGTCTGCACAAAGAATAATCCTAAATGCGGCATCTGTCCTTTAAAATGCGGTCATTACGCTTCCGGGAAAAGACATCCTGCCGCGGGGTAGAAGAACCATCCCCTTATCTTAAGATAAAAGAACAATGATTAATAAAAATCGTTTAATCAAATTGACTCAAAAATTGATATCTATAAAATCCGAGAATCCCGGCGGCGACGAACATCAGATCGCCTTGTTCCTTAAAGGGTATTTTGGCCGCATCGGGCTTAAGGCGAGAATTTATGAATTTAAACACCGGCGCAGCAACCTCGTGGTGTGGCTGAAAGGGGAAAACACCGGGCGTTCGCTTCTCATCAGCCCCCATCTGGATACTGTTCCGGCAGGAAAAAACTGGCGTTTTCCCGCCTTCGGCGCGGTTATCCGCAATAACCGGATTTACGGACGGGGGGCGAGCGATTGCAAGGGGAACCTGGCGGCAGGTGTAGAGTCAATAAACAGCCTTATCGAAGACAATGTAACGTTGGGCTATAATTTGATATTCGCGGCTACCGCGGATGAAGAGGCAGGGTCCGGCTGGGGGTTAGTCCCCCTGTTGAGCAAGGGGATATTAAAACCGGAGAGCGCGGTTATTTTGGATGCCTCGGAATTTGATATTATAGTGACGCAGAAAGGATTAATCCACCTTAAGATCAAAGTCCAGGGGAAGAAAGCACACGGTGCTTATCCCCGGCAAGGGGAGAACGCGATTGATCAGGCGATAGATGCAATTAAAGAGATGGAAAAATTCAGATTCAGATACCAACCCAGCCCCCTATTGAAAGGCCCGACGCTGAACTTGGGGACAATACACGGCGGAGATAAGGTGAATATCGTCAGCGACTGGTGTGAATTCGAACTGGATTTAAGGCTCCTGCCGGGGATGCCGGAGAGATACATTTTAAATACGGTTAAAGATATCGTTAAGAAACACGCGCCTAAATTTAAAATCGAAATCACGGCCATCCAGAGGCCTTATGAGATTGACCGCGGGCATCCTTTGGTAGGATGTCTGGTCAGGGCGGCTAAGGATTTTAAAATCAAGGCAAGGGTAGCCGGTTCTGAAGGGGCGACTGTAGCTACTCTCTTTCAGAAGAAGGCCTGCGTTATCCGGGATAGCTTATCTGATTTTTACACTAAAACACGGAGAATCAGGGATATCCCGGCAGTCGCCTTCGGGTTGGCTTCCGCAGGATGTGCGCATGTCAGCGACGAATACGTAAACATTAATAATCTTTTTTACGGCACAAAGGTATTAGAGAGGTTTCTAAAAATTTATAAATTTTAACAATTTTGCGCCGCTATCGGGTCATTAATGCCTAAGCTGCTGCGGTGTTGTAAATTTAGCCTTTTCCCGCAGAGTGCAAAAGGCGCGATTATCGAAGGGAGAACATTATGGGGGGAATAAATTTCTCAAAGAAGCCGCAATTAAAAAATCCTTATCTTATTGTCGCCTGGCCGGGTATGGGGGAGGTGGCTTTTAAGGCAGTGCAATTTTTAGTGGAAAAATTGCCGGCCGAAGAATTCGCCAGCATTGATTCTCAGGAATTTTTTTACTTGACCTCCAGCGTTATTAAAGAAGGCATAATCGATACGCCGGAATTGCCATACAACAAGTTTTATTACTGGAAAAATAAAGCCGGTAAGAAAGACCTGGTTATATTCATCAGCAATGCCCAACCGGATTTGTCGCGGTCTGCCGATTATTGCCAGCGCATCCTTTCCCTCGTACGCCCTTTTCAGGTTAGCGCGGTTATCTGTTTTGCGGCAATGCCGGTACCCATAGACCATAAGCAGGAGCCGTCGGTTTTTTGCGCTTTTACCAACAACCAGATAAAGAGCAGCCTGGCAAAATACAATTTAAAGATAATGCCGGAGGGCCAGATCAGCGGGATGAACGGCCTGTTTTTAGGCATTGCCAGGAAGGCGGGTTTTAACGGATTTTGCCTGCTGGCGGAAATACCCATCTATGCTATTCAGATCGAGAACCCCAAGGCCTCCTATGCCATCCTTGAAGCGTTAAGGCACATCCTGGGTATTAACCTGGAGCTCAAGGAGCTTAAGGAGCAGGCGGGTTTTGTAGAGCTGCAGATTGATCAGCTTATCGAATACTTAAAGCTCGGCGGAGAACAGCCGCCGCCGATCGGAGAAGAGGAGCTGGAAAAAATAAAAAAATCCCTCGGCGAATACTCAAAATTGCCGCAATCGATAAAATCAAAGATAGAAAAATTGTTTACACAGTCAAAAAAAGATATCTCCCAGGCGCATGAACTTAAGCTCGAGCTGGATAAGTGGAATATTTACAAAGAATACGAAGACCGGTTCCTGGATTTATTTAAAAAACCGAAGAATAAAGGCAATTAACCGGCGGGAACAGGCGTGTTCGCAGGGGTAAACAGATGAATAGAAAATCCGTAAAATTTACCGGAAAGCGCAGCGTGGGCCTGGGGCACGGCAGCGGCGGCCGGCTGATGCACAATTTGATCAAGGAGCTATTTTTACCCAGATTTAAAAACCCGGTTTTAGATAAACTTGCCGACAGCGCGGTTATAAAACTATCCCAGGAGGAATTGGCTTTTACTACTGATTCGTTTGTGGTCAGCCCCTTGTTTTTTAAAGGCGGCGATATCGGAAAACTTGCCGTCTGCGGTACGCTTAACGACCTGGTGATGCTGGGTGCTCAGCCGCGCTTTATTGCCCTGGCGATGATTATTGAGGAGGGACTGGATTATGATATTTTGACAAGGATCGCCGATTCTATAGCGCTGGTGTCCAGGGAAGAAAACGTGGACATTGTTACCGGGGATATAAAGGTGGTGGAAAAAGGCGCCTGCGACAAGATATTTATTACCACCTCCGGCATCGGGACGGTCATAACTAAAAGCGGCCTGTCGATAGAATCAATCCGGCCGGAAGATAAAATCATCATTACCGGCGCAATCGGCGAACACGGGTTAAGCGTTGTCTCCGGGAGAAAGGGAGTGGATTTGGATTTCCACATAAAAAGCGATTGCGCCAGCCTCAGCGGTTTACTTTTGCCGGTGGTCAGGAAAGAGTGGAGTGTAAAATTTATGCGCGACCCGACAAGAGGCGGCTTGGCGACGACACTGAATGAAATTTCTGAATCCTGCGGTTTAGGCATAATCATTGAAGAGGAGAAAATCCCTGTTTCTGGAAAAGTAAAAGCTGCCTGTGAGCTATTGGGGTTAGACCCGCTGTATGTCGCCAATGAGGGCAAGGCAGTGCTGGTCGTCGGCAAAAAACGCGCTGCAGCGGTATTGGCCCGGCTGCGCAAGCACCCCCTGGGTAAGTCCGCAAGCATTATCGGCACTGTCGTGCGCCAGCCAAGGGGCAAGGTTTCCCTGAAGACGGTTGCGGGAGGAGAGCGTATCGTAGATATGCTTACTTCCGAGAGCCTGCTGCCGCGGATATGCTGAGATAACGTGTTTTCTTTCCGCTGCCGAGTCTTGTTCTCGCAGCAACCAATGCAACACGCGTTGATTTTATGGTTTCGTGCTCGCGCTGAAAATTTTTGCCGTGCACTGCGGCTTACGGCTCTCTCTCGGATTCGCTCTCGCGCTAATAATTCCTCCGTTCGCCGTAATTCCTTGTGCACTTTTGCCAAAAATTTTCTAATGCGCTTCGCTCGAAACACATAAAATCATAATGGTTTCTTAGGAGAACTTGACTACTCCTCCCGCCAAGATTTGTGGCGGACAGCGCCGAGAACGAAACACTAAAATATAAGCCAAAAGACAATGAAGAGCGATAGGTACCAAAGACGGTTTTATCGGGATTGGGTAGGGGCGCAGGATTTATATTCGCTGCGGGTCGCAGCGAAAGAGACGGATCTGCAGATTCTCAGCGACAAGCCGGTAGACAGGGATTTTGCAGAAGCCAGGCTGAGTTTTTACCGCCGCGGTATAGAAGGCTATATCGCTAAAGATAGAAGATTTCTAACGTCATTAAAACCCCTTGCAGTAGAGCTTAACGCGCCGCCGATTGTAAAAGAAATGAGCAGGGCGGCAAAGTTGGCCAATGTAGGGCCGATGGCAGCGGTTGCCGGAGCAATCGCGCAGTATATAGGTAAGGATATATTGAGGCACGGCCTTAAAGAAGTAATTATAGAAAACGGCGGCGACATATTCCTAAAAATAAAAAAGAGCCGCAATATCGCAATCTATGCCGGCAGTTCAAGTTTCTCCGGAAGGCTCTGTTTAAGGATAAAACCTAAGGATACGCCCCTGGGTATCGCTACTTCTTCCGGCAGCGTGGGCCATTCTTTGAATTTTGGCAATGCCGATGCGGTGGTAGTCTTGGCAAAAAACGCCCTGCTTGCTGATGCGGTTGCCACTGCCGCCTCCAACCGCGTAAAAACCCGGAAAGATTTTAACCCGGCAATCAATTTTGCGAAAAATATACGCGGGATCTCAGGATTGGTAATAATTATTAACGACCACCTGGCGAGTTGGGGCAAAATAGAGTTTATCAAGCGCGTTGATTGAAAAATGCTTGACAAAGATAATATATTATGATAAAAAAATGATAATAAATTTTGTTTTATGGTATAGGAAAGCATAAAACACTTTCCTTTTGTCATGGAAACCGGCGGAAAACTGGTTTCTTGAACAAAAAGATTCTCTTCCGGAGGCGAAAGTAGATAAACTTGAAAAAAACTGTTAGATTTATAAGGGCTCTAAAGTTTCGGCGAGCCCTTTTTTTATAAAGTCAGGAGATTTTTCTGTTCTTTTGTTACAAAGGCCGGACAAATTTTATCAATTTAACCCTAAGTTTGTAAAAACGCGTAAATAATGAAGATAATCGGCTTAACCTACGATTTAAAAACGGACTATAAATTCAGAGAGGGCGATCCCGCCGACGCCAATGCCGAATTCGACCATCCCTCTACCGTGGATATGGTGGCCAATTCCATAGAATCATTAGGGTTTAAGGTAAAGAGAATCGGCAACGTCAATAACCTTCTGGAGGGTATCGATAACCTGGGCGTAGATATCGTTTTTAATATCTCCGAGGGCCTAGGCGGAAGAAACCGCGAGTCGCAGGTGCCTATTCTTTTAGAGATGAAGAATATCCCCTTCGTAGGTTCGGACGCGTTGACCCAGGGGTTGACCCTGGATAAAATAATGACCAAAAAAATTCTTGTTTTCGAAGGGCTGCCCACCCCTAAGTTCATTGAAGCGAAGAGTTCCCAGCAAATGAATTTAGACCACCTTAAGTTTCCCTTAATCGTCAAGCCGCGCTTTGAAGGTTCTTCCAAGGGGCTTTCGGAAAAGTCCCGTGTCGAAAACAGCGGACGGTTAAAAGAGCAGATTGATTTAATCGTGAATACCTATCATCAGCCTGCGCTGGTAGAGGAGTTTATCAGTGGAAGCGAATATACCGTAGCACTTATCGGCAATGACCCCATAGAAGTCTTCCCGCCGGTGCAGATTAAAATCGACGGCAGACTAAAGGTCGGAGACTTATTCTATACTTTCGGCCGTATAGCTTCCGACCGTGTCGAGTATGTCTGTTGCAGCGATACCAATGACCGTTTGATTGGCAGGCTTATGGATTTGGCCAAGCGCACTTATCAGGCCGTGGATTGCCGCGATTTCGGAAGGGTTGACTTTCGCGTCGATGGGAAAGGCAATCCCTATATCTTAGAAATAAATCCCCTGCCTTCTTTATCGACTGAGGACGTTTTTATGATCATTGCCGAGGGGATCGGCAACTCTTATAACCAGATGCTCGCTAAGATTATCGGCAGCGCATTCAAAAGATGCGGCCTGAATTAAGATGAAAGTCGCTCTCGCCTATAACCTGAAAAAGGAAGACCCGGATAAGCCGCGGGATTATTTTTCCGAATGCGACAGCTTCCACACCGTCCGGGCAATTGCTTCGGTCCTGGAATCTAAAGGCCACAGTGTCTGCCTGTTGGATGTCGAAGAAACGAATTTATTTTCCCATTTCCGCAGTAACCCTGCGGATATAGTTTTTAATATTGCCGAAGGAAGGCTTGCGCAATTTCGCGAGTCGGAAATTCCCGCCCTGCTAAATATACTCGGTATTCCCCACACCGGCTCTGATACCCTATCTTTGGCGATTGCCCTGGATAAGGCGATGACCAAGAAAATTCTCTTATCCGAAGGCATAGCTACTCCCCGATTTCAGTTATTTATAAAAGGTAGTGAAGAATTAAATCCCTGTATGAATTTTCCGCTTATTGTCAAGCCCAACCGCGAAGGCTCATCCAAAGGCATAGGGATATTCAGCGTAGTTAACGACGAAAAGCGGCTGTACCAGGCGATCGGGGATATAATTAATATATATAAACAGGAGGCGTTGGTTGAGGAGTTCATCATGGGCAAGGAATTGACCGTAGGAATTATCGAGAACGGCAAGATTACCGTCCTTCCCGTCCTGGAGATAGATTTCTCCTCGTGCAGCAAAAGCGGCGAATATTTCTACTCCTGGCGGATGAAGGAATATCAGGGCAACAGCGCATTAGGCTTAACCCCTACGTTTTACTGCCCGGCGCGGCTGGATAAGGATACGGAAGATAAGGTGAAGGAGGTTGCGGTTAGAGCGCATAAGTCGATAGGCTGCCTGGATATCTCCAGGGTAGACCTGCGCCTGGATAAGAACAATACTCCTTATGTCCTGGAAATAAATCCCCTGCCCGGCCTGGATCCTCGGGAATCTAATTTTGTAATCATGGCAAAGGCGGCCGGGCTTAAGTATGAAGATTTAATCGAGATAATTTTATTAAGCGCCTTAGAGCGCCGAGATAGGCTTTCCCGCCGCATTGCACCTAAGCTTAATCCGGTCTTGGCGGGCAGACTATAAAAGGAGAGGGCAAATTGAGTAATAATATTGCCGTTACTGAAAAGCAGGTTGAATCGCTGCAGCTTCCTCCGGTAATAAAGCGGATTCGCGATTATCAGCAGATCAGCATCTATAAGGACGTTAACCCGCTGGACTGGGAGGATTGGCAGTGGCAGGTAAAAAACAGGATCTCTACGCTCGAGGCAATTTCCCAGATTGTAAAATTAACTCCCGAGGAAGAACAGGGGATAAAGAAGGCCAGCGGCAGGATGATGATGGCGATTACACCTTACTGGGCAAGTTTGATGGATCCCGACGACCCCAATTGTCCTTTGCGCCGGCAGGCGATTCCTACCGTTGCCGAATCCCATATCGGGCCGCACGAGATGAGAGATCCCTGCGCGGAAGACAGGGATTCTCCCGCTGACTTTCTGGTGCACCGGTATCCGGACAGGGTTTTGCTTCTTTCTACCGAGCAGTGCGCGATGTATTGCCGTCACTGCACGAGAAGAAGGCTGGTAGGAGACAAAAAAGAGACCAACAACCCGAACAAGTTTGATAAGGCGATTGAGTATATAAGGTCCAATAGAAAGATTAGAGACGTATTAATCTCCGGCGGAGACCCTCTGATGTTGGAGGACGATGTCCTGGAGGGCCTGATTCAGAAAGTCCGCGCCGTTCCGCACGTTGAGTTCTTGAGAATCGGCACGCGGGTACCGGTTAGTCTGCCCCAGAGGATTACTCCCGCCTTTGTCTCGATGCTCAAGAAATATTCTCCCCTTTTTGTCAGCATACATTTTAACCATCCCAGAGAAGTCACCAGGCGCTGTAAAGTCGCTTGCGATATGCTGGCAGATTCAGGCATTCCCTTGGGCAGCCAGACCGTCTTATTGAAGGGAATAAACGACCGGCCGTATATCATGAGAAAACTTTTACACGAACTTTTGCGGATAAGGGTGAGGCCCTATTACATCTACCAGTGCGACCCGGTAAAGGGGACACAGCATTTCCGCACCCCCGTAGCGGTAGGGATCAATATAATTGAAAAGCTGCGCGGCCATACCTCGGGCTATGCCGTGCCTACATATGTGATTGATGGCCCGGGCGGCGGGGGAAAGATCCCGGTCGGCCCCAATTACGTGCTCTCCCAGGCAAAGGGTAAATACGTCCTGCGTAACTATAAAGGGAAGATTTATACCTATCTTGAATAGAGCATTACTCTTTTGCGCTTAATGTGGTAACTTTAAGCTCAGCCCGTTTCCCCATCCCAAGATTGCCTATTTGTAAGACGCGATCCCGCATTTTATTCCTTGACCTTACCTTCATTTTTGCTTATAATGTTTTTACATTTTTGTTAATGTAGAGGTATCGGATATCATGGATGTCAAAGATAAACGGAGCCTTATTTTCTTGGGCCATGCCCAGTCCGGCAAGACCACACTCTCCGAAACCATACTTTATTTAAATAAGGCCACTACCCGCAGAGGGGCAGTCGCTGACGGTACGACGGTAAGCGACTACAGCTTCGACGAAATAGAAAAAAAGAACTCGATTAATGCCAGCCTGTTACATTGCGATTATAAAGGCAGTCGGCTGCAGATTATCGATACCCCGGGTTATGCCGATTTCTTCGGCGAGGTGATCGTGGGCGTGCGCGCGGCGGATTGCGCGGTAATCGTAGTGGATGCTACTGCCGGTGTTGAGGTGGGCACGGAACGGGCCTGGCAGATCCTGGAGGAGTCCAATCTGCCCGGTATTTTCTTCATCAATAAGATAGACCGAGAAGGCGCGGATGTCGATAAAAGCCTGGCAGATATAAGAAACAGGCTTTCCAAGAGGGCGATCGCTATTGATTCCTGGGATGCCCCGGAATTAATTGAGGCGATCGCGGAGAGCGACGATAAGCTCCTGGAGAAATACCTGGAAGGCACTAAGTTATCCGAAGGGGAGCTGAAGGCCGGGCTGCGCGAAGCAGTGGCCAGGCGCAGGGTGTTTCCGGTATTGGCCGGTTCGGCCCTCACCGATAAAGGCATCCCCGAGCTATTAGACGCGATTGTCGCTTACTGTCCCAGCCCTCTGGAGCGGCCAAAGATAGAAGCCCGTGACCCTGCCAATCCGGAGAATAAAAAAGAAATTATATTTAAGCAGGACGCGCCCTTTTCCGCTTTTGTGTTTAAGTCCATATCCGACCCCTATGTCGGCCAGTTGAGCCTGCTGCGGATTTTCTCCGGCACGCTTGCCTCCAACACCAATTTTTATAACGTGAATAAGAAGACAAAAGAAAGGATCGGGCAGATCCATATTTTACAGGGTAAAGACCAGAAGGCGGTAGATAGCGCCTCTTGCGGCGATATCGTGGCGATCGCCAAATTAAAGGAAACCGCGACCTCCGATTCCCTTTCCGACGAAAAAGGGCAGGTCTTATTCGACGCGATCGTCTTTCCCGAGCCGGCGATATCCGCCTCGGTAAAACCAAAGACCCGCCAGGATGAAGATAAGATTTCCGAGGCGCTGGCGAAGCTGATTGCCGAAGATCCTACCTTTAAGGTAAGCCGCGACCCGCAGACCAAGGAAATGATTATATCGGGTTTAGGAGACCAGCATCTGGGGGTGATGGTCGGCAGGATGAAAAAAAGATTTAACGTGGAAGTGGAGTTAGGTACCCCTAAGGTTTCCTATAAAGAGACGATTACCAAGACTGCCAAGGTCCAGGGCAAGTATAAGCGCCAGTCCGGCGGCCGCGGCCAATACGGCGACGTCTGGCTGGAGGTGGCACCCTTAGAGAAGGGTAAGGGTTTTGAATTCGTGGATAAAGTTGTTGGCGGGGCCATCCCTAAGAATTATATCCCTTCGGTTGAAAAAGGGGTATTGCAGGCAATGTCTGAGGGGGCGGTTGCCGGTTACCCGATAGGGGATATCCGCGTTACGCTATGTGACGGCTCTTACCACGAGGTCGACTCTTCCGATATGGCCTTTCAGATTGCCGGGGCCATGGCTTTAAGAAAGGCGATAAGCGAGGCCGGCCCGGTATTATTAGAGCCGATCATGGATGTCGAGGTATTCATCCCGGAAGAATACCTGGGGGCGATATCCGGGGATATGAACTCCCGCCGGGGCCGTATCATGGGTATGGATATCAAGGGAAAATCGCAGATCGTAAAGGCCGTAGCACCATTAGTCGAGATGTTTAAATACGCCAATGACCTGCGTTCGCTGACCGGCGGCAGAGGCATGTACACCATGCGTTTTTCCCATTATGAAGAGGTCCCCCATAAAATCGCCTCCACAATTATAAGCCAGTACCAGGCTACTAAGAAACAGGAAGAACAGTAATATTAAATAAGGCAGGTGAGCGGTGAAAATAGGCGTATTTTCTATTCCCGATATAACTCTGGGTAAGCATAACGTTAAGGACAGCCGCCTTGACCAGGTAGACAGGATAGTCAAGGCGAAAAAGAAGACCTATGTCCAGGTTGAGCTGATTGGAGAAGACGTTTTGCCTGAGGCAGATGCCATCCTTGCGTTGGAAGACCGCCGTGCGGATATAATTCTTACCGACCTGGAATTTGTGGAGTCGCGGCTGGGCCGTTGCGAACAAGAACAGGAGAAGGCGTTGCTGGGGAAGCTTAAGGAGGCGCTGGAAACAGAAAAGTTTATCTCTGGCGCAGGATTAAGCCAGGAGGAATATCAGGCGATTTCCGGCTACGGGTTGCTTACTGCCAAGCCGGTGGTAGTGGCTAAAAAAGAGGAGCTGGAAGACAGGGATAAGCTTCTTGCCCGCGCGCTTAGAGAAAGCGGCTACCTCAGTTTTTTTACTGCCGGAGAAAAAGAAACCCGCGCCTGGCTGATTAAAAATGGTACTACCGCCTGGGAGGCAGCCGGCTGCATCCATTCGGATATCCAGCGGGGGTTTATCCGCGCGGAAATCATCAGTTTCGCTGATTTCCTGCAGGCGGGCGGAGAGACCCAGGCCAAACAGGCAGGAAAGATGCGCCTGGAGCAGAAGGATTATGTTATCCAGGACGCAGATTTAGCAAACTTCCGTTTTAGCAAATAAGCCGCACTTATAACTTACTCGTACTTACGCGTTTCTGCCTACCGGCAAGCGTAACTTATCTGTTCAAGAGAGGAGATAGTCATGGTTCAGATCAAACGCGCATTGATTAGTGTTTCCGATAAAACCGGGATTTTGGATTTTGCCAGGGAATTAAACGCTATGGGTGTTGAGGTTCTCTCCACCGGCGGCACGGCCAAACTGCTGCGGGAAAACAAGATAAACGCAAAAGAAGTATCCGAATACACCGGTTTTCCCGAGATGCTCGACGGGAGAGTGAAGACGCTGCATCCCAAGATACACGCCGGATTGCTGGCCTTAAGGAATAATCCCGAGCATATGCAGAGTCTGAAAGAGCATAATATCGGACTCATAGATATGGTGGTGGTGAATCTTTATCCGTTTGAAAAAACCACGCAGAAACCAAACGTTATGATAGAAGAGGTCATCGAGAATATCGATATCGGCGGGCCTTCGATGCTGCGCTCTGCCGCCAAGAACAGCCAGTCCGTGGCGGTGGTCTGCAACCCCGGTACTTACCCCCGGATTATCGCAGAGATGAAAAAGAACAAGGGTGCTATATCCGAGGATTTATTGCGCCAGTTGGCGATAGAAGTTTTCGGCTTAACCAGCCATTATGACGGCGTAATATATAATTATTTGAGCAATTATTTTAAGGCCCGCAAGGAAGCAGCCGGATTCCCGCAGGAGCTGAGTTTAAGTTTTGAGAAGATCCAGGAGTTGCGTTACGGAGAGAACCCGCATCAGAAAGCGGCATTTTATAAAGAAAAGGGCAAGGCCAGGGGGCTGATAAACTTGAAGCAATTACAAGGCAAGGAGCTGTCGTTTAATAATATCCTGGATTTGAATTCTGCTTTTGAATTGGTAAAGGAATTCAGGGACCCTGCAGTGGTAATCGTTAAACATAATAATCCTTGCGGCGCAGCCGAAGATAAAGGCCTGGATAAAGCGTTTTTAGCCGCCTGGAAGTGCGACCCGCTTTCGGCATTCGGCGGCATCGTGGCATTGAACAGAAAACTGGACTTGAAAACCGCCAAGCTGATTACCAAAAGCGGGTTTCTGGAATGCATTATTGCTCCCGGGTTTGACCAGGGGGTAAAGGAGTTATTCACGGAGAAAAAAAATCTGCGCCTGCTGGAATTGAGCGATGTAGAGCCGATAGAGGAACCCGAATTTAAACGCGTAAGCGGCGGACTTCTGTTCCAGGAGAAAGATCTGGCCACCCTGGACATAAATAATCTAAGGATAGTCACTAAAAAGAAACCTACTAAGAAAGAGATGGAGAGTTTGATTTTTGGCTGGAAGGTCGCCAAGCACGTAAAATCCAACGCCATTATATTGACTCAGGGCAAAAAGACCATCGGTATTGGCGCAGGCCAGATGTCCCGGGTAGATTCGGTAATGATTGCCAGGAAAAAAGCCTTAAGCTCTACCAAAAATTCTTGTTTAGCCTCGGATGCCTTCTTCCCCAAGGAAGACGCGGTAATCTCCGCTATCAAGGCCGGAGTCAAGGCAATCGTCCAGCCCGGCGGCTCAATGGCCGATGAAGCCATAGTCAAGGTTTGCGATAAATACAAAATCTCCATGGTCACCACCGGCATCAGGCATTTTAAACATTAATCCGTTAGCCAGTTATCCGGTTAGCCCGTTAGCCCGTTATTCAATTAATGGATAACCGGGCAACCGGTAAACAGGCAGACAGGCAAACGGAAAGAATGACCTACCCGGAAGCAATCAGATATTTAGACTCCTTAATCAACTACGAAAAAATCCCTGCTTATCCCTATAGGGAATCCTTGAAATTGGAACGGGTCAAGGGCTTCCTGAAAACAATAGGTAATCCCCAGCACGGTTTAAGATATATCCATATCGCGGGGACTAAGGGTAAGGGCTCAACCTCTGCCTTTATCGCCTATATATTAAGGGAAGCCGGTTACCGCACGGGATTATATACTTCTCCTCATCTTTATGATTTCCGGGAAAGGATAAGAATATTGAGTACCCAGCGCTCCAGTTCCGCCGAAGGCGGACCCGCCTACGGCGGGGCCCCAGTGCCCCAGTTTAAAGAAGAATTTGAGGGGATGATTTCAAAAAATGAGCTGGCCGATTTAGTTATAAGATTGAGACCGGCCATAGAGAAATACAACAAGAATTCAAAATACGGCCCGCTGTCTTTTTTTGAGGTCTATACCTGCTTGGCCTTTATCTATTTCAAGGAAAAAGAAGTTGATTTCGCGGTGTTGGAAACGGGGCTAGGGGGCAGGCTGGATGCGACCAATACCGCTTTCTCCCTTGTTTCTGCCATTACCCCCATAAGTTATGAACATACCCAGAAGTTAGGCAACAGCTTAAGAGGGATAGCGACGGAAAAAGCAGGTATAATAAAAGTTCGCCCGTTCGCCCGTTCGCCCGTTCGCCCGTTAATTATAATATCTGCACCACAGGAGAAAGAAGCAGAGGGAGTGATTATAAATAGATGTCAAGAGGTAGGGGCAAAGTTATATGAGGTGGGAAAAGATATAACATACAAGAAAATAAAAGATGGTTTCAAGGTCAAAGGCATTTTTGGTGAGTATCTTAATTTAAAGATTAATCTTTTGGGAGAACACCAGTTAGTTAATGCTACAGTTGCCGTGGCGGCAGTTGAGGCATTAAGAAATTATGATATTAATGTAAACATTGATTCTATAAGAAGAGGACTTTATAATACGGTGTGGCCGGGAAGGTGCGAGATTATCTCTAAAAATCCCGCGGTGGTTTTAGATGGCGCGCAGAACATTGCTTCTGCAAAAGCCCTTAAAGAAACTGTTAAAAGAAATTTCAAATATAGAAAATTAATTCTGGTGTTAGGTATTTCTAAAGACAAGGATATAAAAGGGGTTTGTAGCCAGCTTTACGATTTAGCCGATACAGTTATTTTAACTAAAGCCAATAATCCCCGCGCTGCAGAGCCAAAAGCTTTAACTAAATATTTTAACGACAAAAAACAACATATAACTAATAACGTACAAGAAGCATTAAGCTTAGTTGAGAAAGAAACGGGAAAAGAGGACTTAGCTTTGGTGACCGGGTCGCTGTTTGTAGTAGGAGAGTTTCGGAATGGAAAAATACGCTATCGATGATACCATTGCGGCAATCGCAACCGGCGTGGGCGAATCCGGCATCGGCATTGTGCGGATAAGCGGTAAGGACGCACTGGCGGTTGCTGACAGAATCTTTGTTCCCCGGGACGGCAGAACGCCGTCTACTTTCAGGACTTATACCACGCATTACGGGTGGATTGTGTCAGGTTCTAAGTTACAAGTTCCGCCAAAAATATTGGCGGACCCGCCTCCGCCACAAGGATTGGCGGATGCGCCGATATTTGTGGCGCAAATTCTTGTGGCGGGCACAAGTCCCAAGTCAAATACAAAAGGCCTGGGCCCTGGGCCCTGGGCCCTGGGGCACGATATCGTTGACGAAGTCATCCTGACCGTAATGCGCGCGCCAAAATCTTATACTAAGGAGAACATCGTCGAGATAAACTGTCACGGAGGAGTCGTCGCCCTGCGCAGCGTATTGGAGCTGGTTTTGCAAAACGGGGCGCGCTTAGCCGAACCCGGAGAGTTTACCAAGCGAGCGTTCTTAAACGGCAGGATAGACCTCGCCCAGGCAGAGGCCGTCCTGGATGTGATTAGGGCCAAGACAGGTTCCGCCTTAAAAGCGGGAGTCGAACAGGTAAAAGGCGTTCTTTCCGCAAAGATTAATCAAATCGGGGAAGCGCTGCTTGATGTCTTTACAGTTTTAGAGGCGGATATTGACTTCCCGGATGAAGAGACCGGGTCGTTGGATTTAAGGGAAGTTTCTAAAAGTTTAAAAACGATACACAACGAATTGAAAGGACTTATTGAAAATTCTGGCCTGGGGAGAGTCTTACGCGAAGGTGTGCATGTAGTTATCTGCGGTAAGCCCAATGTGGGCAAATCCTCGTTATTAAATGCGCTTCTTAAGCAGGAGCGTTCTATCGTAACCCCCATTGCCGGCACAACCCGGGATACAATCGAAGAGGTAATCGATATAAAGGGCATTCCCGTAAGCATCATGGATACTGCCGGCATATTAGAGCCGCGGGATTTGATAGAAAAGAAAGCAGTCCAGCGTTCCCGGCGCTGCATTAACTCCGCAGACCTGGTGCTTTTATTGTTCGATGGCAGCAGGAGATTGGACCGCAGCGACGAGCTTTTAATAAAAAAATTAAGGCAAAAGGCGGTTATTGCCATTATAAATAAAATAGACCTCAGGCAGAAAATCTCCCGAGGCGGGCTTGAGGGAATCTTTAATAATATAATCAGCCTGTCTGCGAAGAAATTTAAAAATATAAACTTACTGGAGGATGCGATTGCGGATTCGGTGTATAACGGCAGAGTCAGCCTTGGAGAGCCAATACTCGTCGGCAACCTAAGGCACATCGAAAAGCTTAAGGCGGCGCAAAAACTTATTGCCGGTGCTTTGGCTTCGTTGGATAATAAATTATCGTTAGAGTTTATTGCCCAGGACGTCAAGGATGCCCTGGGACATCTGGATGCCTTGTTAGGAAAGACATTCTCAGAGGGCCTGTTAGATAATATATTCAGTAAGTTTTGTGTAGGCAAATAAGCGGAGGATTGAATGGACAAAAGAAAAATCGAAAAGGCAGTAAGGGATATTCTAGAGGCAATCGGTGAAGACCCGAAAAGGAAAGACCTTTTAGATACTCCCCGGCGCGTGGCGGAAATGTATGAGGAGATATTCTCCGGTGTCCATCAAGACCCCCGGAGGGAATTGGAGGTTGTTTTAGAGCAGAAGCACGACGAGATCATTTTGCTTAAAAATATCCCTCTATACAGCGTCTGCGAGCACCATCTGCTTCCTTTTTTGGGCCGCGCGCACGTCGCTTATATCCCCAGACAGGGCCGTGTCACCGGTTTAAGCAAGTTGGCACGCGTTGTCGATATTTTATCCAAGCGGCCGCAGGTGCAGGAGCGGCTGGCCACGCAGATTGCCGAGATTATCATGTCTAAGCTTAAGCCTCAGGGCTGTATGGTAGTGATTGAGGCGGAGCATATGTGCATGTCAATGCGGGGAGTCAAAAAGCCCGGCACGCTCACCGTCACTTCCGTAGTCAGGGGGGTATTTAAGGAAAACGAAAAGACCCGTGCCGAAACCCTGGCGTTGATTAAGTCGTAGTCTTACCTTAAGAGGGTGTGAATGAGGCTGAGGAGGAATTTAGATTCGGCCTTGACCATTTGCCGGTTGTGTTCCAAAATGGACAAAAGCAAGGACGAGGCCTTTTTATTTTTCAGGGATTGCAACGTCTGATTCATGGCATGGGACAGTTTGTTGAGAATGGAAATTCTCGCCCGCAGCCTTCTTCCGGCTATTTCCGGCTTAATAAATTTCAGAAAATAAAGACTTAAATCTATGCTGAACTGCGGACGTTTAAAGTCCAGGAAGCTCGCCCTTAATAGTTCGTCAAATCTAAAATGGCCTTTGGGGGTTAGTTCATATACCAGACGCAATGGCCGCTTGTCTTGCTTGGTTGTTTTTTTTACCAGCAGCCCTTTGTTCTCCAGTATCTTAAGAGGATAGTAAATGGATTTTGACTCTATGCCGATAAACGGAGATAAGATTCCCCGGAGTTGTTTTTTTATTTTATAACCGTGTTTCGGGCCCTCTTTTAACAGGCCTAAAAATAAAAGTTCTTGCTCAATCACTCCACGATACCTATCTTTCTGAATTTTTCGTATCTTAATTTCACCAGCTGTTCTTTAGGCAGGGTTAGCAGCGTTTTCAGATGCGTCTTGACCGCTTCTTTTAATGTCGAGGCCATCCAAGCCGGGTCACGGTGCGCCCCGCCCAGCGGCTCCGGTATTACCTCATCGATGATGCCCAGCCTTAACAGGTCATGGGCGGTCATTTTCAAAGCACTCGCAGCCTCAGGGGCCTTTGTGCTGCTTTTCCAGAGAATTGCCGCGCATCCCTCGGGCGAAATAACCGAATAATAGGCATTTTCCAGAACGAGGATTTTATCGGTAACGCCTATACCCAAAGCGCCTCCCGAGCCGCCTTCGCCTATTACTATGGATATAATCGGTGTGGCGATTAGGCTCATTTCTCTTAAGTTAAGCGCGATTGCCTGTGCCTGTCCCCTTTCCTCTGCGCCGATGCCCGGATAGGCCCCGGGCGTATCAATGAAGATTACTATCGGCAGATTGGCTGCTTCTGCCAACTGCATCAGCCTTAAGGCCTTTCTGTAGCCTTCCGGGTGTGCGCAGCCGAAGTTGCGTATCAGGTTTTCTTTGGTATCTCTGCCTTTTTGGTGCCCAATAATCATAATTTTTTGACTGTCGAGCTTTCCCAGTCCGCCGATTATCGCTTTATCGTCGGAAAAGGCACGGTCGCCGTGTAATTCGATGAAGTCGGTTAAGATCATGTTGACATAATCATGGGTGTAGGGCCTCTGGGGATGGCGGGCGATCTGGACTCTTTGCCAGGGTGTTAAATTCTGGTAGGTTGAGCTTTTGAGTTTTTTTAATTTCTCTTCCAGGCGCGTTATCTCTGCAGTCAAATCGATTTTTTTGCTTAAGTCAAAACTCTTCAGCTCGTGTATTTTTTTCTCCAACTCCAATATTGGTTTTTCAAAATCAAGTCCGCTCATAATCTCCGGTTGGTACTAAATTAAGGGAAAGAGGGGTGCGTTACCGGCAGCCTATTCGACAATGGCGACTTCGGTTCCCACAGGTACAATAATATATAATTCCTCTACATTCTCGTTAGCCATGCGCACGCAGCCCTGGGTGATATTTCTGCCAATACTCGCGGGGTCGTTAGTGCCGTGGATTCCATAGCTGGCGATGTCGAATCCCAGCCAGCGGGTACCCAGGATATTTTCGGGGCTTTCAGAAGGGATCGCCGTGCCGTCCTTAAACCAGGTGGGGTTGGTAAGCTTATTTATGATTTTAAAATTTCCCGTAGGTGTGGCGTTATTAGCGCCCGTAGACACGACGTAGGTCTTTATAATCTCTTCGTCGGATTTCAAGATCAGGCTGTTCTGAGATTTATCTACCAGTATGCTAAACGGCCGGTTATAGACTTTTATTTTTCTTCCCGCAAATATCTTATTGTCCTTGAGGTTATTGCTGCGCTGGATTAGCTCCGCGGTGGTATTGAATTTCTTGGCAATCTTGGTTAAGCTGTCCCCCGGTTCGATTTCGTAGACCACGCTTTTCTCGGTGATCACCGGAGAAAACAGCAGCCGGATATTTAATTCCTCAAATTTTTTCTGCCATTCCGATACCAGGGGCGAATTGGGAAAATCGTTAACCAGTTTCTGATACGCTGCCCTCGCCTCTTTCAGGTTATCCCTTTCTTCGAAATTTTCGGCCAGGGTTATTAGTTCCGACTGGCTGTCTGCTTTCTGCAGTTTCTTCATCTGCCTGGTCCCGAAAATAAACAATATAATTATGAATATAGCCACGAGGGCTATGGATAATAGGCGTTTAATCTTCACCAGCGCTTCCTCCTTTTACCACCTCTTAAGACGTTTATCCTCTGAAAAATGCAACCAGGACACCCAGAATCATCCCTACTAAAACTTCAATAGGCGTATGCCCGATGAGTTCACGCAGCCGGTCTTCTTTAATTTTACCCTGCCAGTATATATCGTCCATTACTTTGTTCAAAATCTGAGCCTGTTTCCCCGTAGCCCTTCTTACTCCCTGGGCATCGAACATTACGACAATCGCAAATGTGGCAGCCAGGGCGAATATCACAGAGTTAAATCCGTAATTTAGGCCTACAGAGTAGGCTAAGGCTGTCGCCCCTGCGGCGTGGCTTGAGGGCATGCCGCCGGTGCCGATAAACCAGCGGAAGTCAAACCGTCTCTGTTTTATTGCTCCCAGGGTGACCTTGATGGTCTGAGCGATAAGCCATGCCAGAAAAGCAGTGATTAAAACATGGTTTGTTAATATCTGGCTAAATAAGTCTTTCATCTTTAAGGGGCGGGAGTGACTTCTATCTTAACCTTTGCGGGATAAGTAGGCTCGCCATTTTTTATGATGTATCCGCAGTTGCCGACGATTTTCCTGTCCTCATCGCTACTTTTTTTTAACAAGGGAATCTTGACATTGCGCATTTTTATCTTCAATTCCCGGATTGCCTTTTTTAGTTCCTTAACAGAGCTTAAGCGTTCTTCCAGGGCGCTCTTTTCTTGGGTGAGCTGTTCTACCTGGGTCGTCAGCCTGTCCCGATTCTCCTCCAATGCGGTATTTTCCTGTTCTATTTTTTCCAGGTTATTGTTAAGATCGTCGATTCTCTTCTGCGCCTGCATAAGCTGTTCTTCGATGAGAGAGAATTTGTTTTGGTTTTCGCTTAGCGTGCCCTCTACGGCCTGCTTTTCCCGGATGAGTTTTTGCTTTTCTTGCGCCTGGTTTTCCAGTTCTTGGCCTAGGGCCTCCTTTTCCCCCTCCAGCTGGATTAACTGGCTTTTTGCCTGGTCCAGGGCATTTTCTATATTTTGCCTCTCGATCAGTATCCTGATATAACGGAAAGAGGTGAGTGCGGCTATGCCAATTAATAACGCCGTTAATATCGGCAGGACGTATCTTTTTATCATCATTGTACCTTTTAGCCTGATTTAATCGCTATCCGACAGTCAGGCGCTCACAGTGGTGGTTAGGCAAAATATATCGGTTACATTATATAATGCGTGGTTTAAAAAGCAAGCCTTTTTCTGCCCATAGGCGATATGCCGGTCCGGCAATCGGAACCGCAGGCAGCGTTCCGCCATACCGTTATTCATCTAAGGGATTGGCGGCCAGAGGAGCTTAGAGATGAAAAATGGCGGGTGGCGGGTAGGGAATTATTGGCTGTATTCGACCCTTTCGATATAAAACTTTTCTCTTTTTTTCAAAAATACAGCGCGGAATTTAAGATTCTCAATGTTGGAGTAGCGCAGCGTTATCCTGAATGAGGGCCTGATGAGATGGGGGATGATTTTTTCCGACACCTCTGCGAGAAACTCGCCGTTTCTGTCGAAAACCTTGAATTTCAATTTAACCCGTTCTTGAGGCCTGAGGAAATCTACGGCCTCAAACCTTAGAATATATTCCATTCTTAGTCCGAAATCTTCTAAGGCCGGATCAACGTCTTCTATCCGTATATCTTGGGCGAGGAAAAAACCTTCGTTTTTAAGGTGCAAGCCCGCATCCGGGCTATCCCTGTCCGCAATAAATTCTAGGCCCAGCTGGGGAAGCAGCCGGCGGTGGATTTCCCGGGTAATCGACCTTTTTAGCTTGCGTATCTCCAGGATGCAGAATACCAGAATAATTGATGCCGCAATAATCAGCCAGTCTTTTATCGTGCAATCCAAGGGCAGGGATATCATTTGTTCCTCCGGTAGATATATTATACCACATTCTCTACCCTTGTATCTTAAAAAACAGTTTACAATAGGCGTAATAATGGTGTAGAATAATATCAACCGTAAAACAGCGTTGATTAAGCCAATCTGGACTGAATGCAAGGCAAGCCTCCCAAAGTGGAGGTTGATTTTTAGATTTAACAACAGAAGCTGCGCTGATTTTTTAACCTAATATGTTAATTTTAATAGCGATTTTTTTAATATGGGTCGGACTTGCAATCTTTATTAAATATTATGAAAGAAAAGAGGTGATGTATAAAATAAAAGAAATAATCACAGTTTCGCCGGGATCATTGGTTGATAGCAGAGGGCGGGCGGAAGATTATATGAGCGGCATTTTAAAGCCGGCTTACAATATTTTGAACTGCGAAGTATTAGTAATTATATACTTAAATGAAGCAGATAAGATTATTACTACGGACATTCGTATGGGGGGCAGGAACGCGGTTTTATATTCCATAGATGAAATAGTTGGAGGTGCCGTAGGCAAAGAGGCGGTAAAAGTAATTTTAGGGCATAGCCATGCCGGAAATTATAACGCGCCCGGCGGTCATGATATATCCGATTGCGCTTCATTATATCTTTCGTTATCTTCTAAGAAAATACAACTAATGGGCGATTTTCTTGCCTGCCGGTCGGGAGTGAAATCTATAATGGATACTTTGCAATTCAAAGAAATGACTGAAGGCCGCTAAAGAGAGATAGAAGATGAAACAATCATTAAACAAAGGAGGCAGGAATGGTTGAACAAATGTTGTCCGCGTACGGAAGCATAAGTTTAGCTTCGGGGTTATTTATTATTTTTGAATCCAACCGCAGTAAAATCAAATTGATGGAAAGCGCCAAAATAAATTTGCCCGGCGCAGCCGCCAGGAATGAAAACAAAAAGGAAATGAAAAAAATAAGCGCCGATGCTTCTGATATAACGTACGGTGTAGGGACCGCCTTGACATTGCTGGGCATAGTTATGAATTTTTTCGCAGCATAACATTCAAGGCTTTTTAATAGCGCGGCCGGGGGAAATTCTCCAATCCCCCGGCCTAATCTTTCCCCTTATCGCTCCTGTCAGGATAAATCCTAAAATTTCCTCAAAAAATCCCTGTTAGGTTTCTCCACCTCTTACGTCTATTAAGTGAGGACATAAGTTATGGAGCCCGCTATTGGTTGGCCAAGCGGCATAACTTATCTGTCCGAACTTACCCCCACACCAATTAGGGGTCTTTATGGTTGAACGTCTCCAATTGGTGTGGGGGTTCACCCGTCATTGGGAGGTAGGTATGTTCGCCAAAGTCAACAGTTTCGGTGTATTGGGTATGGAGGCCTATCCGGTGGAAGTGGAAATTTACATTTCCGGCGGCCTTCCCGCCATTAATTTAATCGGACTGCCTGATCCGACGGTAAGAGAGAGCAAAAGCAGGCTCAAGCCCGCGCTTAAAAACAGCGGTTATGATTGGCCGGATGGCAGGATTACCATAAACCTTACTCCTTCAGATATCAAGAAAGAAGGCGCTTGTTTTGACCTGGCTGTGGCCTTAGGGATACTGGCTGCTACCGGCCGGTTGGACAGGGAGGAGCTGAAGGAATATACCGTCTTAGGAGAGCTTTCATTGGACGGAGAAGTCAGGCCGATAAAGGGCATATTGGCGATTGTGGCGGCGATGTCTAAGTTAAGGAAGAAAAAGATTATTCTTCCCTGCGATAATGCAAGAGAGGCGAGCCTGATTTCCGATGTCGGATTATACCCGGTTAAGACCCTCAGGCAGGCAGTGCAGTGCGTGAGCGACCCTGAGACCGTAAAGGCGTTTAGGCCGGATAATGATTCATTCTCCAGTGTTGTTCCCATATTTAGTATCGATTTCTCGGAAGTCAAAGGCCAATTCCTGGCAAAGCGAGCCTTGGAGGTTGCGGTTGCCGGCGGCCATAACATGCTGATGATCGGGCCGCCGGGATCAGGCAAGACCATGCTTGCCAAAAGAGTGCCGACGATTATGCCGGATATGGCCAGAGAGGAAATATTAGAGGCGACCAAGATACATTCTGTGGCCGGGACACTGCCCTTGAAAGAAGGCATTGTATCGCAAAGGCCGTTTAGGGCGGTGCACCATACTATTTCCTACGCTGCCTTAGTCGGCGGAGGATCTCTGCCTCAACCGGGCGAGATAAGCTTAAGCCATAACGGCGTTCTCTTTCTTGACGAATTGCCGGAGTTTCACCGCGACTGTCTGGAGGCCTTAAGGCAGCCGCTGGAAGACGGCTATGTTCGGGTTTCCCGGGTGAAAAAATCGCTTTTATTCCCCGCTTCATTTATGCTGGTCTGCGCGATGAACCCCTGCAAATGTGGGCGCTACAACGACCTTAAATCTTCCTGCAGGTGCTCGACGACGCAGATTTACAGCTATCGCTCTAAAATATCAGGGCCTTTGCTGGATAGGATAGATATCCATATTGAAGTACCAGCTGTTCGTTATCAGGAATTAGCCAGCACAATACCTGCTGAAAGCTCTGCGCAAATCAAGGAAAGGGTAAATAAAGCGCGTACTATTCAACGAGAGAGATTCAAGGATGAAGGAATTCTGTGTAATGCTCTTATGAGTCATAAACAGGTGAGGAAATTCTGCGCCTTAGGCAAAGAGGAAGACGAATTGCTTAAGATGGTTATGACTGAGTTGAATTTTAGTGCTCGCGCATACGATAAGATTTTGAAAGTATCTAGGACGATTGCTGACCTTGCTGGCTCAGAACAGATAAAGACAGAGCACCTGTCGGAGGCTATTCAATACCGCAGCTTAGACAGGGACTTCTTTCTTTAAATCAAGAATAGTTCTAAGCTTTTCTTCTGTTTTTCTATAAGGCTTTTTGTTCCTTATCTCCCAATTATATACGGTTGTTTCCGAAACTCCTGTTTTTTCAGCGATATTTTTCATTGTTAAACCTAAATCCATGCGTCTCTTTCTAAGTATTTCGCCGAAATTCCTGGGATTTTTTGGGTATTTTGGATTAAATTCAAGGCGATTGATTACAATTTCCATGGTATAAATTAATCTGCCTTCGGAATTTATGCTAAAACTCATTAGACACCTCCTTTCCAAAAAGAAAAAACCGCATTTTTAAGATGCGGCTATCGTTAAGCGTTATAACTACCTTATTTCAAATTTCCTGGCTGGATAATGAATCGGGTAAGAAAAAAACCGATGAGAAGTGACAATAACAGAAAAACAACGAAGGTGAAAATCGCGGCTTGAAATGCTTCCTTAAAAAGCCGTTTCCCTGCAAACTTGTGCTTTTCGTACTCATGCCACGTAATAACAAATGCCATCAGCGCGGCAAGGAATCCGAAGACAACACCTATAATAATAGAAAATACCGTCATTACTCTTCGTCAATACCTTCAGCCATCATTTTACCAACCTTCTTTTTCTGATCAAGCAGATGATGTGGCAAGAAAGCTAAATTTGCTATTAAAGTCGGAATAACAGCGCTTGCAATAACTGTCGCAACTAAGAATGAATACTGCTGTTGCGTCACTATACCATGTGAATATCCGTAGAGTGCGGAAATCGTGCCAAAGGTAAGTCCTGTTGACATTAAAAGTGTGTAATACCATTTTTCTCTTTTCTCTTTACGGAAAATACCGATAATCGGATAAAGGCCGAATATCTTTGATATTACTTTACCGATGAAAAGTACCAAAAATATAAATGGCGCGCTTATCAAAGCAGCTATTGAAACAAGCGAACCTGCGTGGATAAAATAAAATGGCGTAAGAAATCCCACGGTTAAAGTCCTAAGCCTCCTCACCCAGTGATGTTCTTTGGATGCAAATTCAGCAAGAAGCATACCGGCAATATATGCCGGCAATACTGCCTCGCTTCCTGACCAAAGCGCAAGCGCTCCCAGGCCAAAGAGCACTAACATTATCCACTTTGCCCGAATAGCAGCGGTCTTATTCCCGTAGATTCTTGTTAAAAATGAGGTTACCAGGGGAAAAAGCGCAAGTATGATAACGCTCGCTACAATAAAAATGATTGTCTTATGGTTAAATGGAGAAAAAAGAAGTCCAAGGGCGATTACTGTTCCAAGGTCATTAATAAAACAGGCTCCTAAGATGCCTTTTCCGAACTCGGTTTTGTTAAACCCTGTTTCAAGCATTACCGCATATACAACCGCCATTGAAGTAGTAGAAAGAGCGATACCTGCCAGCCAGCTTACCCGAGGATCCCAATGGAGAATGAAACGGGCAAAGGTAGCACACCCAAGGAACGGAGCAATAAAACCAACTACTCCAACCACAACAACCTCTCTCCATTTAGTTCGAATTACCTTTGGATCAAGCTCAGCACCAGCTAAAAAAGTAAGCAGTATTGCTCCGGTAGAAGCCAAAAACTTGAGCCATTCGAAATTGCTTCCAAATGAATTAGGGCCAAAGAAATGACTGGCGATATTTGCGACTATAACGCCGATACATATTTCAACGAGCGCAATTGAAATTCTCAAATGATGCGCGATAATCGCGGAAAATACAGCCAGTCCCAACCATAGTGCAGC